>OGGS01000870.1_pt1 | contig 25164 bp, 22 predicted proteins | sample 1571281 | NCBI WGS metagenome assembly OGGS01 (sample SAMEA2582042, study PRJEB24529) | metagenome | biome: Human gut stool | place: China | collected 2011 | reverse complement strand
TCTGCGAAAATGCCAGCAAAAATGCATTCTCGCGAGCTTCTCTACGGGGCAAAATGTTTTCCATAATATTCCTTTCATAACAGGAGCTCTCCCCGCCGGGAAACCCCGGCAGAGAGAACGCGTTCTATCCATTCTTTTGTACGGCTACAAGTGCTCTTACTGCTCCGCAGCAAGACCTGCGATCACCAGATTCACACGGCTCACCGTGACACTGGTCATGTTCTGCACGGCCGACTTGACATTTTCCTGCACCTTTTCCGCCACTGCAGGGATGCGTGCGCCGGACGCCATGATCAGATGCAGCGTAAGCTCTGCCGTGCCGTCGCGCATTTCCACGGCCACCGGCGGCTGGATGCTGGCTTCCAGCAGATCCTTCAGCTTTTTGTTCTGGGTCCCGCAGGAAACTTCTGCCACGCCTTCCACTTCCAGCGCAGCGCACCGTGCGATCTTTGCAATGACTTCGGTCGAAATCTGAAGGCTACCGCCCTGAAGATCCATATTCTGTAAATCCATTGTGCTGTCCTCCATTGAAAAGCAGCAGAACTGCCGCTTTTTTTCGGTTCAAAACGGCTTTGCAGCTGCCGCCGCCGAATGGCCGGGCAGCACGCCGTTCCTGTTTTCTGATGGTGTTATTATACCATCAATGCGGGGTTGATTTCAATACTTGTTTGGAAAACTCTGTCGGACCACACAATGGGTTCTTTTTCCAGCCCGATTCCTTCCGGTCGGAGGGAAACACTTTTTATTTTACTTCCACCACCGTGATGTTCTGGGCCGTCACACTGCTCTTGCTGAGCACGACGTCCCGGATCTGCGCCACCTGCGCCGCCGTCAGCGGGTCACCGGATGTCATGACGGTCAGATCGGCGCGGCCGGACTGCAGAAAGCACAGGCAGTCCGCAAAGCCCTTGGCTTTGATGAGGGTCTCGATCTCATTTTCGGCGTGCAGATCTTCCAACCCAGCTGTCAGCTGGGCGGTGCAGTCCTTCTTTTCCTCCGCAGAGAGCGAAGAGGACTTCATGGTTTTTTGCAGGGTGTCCATGGCTTCATCGTGCGCCTTTTCCCGTTTCAGGCGTGCCTCTTCAAAGAACTTTGCGCCGCTGTCGCTTGCCACGCTGACCAGCTGTGCTTCCCCGTAGTTTTTGTTCGCGGCCGACACTGTTTCGGCTTCCGTGGGCAGGCCGTCCAGGACCGTGTCCGACTGCACAGGCTCGGCCGAAACGACCTGGGCTTCCTCGTCCGCTGCAATGCCGGTATCGGTGCGGGCATACTGCCAGTTCAGATAAACGGCAATGACAAGGGCAGCGGCCAGCGTAAGCGCGGTCACCCGACGGGTATTTCTGGAAAGTGCTCTCATCTTGAATCCTCCTTGTTCTGGGTCAGATCATGGCTTGCGCTGTTCCACACAGATCCGGTTGGATGGCAGATCCAGCAGCGCTCCCACCATCTCCGTGATGCGTGCTGCCACGCGGACATCTCCCCCGCCGTCGCACAGCACGGCCACGCCGCGGATCTGCGGCTGATAGATCGTCTCTGCCAGGGCGGAGCCATCTTCCAGCAGAACATGCGTCTGCTGTTCCTGCATCTGCCCGGACTGCGTATCCAGTGCATAGATCGTTTCCTCCCCCGTTTCCAGTGTGAGCATCACCGTCGTCTTTCCCGCTCCGTCCATCTGAGCGATCAGTGTTTCAAGCCGGTTTTCCAGCTGGGTCTGATATGCGGCGATTTCCTGTGGGGCTGTGCTGGCGGCAGCAGACTTCGTCCCGGTCGGCATCAACTCCGACAGCAGCAACAGCAGCATGGCCACCCCGCCAATGAGCACCGCAAGTCTTGTGCGCCCCTGCGGGCCTTTGCATCCCTGAAGAACCGTTGTGATCGTTGCTTTTTTCATGGTTCCGCCTCTTCCGCTGCGGTGACAGCGTCGGTGCTAAGTTCTTTTTGCAGAAACTGCACAAGCTGTGTCTGCACCTGTGCCGGGCTGTCCGGCGGCATCCACAGAACTGCACAGGCTGCGCGGATGCCGTCCGGCGTCTGTTCCAATTCCGTTTCCACCCGGACCGGGATGCCTGTCTGTGCCTCGCATTCCGCTGCCAACATCTCATTCAAGCGCTTCGCCGCCTCCGTGAGGATCGTGGTTTCCACGCTCTCGATGGAGGCAGATGCCTGCACCGGCTGAAGCCACTGTGCGGTCCGTGCAGGCAGTGCAGAAATTGCACGGAGCAGAACTGTTAGAATATATAGCCCCGCAACCACTTTTATGCATCGGCGCGCCCAGCCCGCTTCCACCAGCTGCACCAGCAGCTCCGCGCAGACACATGCAAGGCAGAATGCCGTTACGACCCGCATTTCACCCTCCGTTCATCATTGTCATCAACGCGACACCGACCATTGTCAGCGAAAAGAACAGTGCCGTGACCGCCGCCATGCACCGGACCGCCTCCGTCAGACAGGCAAACAGCGCCTGGCACCGGTCGATACCGGCAAAGCTGCACAGAAGCCTGCACCCGGACAGAACTGCCAGGTGGAACAACAGTCCCAGATACAGCGGAACAAATTCCGCGCCAAGGATCACCAGTGCCGCGATTCCAAGAGAGCTTTTGAGCAGCTGCAGCCCGGCCAATACGGTATCGGCCGCACCGCTCAATGCCTGCCCGATCACCGGGACACTGCCCGTCAGCACCTGGCCAAGACGGGATGTCGTGTGGTCCAACTGCAGTGTAATCACTCGCTGTACGCCAAGCAGAAGCGCAAACAGTTTTCCGCCTGCCGAAATGCTTTTTCGCAGCAGCTGCCCGCTCATCCTGCAGGCTTCCGGGAGGCCCGTCTGCGTGTGGATGCAGCAGGCCATGCTGATGGCCAGATAGCTTTGCAGCAGCGGCCGGATGCACAGCGCGATCCCCTGTGCCAGCAGAGCCAGCACGCTCAGCAGAAATCCGCTGGCCACCGCTCCGGCGTTTCCCTCTCCACCTGCCGTCAGGACTGCGCCGCACACCGGCAGAAATCCCGTGAGGAACAGCCGCCAGCTGTCCATGCGTTCACCGATAGACTGTGCCAGTGTCAGCAGATCACCCCAGATGAGCACCCCGCAGCCACCGGCTGCCGCAAGGTCCAGCAAGGTACCGTCCGCTGCATCGCCAACGAGAAATGACAAAGCTGTGAGCAGCAGCAGAAACAGCAAAAGATCTGCGTAGCTGTGCAGGGTATCGACCAGAAGCTGCACGGGTGAACCCGGCAGCAGGCTCAGCAATGCCGACACCGGGTCCCGGGCAAAATCCGCTGCACCCTGTGCACTTTGGGTCAGGTAGGGCTGCCACAATTCCCGGCCGGGCAGGCTTTCCAGTGCGAAAGCCCGCACCGTTCCAAAAGGCATTGCGGCCAGAAACACCAACCCTGCCAGAAGCCCCCGGTATTTTTTGCCGCTCATCCTGCCAGCCCCCAGATCCGTTGACACACTTCTTCCAGCAGTGGGAACACTGCCGCCAGCACCAGACAGCGGCCCGCAAGCCCTGCACACCAGCCAAGCGCCTCGGCTCCGCTCTCTTTGCAGAGGGTGCGGGTATAGTCGGCAAGCAACAGGATGCCCGTGCTGCGCAGCAGGCATTGGAACGCCTGCTTGTCCGTTTGCTGTCCCAGCAGCGCGACACCCTCCAGAACACTGTGGAAGGTGCCGCCCAGCCGCACCAGCAGAAGAACGATCGCTCCCAGTGAGAGCAGGAGCGCATAGGCCGGAAGCTCCTTTTGCAAAAGTGCATGCATCGCTGCCAGCACTGCCACCAGCCCCAGCGTGACCCAGGCGGAACTCACAGCGAAAACAGCGCCTTGATGGTAACAAACAGGGTGCTGATCTGCTTGACCAGAATGGACAGGACCACCACAAGGCCGGCAAGGGTCGTCATCATGGCCTGATCCTCCCGCCCGGAGCGGATCAAGAGCTGATTGAGCACCGCCACAATGATGCCGATGGCTGCAATTTTGAACACCAGATCAATTTCCATCTGCGTTGTTTCCTCCAAGATTTCCGAATTCAGATGAGCAGCAGCGCCATTGCCATCCCGGCTGCAAGGCCCAGTTTGCGGGGCAGACCGGCCTGCCGCCGGGCAGCGTGTTCTGCCGTTTGCTGCAAAGCCTGCAGGCGGGCCCGGTAGTAGTCCAGCTGTTCGCACTCCTGCCGCGCTTCCGCACGGCCAAGGCCGGACATGCACGTCCGGAAGCACTGCTGTTCTTCCCGCGTCAGGCCCTCCGGCGGTGGGGCCTCCTGTAAGCAGCGGGCGCCGGATTCCAGTATGCCTTCCCGGCAGAGCTCTGCGTAAAGCTGCTGCAGGTCTGCCCGGCGGAACGCGACCTCCTGCCGGATGCGTTCCAGAAGCGCAAGGCATTTCTGTAATGCAGCAAGGTGCTGTACCGTACGGGCCTGTATGGCATCCCCGGCCAGCCAGCCGCACAACGGCAACAGCAGAGCACCCAGAATGTGCAGCATCATAGCAGCGGAAGCTGCCGGATCTCCCGAATCCGGCCCGGTGCACAGCGTCCTTCCAGCAGGACAAGAAACCGCAGTGCTCCCTGCTGCTGTAAAACCCGCACCTGCGGCCTTTGCAGAGCATCCTCCAGCGTGGCGGCATGGACGCTGGCCACAAACTCCACCCCGCTGAAAAAGCCCTGTTCCAGTGCGGCGACCTCGGTCAGGTCCCCCAGCTCGTCCAGCAGGATCACCTGCGGGGCCAGCGTCCGCAGCGCCATCTGGACCGCACGGCCTTTGGGCAGGCCGCTGATGCAGTCAAGGGCATCGCCATTCTGCCGCTCCGGCGGAAAAAGTTCCCCTCGCTCGTCGATCACAGCCACGGCCCGTTTCTGTGCAGCCAGTTCCCGGGCGATCTGCCGCAGAAGGGTGGTCTTGCCGCTGTCCGGTTCTCCCACCAGCAGTGCCCCGATGAAATGTCCCTGCAAAAGGGTGCACAGCTCTGCCGGAAGTTCCGTACAAATTGGACGCGCAATGCGGAAATTCAGCGACAAAAGACGCTGCAGCACAACATCCTCCGGGCCGCGCAATACGAACCGACCGCCCACCCCCACACGGCAGCCGGATGCCGTGGTCAGGTAGCCCTGCGCCAGTTCGGCCTGATGGGTATGTACTGAACCGCCGCAGAGCACATAAAGGATCTCGTCCATCTGCAGGGCATCCAGCGTCCTGCCGCGCAGGGTCTGCGGGCATTCCGGCAGCTCGTCCAACGTCGTCTGCTGCCCAGCAATGGACAGGCAAATTCCACAGCCTGTCCGCAGCCGCAGTTCGTGCACTTTTTCGGCGGTATTCTGCGGCAGCCGGGCCAGCGGCTGCGCCAGCCATGCAGGCAACAGACGGATCGCGCGGTAATACTCGTCCACAATGGGCACTTCCTTTCAACGAAACTTGTGTTACCAGTGTATGCAGCCCCTGCCCGCTTAGAACCGCACACAAACAAAAAGCCCCTGCGGCCCGAAACGCCGCAGAGGCTATGCAAAATTGTAATTATTCTTCTTTGAGCAGATCAAGGAATTCAGCTTCGGTCAGCACCGGAACGCCCAACGCCTGCGCTTTGGTCAGCTTAGAACCGGCTGCTGTACCGGCGACCACATAGGAAGTCTTTTTGGAGACCGAGCCGCTGGCCTTGCCGCCGTTTTTGACGATGAGGGCTTCTGCCTCGTTGCGGGAGAGTGTTTCCAGCGTACCGGTAACCACCAGCGTTTTACCGGCCAGCTTGTCGCCCTTGGGCTCGCCCTTCCACTGCATGTTGACCCCGGCATCTGCCAGACGGTGCACAAGGTCTGTGGTGCCTTCCTTCGCAAAGAATTCCACTACGCTCTGGGCCATCACACCGCCAAAGCCGTCGATCTCGCTGATGGCAGCGGCATCTGCTTCCCGGATGACCTGCAACGAACCGAAATGTTCTGCCAGCAATGCCGCCGCCTTGTCGCCGATGTTGCGAATGCCAAAGCCAAACAGCAGCTTGTCCAGATCGTTCTCTTTTGAGCGCTGGATGGCGTTCAGCAGATTGTCCGCGCTTTTCTCCTTGAATTTGTCCAGCGTCAGCAATTGTTCCCGGCTAAGCGCATAGATGTCTGCCGCCGAATGCACCATGCCTTTCTCCACCAGTTGCGTTGCCACAGCCGTGCCCAGACCGTCGATGTCCATGGCATCCCGGGACGCAAAATGAATGATGTTGCGCAAAGCCTGTGCCGGACACTCCGGGTTCACGCAGCGCAGCGCCGCCTCGTCCTCCAGATGCACCACCGGTGCGCCGCAGGACGGACAAACCGTCGGCATCTCGTAGGGCTGAGCGTCCTCGGCGCGGCGGGTGACCCCGATCACTTCCGGGATGATATCGCCGGCCTTGCGCACCTGAATAGTGTCACCGATGCACAGACCAAATTGCCGGATAAAGTCCTCATTATGGAGGGTGGCGCGCGCCACGGTCGTGCCGGCCAGAAAGACCGGATCAAAGCAGGCCGTGGGGGTCAGGACACCGGTGCGGCCCACGGCCACCTCGATGCTGCGCAGGGTGGTTTCCTTGACCTCCGGCGGGTACTTGAAGGCGATGGCCCAGCGCGGGAATTTGTTGGTGGAACCCATCTGTTCCCGCTGGGCAAAATCGTTTACCTTGATGACCGCACCGTCCATATCAAAATCCAGCTTGGAACGGTTCTGCCCGATCTGCTCGATCTCTGCAATGGCCTGCTCAATGTCGTGTACCACATGGTAGCGCGGCGAGACCGGCAGACCAAGGCTCTTGAGGTAGTCCAGGCTGTCCGAATGGCGGGTCAGTTCCTTCCCGCGGATCTGCTGGACGTTGAACACAAAAATGGACAGGCCGCGGCTTCCGGTGATCTTTGCATCCTTTTGCCGCAGGGAACCTGCCGCCGCATTGCGCGGGTTCTTGAAGGGAGCGGCCCCCTGCAGTTCCTGCTCCGCGCACAGCTTCTGGAAAGCCTCGTGCGGCATATAGACCTCGCCGCGCACCTCCAGAAACTCCGGCGCATTTTTCAGCGTCTTGGGGATGCGTTTGATTGTCCGGACGTTCTGGGTCACATCCTCGCCTACCACGCCGTCGCCGCGGGTGGACGCCCGGACGAGTTCTCCGTTCTCATACTCCAGACTGCAGGAAAGGCCGTCGATCTTGATCTCGACCACATATTCCGGTTCGATGCCTGCATCCCGTACGCGGCGGTCAAAGTCGCGCAGCTCATCATACGAAAATGCATCCAACAAACTTTCCATCTTGACCGCATGGGTCACCTTGGTAAAGCGCCCGCTGGGAGTCCCGCCCACTTTCTGAGTCGGCGAAGTCGGCGTGATCAGCTGCGGGAACTGCGCTTCCAACGCTTTCAGTTCCCGGGTCAATGCATCGTATTCAAAATCCTCCAGCTCCGGGGCATCCTGGTCATAATAGAGCCGGTTGTTCTTTTCAATGACAGCGCGCAGCTCCTCCACACGCTTCTGGGCCTGTTCCAGTTCCAAACAAATCACTCTCCTGCCGGGTGACCTGTGTCGGGAGACTGCTCCCACAGGACACCGTTTTTGTACGGTTCTAGTATACCACACCAAGCGGCACTCTGCAAAGCAAAGGGAAAAATACAAATCGTATTTTTCATGCATGAAATCGGTATCATATCGTATTTGTTAGTTGATTTTAAATCAATTGCGAAAGATACTCTCTGTTTATGTCATTAAAATTTTATCGACTTGACGTTAATATCCAGATTGATTCTTGCCGCATTCAAAGAAATTTCAATGCAGACGCTACGGTCCTCCCGGCAAAACCAAAAGAAAAAGAGCCTGCACTTTCCGTGTGCAAGCTCTTCCCTCTATGCCAGTCCGGCTGTTCTGCGCTCGGCTTTTCCTTTAGCCGATCAGAGTCTGATAGCGCCGTTCCAGCACCTCAAACTGTGCATCGTCCACAGGCACAGTCACGAGAAACTCCATCTTTCCCTTCTCGTTTTTCGCGCTCAGATGCCAATGGTCTTTGCAACCATCGAAACGACGTGTGCAACACCATTATACCCCAACAAAAAAGGAGCCGTCCTCTCAGCCCAGCCAAGAGAACAGCTCCAGAAATGCAATGCAGAAAAATCAGATAGAAATGGTGTTGCAGACGTCGATCAGGACAGGGTCCAATGTCTTCGTCATTTCGAGTGCCTCATCCACCGGGTAGTCCACCAGCTTCTCGCCCTTCATGCCGACGATACGGTTGTACTTGCCCTGCTCCAGCAGGCACACGGCCTGGTAGCCCATGGCGGATGCGTTCACGCGATCACGCAGCGTGGGAGAGCCGCCGCGCTGGACATGGCCCAGAATGGTGGCACGGGAGTCGATGCCGGTGCGGGCCTGGATCTCGTTTGCGATCTCCTGTGCGTGGCCCACGCCCTCGGCAACGATGATGATGAAGTGACGCTTGCCGGTCTTCTGAGTCTCAGCGATCTTGTCCAGAATGTCATGCTGCATATCGAATTCCTTCTCCGGCAGCAGGACAGCCATAGCACCGGAGGCGATGGCAACGTTCAGGGCAATGTAACCGGCGTTACGGCCCATGACCTCGACCACACTGCAGCGGTCGTGGCTCTGGGTGGTGTCGCGCAGCTTGTCGATCATTTCCAGAGCGGTGTTCATGGCTGTATCATAGCCGATGGTGTACTCGGTGCAGGCAATGTCGTTGTCGATGGTGCCGGGCAGGCCGATCATCGGGATACCGCGGTGTGCCAGCTCGCGTGCGCCGCGGTAAGAACCATCGCCGCCAATGACGACCAGTGCGTCAATGCCCAGCTCACGACACTTGGCAGCACCGCGGTCCTGGCCTTCCTTGGTCTTGAACTCCAGGCAGCGGGCAGTGTACAGAATGGTACCGCCGGCCGAAATGATGTTCGAGACGCTGCGCAGGTTCATTTCAAAGCATTCGCCGTTCAGCAGGCCGTTGTAACCACGCTGAATGCCGATCATGCGGTAACCTTTGTGCAAGCCGGTACGGACCACAGCGCGCACGGCAGCATTCATGCCAGGAGCATCGCCGCCGCTTGTGAGCACGCCAATCGTTTTGATTTGCTTTTCCATACGAGAGATTCCCTCCAATTTGTTTCTTCATTCACCCATGAGCCAGCGCCCTTCTTCATTACGCCGCTCAGTGTTTGCATCGTAAAGAATTGTTAAGACTTGCCTTTCAACATTATAACACATTCTCAGCCATTTGAAAATATTTTGGGCCTATTTTGAGCCCTTCCGGCCTATAGAGATTCGTGCACAGAAATGTCATTTTGTTGCAATGTTCTCTGTGCCCACCAGTCTTTCCAGTTCTTCAAAGAAGAGCGGATGCCCGGAAGTGTACAGATGCCGGGGGGCCGCCAGCTTCTGTTTTGTGTCTTCCAGATACAGGATCACCGGCATATTTCCGTCAAAGATTCCCAGCAGATTGATCACCTTGGCATACTGCGGGCAGCTGCGGGACGGCAGACGGATATACAGCCGCTTTGCCGCCGCCTTGACCGGGTCCGGGCGGCCGTTCTGCGGGCGGGTGGGATCGTAGCTGTCAATGGGCACGATGCTGTCTGCCAGCAGCTTGGAGGCTTCGTCCTCCCGCACCGACAGGCGTCCGTCGATGACCACGACCGCATTTTCGCGGATAGCATCGCGGAAGGTGTCCAGCACCTTGGGGAACACGATCACTTCCATGGTGCCAGTCAGATCTTCCACGCTGGTAAAGGCCATCATACTGTTGGACTTGGTGGTCATCATGCGGTTCTTGACCACCGCACAGACCACACGCACCCGCTCGCCGTCCGTCACATGGGCGTCCTCACCGGTGAGGTCCTTGATGGTGTGGGAACCGATGCGGGCCGATTTTTCCCGGTAGGCATCCAGCGGATGACCGGACAGATACAGGCCGCTGACCTCTTTTTCCTGCTGGAGCAGCTCGGTGTGACTGTACTCCGGCAGCTGGCGGATCTCATAGCGGTCCTCCTGTGCGGCATCCTGCTCTCCCCCGCTCATCACCGAAAACAGGTCCAGCTGGCCGTCCAGATTGCGGCGGGTGTCGGTCTCGATGCTTTTCAGGATGCCCTCCACGGCTTCCACATGGCTGTGACGGTTGTTGCCCAACCGGTCAAAGGCACCGGCCTTGATCAGGCACTCCACCGCCCGGCGGTTCAATTCGTTGCCGTGCATCCGCTTGCAGAAGTCATACAGGCTGGTATAGGGCTTGTTCCGACGCTCCCGCACCACATTCTCGATCAGGTTACGGCCCACGTTCTTGACCGCGTTCAGGCCGAAGCGGATCTGGCCGTTCTCGTCCGCCGTAAAGCCGCCACCCGAAACATTCACATCCGGTGGCAGCACCTTGATGCCAAGGCGGGCACACTCGCCGGAATACTCAATGACCTTGTCCGTGTTGTCCAGCACACTGGTCAGCAGAGCGGCCATGAATTCGCTGGGGTAATGGCACTTGAGGTAAGCGGTCTGGAATGCCACATAGGCGTAGCAGGCCGCATGGCTCTTGTTGAATGCGTAAGAAGCAAAACTGGACATCTCATCGTAGATCTCGTTGGCGACCTTTTCCGAAATGCCGTTGGCCACACAGCCGGGGCACTCGTGGCCCGGCTCGGTGCAGCCGTGCACGAAGTGCTCCCGCTCAGCCTCCATCACAGCGTGCTTCTTTTTGCTCATGGCACGGCGGACGTTGTCGGCCTGCCCGAAGGAGAAGCCCGCCAGCTCCCGGAAGATCTGCATGACCTGTTCCTGATAGACGATGCAGCCGTTGGTCACATCCAGGATATGGGCGAGCTGCGGGGTCTTGTAACTGATCTTGTCCGGCTCGTGGCGGTTGCGCAGATAGGTTGGGATGGAGTCCATGGGGCCGGGACGGTACAGGCTGATCAGAGCGATGACATCTTCCAGGTTCTGCGGCTGCAGGCCTACAAGCACCTGCTTCATGCCGGAAGATTCCAGCTGGAACACACCCTCGGTGTCGCCCTGTCCCAGCATTTTATAGGTCTCCGGGTCGTCATAATCCAGCTTCTGGATGGAGAACTCCGGGTGATGCTTCTGCACCGCCGTTTCCGCATCGCGGATAACGGTCAGGGTGCGCAGGCCAAGGAAGTCCATCTTGAGCAGGCCAAGGCGCTCAATTTCCACCATGTTGAACTGGGTAACCGGCAGACCATCGTTGGTGGAAAGCGGCACATACTCGGTAGCCGGTTCGCGGGTAATCACAACGCCCGCCGCATGAGTGGAAGCGTGACGCGGCATGCCCTCCACTTTCAGCGAGGTATCGATCAGCTCATGCACCTGGGGTTCAGCGTCATACATTGCTTTCAGGTCCGGCGAAACCTCCAGCGCATGGTTCAGCGTCATTTTCAGTTCAGTCGGAATCAGCTTGGCCACCTTATCCACGTCCTGGTACGGCATCCCCATCACGCGGCCGACATCGCGCACGGCGGCACGGGCGGCCATAGTTCCAAAGGTCACGATCTGTGCCACATGGTCACGGCCATACTTGCGGTTGACGTAATCAATCACTTCCTGGCGGCGCTCGTAACAAAAGTCAACGTCAAAGTCCGGCATAGAGACACGTTCCGGGTTCAGGAAGCGTTCAAAAATCAAACTGTAGCGGATGGGGTCAATGTCCGTAATACCGACACAATAGGCCGCAAGGCTGCCCGCACCGGAGCCGCGGCCGGGGCCGACCGGGATATCGCGGCTTTTGGCGTAATTGATAAAGTCATACACGATGAGGTAATAGTTGGTGTACCCCATCTTTTTAACCACGCCAATCTCGTATTCCAGGCGTTCACGCAAGGCATCCGTTACCTTGCCGGGGTAGCGGCGTTCCAAGCCCTCATAACAGAGCTTTTCAAAGTATTCCTGGTTTTCCATGCCGTCCGGAGCTTTGAAATACGGGAGCTTGGTATCGCCAAACACAAAGTCAAAGTTGCACTGTTCTGCAATTTTGTTGGTGTTCTCGCAGGCTTCCGGCACCATGGAGAACAGGTCATACATTTCATCGGTGCTTTTTACATAGAATTCCTCGGTCTGAAACTCCATGCGGTCCACATCGTTGACGGTTTTGCCGGTCTGGATGCACAGCAGAATGCTCTGCATCTTGGCGTCCTCGCGGGTGATGTAGTGGGAGTCGTTGGTGGCAACCATGGGGATGCCTGTCTCCCGCGAAAGGCGGATAAGCTGCGGCAGAACGGTAGTGTCTTCTTCCAGGCCGTGGTCCTGCAGCTCAATATAATAGTTGCCCTGGCCGAACAGATCGTTATAGTAAAGAGCAATCTGCTTGGCGCGCTCATAGTCCCCTGCCAGAATCGCCTGAGGGACCTCACCGGCAAGGCAGGCGGAAAGGCAGATCAGGCCTTCGTGGTACTGCTCCAGCAGGTCATGGTCAATGCGCGGCTTGGAATAAAAGCCCTCCAAGAAACCGGCGGATACCATTTTGATCAGGTTTTTATACCCGGTTTCATTTTTGCAGAGCAGGATCAGGTGGTTGTTGCCGTCAATGCGGTTGACCTTATCAAAGCGGGTGCGGGTGGCAACATACACCTCACAGCCAATGATCGGCTTGATGCCTGCGGCTTTGGCTGCATCATAAAAGGCAACGCAGCCGTACATAACGCCGTGGTCGGTAATGGCAACGGCGGTCTGGCCCAGCTGTTTGATATAGTCAAACAGGCGGTCAATACGGCAGGCGCCATCCAGCAGGCTGTACTCAGTATGCAGGTGCAGGTGGGTGAACTGTCTTTGCGGTTGGTGTGGCGTGGTTTCTGGCATAATGTATCCCTTTGCTGCTGTGGTAAAATGCGGAAAAGCCGCAGCAGTTACGCAGCGGCTTTGCGTGGTTTATTGCGGAGATGGTGCGATGTCCTGTCCTGCTGGTTCCGGCTCTTTAAGATTTTCCTGCTCTTCCGGCTGTGCTGATGCAGCGGCGTTCAGGCGAGCGGCAGCTTCCTGGATCCGCTTGAACCGGTGGGAAAGCCCCGCTTTGCTGACAGGCGGGTCAAACTTTTCGGCCAGTTTGGCAAGCGGCATTTCGGGGTACTGCATCCGCAGGCGGGCAGCCTGCTGCAATGGTTTGGGCAGGGTTTCCAGCGCGCCGGCCTCTTCCAGCATCTCAATCGCAAGGCGCACCTGCACGGCTGCCTGTACGGTTTTGCCCATGTTGGCGGTTTCGCAGTTGGAAAGGCGGTTGGTTTTATTGCGCATATCGTTATACATGCGTTGTTCCATAATGCGCATGGCGGCGTTGCCCGCGCCCATAAAGGTCAGCAGATCTTCCAGATGGTCGCTGGATTTGACATACACCGTGTTGGCCCCCTTGCGCACGGCGCGGTGGGGATTGAACTCATACTGGGCCAGAATGCCCTCCAGCTGCTGCGAAAGCGAGTGCCGGGGCGAAAGGAACTCAATGTTATATTCCTTTTCCGGGTCGGTTGCCGTACCGCAGCATAAAAACGCAGTGGAAATGAAAAATGACCCGCATTTCTGGCATTTGAAGCAATCCGGCCGGATGCGCAGGGTGGTTTCACGGCCGGTGTGGCCGAACAGGTTCAGCATTTTTTGTACCTGTTCGGGATCTTTTACGCTGAACTCATAAATCAGGCCGGTGCCGCGCTCCTTGGAAATTACGGTACCGGTAATGCCGCAGCGGGCATACAGCTTTTGTGCCAGCTGGGCAATGCCCTCGTTTTCGGTCTGCAAAACCACGCCGCGGTCATCAAAATACTTGCCAAAGCAGGCAACCGCGTAAGCTGCTGCGGTAACACAGCAGCTACGCACGATTTTGCGGTGCAGTATCTCGTTTTTAACGTCTTGGGAAAAACTCACGTTTGGTGTTCACACTCTCTTTATCGGGAGATTTGGGATGTATCAGGCCGTGCGGCGGGCATCGCGGTGCTGCACGCTGGGCTGGTAACCAAGCTTTGTGCAGTACTCCCCGATCTTGCGGGCAAAAGTGATAGAACGGTGCTTGCCGCCGGTGCAGCCAATGGCGATCATCAGCTGGCTTTTGCCCTCCTTAACATACAGCGGCAGCGCATATTCCAGAAAGCTCTCTATCCGGCGCAGCAGCTCCTGCGATTCAGGGAACTTCATCACATAATCCACCACTTCCTGGTCCAGGCCAGTCTTTTCTTTCAGCTCTGGCACATAGAACGGGTTGGGCAGGCAGCGCACATCAAACACGATGTCCGCTTCCTGCGGAAGACCGTATTTAAAGCCAAAGGAAACCACGTTGATAGACATGGCACACTGACCTTTTTGCAAAAACAGGCTGGAAACACGTTCCCGGTTTTGTGCAGTAGAAAGCAAAGAGGTATCGATCACATATTTTGCACGTTCCCGCAGGGGCTGCAATATCTGCCGTTCTTTGGTGATTGCCTCACTGACCGGGATCCCCTCGCTGATGGTCATGGGATGCACACGGCGGGTTTCTTTATAGCGGCGGCGGATGGCGGCATCGCTGGCATCCAGGAACAGGATGTCATAAGGCATTTTCTTTTCGTCCAGCGCTTCCAGTGCCTCATTGGTTTCCTGAACAGAATGCAGGCCGCGGATGTCCATCACGACCGCAACGCGGCTGAGCTGGTTTTCGCCCTGCTGGGCAAAGTCCAGGATACGGGGCAAAAGGCCCGCCGGGATATTATCAATGCAGAAAAATCCGATATCTTCCAGCGCGTTGACCGCCATGGACTTGCCTGCGCCGGAAAGGCCGGTTACGATCAAAAAGTTCATCCTGTTGTTCCTCTCTCATTCAGCGGGACGGAATACCGTTCCTTGCCTGGCAGGCATCAAGATGCGGCATGGTTATTCCACCACGCGGATCTCGCGTTCCAGGGTGCAGCCGGTTTTTTCCAGCACGATCTGCCGCACCTGCTCCGTCAGGCTGACAACATCCGCGCAGGTGGCATTACCCAGGTTGACCACAAAGCCGCAGTGCTTTTCACTGATGGCTGCCCCGCCCACGCGGAAACCGCGCAGGCCGCAGTCCTCGATTAGCTTGCCGGCAAACTGACCCACAGGGCGCTTGAAGGTACTGCCGGCGGACGGGTATTCCAGCGGCTGCTTTTCTTTGCGGCGGCGCATATATTCCTGCATGGCGGTATGGATCTCCTGTGCATCACCGGGGTGCAGGGTAAATTCCGCTTCCAGGATGCACCAGGAGCACCGCTCAAAAATGCTGGTGCGATAACCCAGCTGCAGTTCCTGCACAGGCAGGGTTTGCAGATGCAGGTTTTCGTCCAAGAACGTAACGGCTGTCAGCACGTCCTTTATTTCTCCGCCGTAAGCGCCCGCGTTCATATACACAGCCCCGCCCACCGTGCCGGGAATGCCGAAGGCAAATTCCAGCCCGGCCAGGCTTTCCTTCTGGGCGGTGTTGCAAAGAGCGGAAAGCATCATGCCAGCCGGGGCCAGCACCTTGGTGCTGCCATCCGGCTGGGCCTGCATGGAAAAGCGGGAGTTTAACCCCGTCAGGCAGATAACCGCCCCGCCGAACCCTGCATCCGAAAACAGCGTGTTGGAACCGTTGCCCAGCAGATAGGTGCGGACTTGATATTGGCGGCACAGTTCCAGAATACGGGTCAGCTGCGTTACCGTGGCGGGCACACAAAAAAAGTCTGCATTGCCGCCAATGCGGAACGTTGTATGCCGCCCCAGGGATTCATCAAGGCTGACAGGCAGGTTTTCTGCCTGCAAAGCTGCAAGAAATTGCTCGTTCATAAGCAAACCTCACAAACGGCTCAGATAGAATTTGCCAGGGCTGCCGCGCCGATCACGCCGGCATCGTTGGTCAGCACACAGGCACGAATAGCGGGCATTTTGCCGGTGGTAATGTTTTTGGTTTCTTCCTCCACATACTTGCGGATGGGTGCCAGCAGGGTTTCTCCCTGATTGGAAACACCGCCGCCAATGCAGATGGCTTCCGGCTCAAAGGTATTCACCACGTTGGAAATGCCGCAGGCAACATATTCGATCCAATTATCCACAACAGCCTTGGCGGTTGCATCGCCGGCTTCCATCGCGTCAAAGGGGATCTTGGCGTTCACATGGTCGATGTCCCCCGCCAGTTTCCACATCATGCTCTCGGGGTGCCGGGTCATCGCTTCGCGGGCATCCTCCGACAGAGCGCGGGAGGAAGCATAACGTTCCCAGCAGCCGTAACGGCCGCAGTTGCACTTGCGTCCACCCTTTACAATCACGGTATGGCCCATCTCGCCAGCAGCAAAGTTGAATCCGCGCAGAATCTTGCCGCCCAGGATAATGCCGCTGCCAATGCCGGTACCCAGCGTGATAACAACGGCATCCTTGAAGCCCTTTGCGCCGCCTGCGATGTATTCGCCAAATGCTGCTGCGTTGGCATCGTTTTCCACATAGACCTTGCAGCCGAGCAGGGCTTCCAGATCAGGCCCCAGGTTCCAGTCATAGTAGCCGAAGTTGGTGTTATAGCCCACAAAGCCGGTGGTAAAATTCACACTGCCCGGGGTACCGATGCCCACATAGCTGACATCTTTAAAATCAATCTTGCAGTCTTTGGCAACAGCACGGCACAAATCTGCCAGTGCCTGCTCCAGATCCTGCGCCGGACGCGGCAGGCGGGTCGGGCGGGTAATTTTGCCCACAATGTTGTAAGCTTCGTCAACAAGGCCTGCCGTCATGGTAGTGCCGCCAAGATCGATACCAATGGTGTATTTCATAAGATTTCTCCTCCTATATATTCTGCACAGATGCGGCCGTGCAGTTTTAGCTCATTTACAAGGTTCTGCCGCGTGGCGTTTACCACAAGTTCCTGCGGGAACTGCATTTCTTCCAGCATCGCCAGCAGCGGGGGCATGTTGCCTTGCAGCTGGGTGGTGCTGTGGGCGTCGGTATCCAGCGCAATATGGCAACCGTTTTTCAGGCAGGCGGCCAGCAGCAGCTTCATGTTGGGGATACCATCCCGCCGCACATTGACGGAATTGCCGTTGAGCTCCACAACCTTATGGTTTTTGGCGAATGCTTTGGTTACAAGGTCATAGTCATAGCGGTAATTCTGCTGCTCGGAATGGCCGATGCAATCCACATAAGGGTTTTCGGCCACAGCCAGCCACAGGCGGGGGGCTTCTTTTTTGGTCAGCAGACCAGGGATGCAGGGGCTGTGGATGGGTGCCACAACCCAATCCAGCGCCCGCAAACGGCTTTGGGCAAAATCCAGCCCGCCGTTTGTGTCCATCACATTGGCCTCCGCGCCGTACATCATCGCAACGCCGTGCAGTACCAGCGGCAGAGCCGTCTGGTTGGCAAAATGCCACATGTGCGGGGCATCCGGCATAGCCGGACCATGGTCGGTAATGGCCAGCGCCGCATAGCCGAGGGCGGCGGCTTTGGCAGCCATTTCATCTAAGGTATTAAATGCATGGGTAGCGCTTAAAGTATGGGTGTGAAGATCCGCAATGATCTGCATACAGATGGTACTTCCGTTTCTAGTGATAAAATGATAATTTACAGCCAGGCTCAGAACCCGCTCACATCGTTCTGCAAGCCAAGGCGGTTGAGCAGTTCCTGCGCCGCGTTATAGCCCATCTCTTTCTGGCGATTGTTGATGGCTGCAGTTTCCAGGATAACGGCCAGGTTACGGCCGGGCATAACGGGGATCAGCATACTGGGCACCTTAACGCCAAGGATATCATAGGTATTGCTTTCCAGACCGGTGCGGTCATAATTCTTGGTGCGGTCCCAGGCCTCCAGCTCAATGACCATTTCCACCTCAACGCTGTTTTTGACCGCGCCGATACCAAACAGACGCGCCACGTTGATGATGCCGATGCCGCGCAGCTCAATAAAGTGGCGGATGTTCTCCGGTGCCATGCCCATGATCTTGCTGCTGGAAACCTTGCGCAGCTCCACAGCATCGTCCGCAATCAGGCGGTGGCCGCGCTTGACCAGCTCAATGGCCGTCTCGCTTTTGCCAACGCCGCTGTCGCCAAGGATCAGGATGCCTTCGCCGTATACTTCCACCAACACACCGTGACGGGTGATGCGGGGGGCGAGCTCGGTGCTCAGTGCCTGGATCAGGGAGCTCATCAGCGGGGAGGTCATCTCGGCCGACTGCAGCAGTGGCACGCCGTACTTTTGGGCAAACTCCATCATTTCCGGCAACGGCTCAAACCCGCGGGTCAGGATGACTGCCGGCGGCTGGAAAGAGAAGAGCTTTTCGAGATGGGTACGGCGGATCTCCGGGTCCAGCTCATTCAGGTAGGAAAGCTCAGTCAGGCCGATGATCTGGATCCGGGTGCGGTCAAAGTACTGATAGTAACCGGCCAGCATGATGCCGGGGCGGTAAACCTCGGCGGTATAGACCTTAAACTGGTCAAGATCCTTGGGGGTGTAGGCAACGGTCAGATGGGATTCGCGCGCAAGCTTGTCAAGGCTGACGAAAAACTGCTCCACGGAAAATGCGCCCCTTTCCAATTTTAGTCATGGTATATCGTTTTAGGTTTGCGATCAAATGGTTTTGTTAGTATTATAACGTACAGGATTTTTTTTGTACAGTCATAGCCGAAATAATTTTGATTCTTTCCTTGTTCCGGGGGTGAAACAGCAGGGCTTTCCCTGCCGGTTCTGCCGCACAGGTGTCCGCGGCGCTGCGATATTTCGATCATAATTCACCACAGAAAAAATGCCCGCAGCAAAGCAGGCATTTTCATCTTAATGCAAATTATGGGGCACGTTATTCCGGTTTAGCAGCCAGCTTTACCGCACTGCTGCGCACCCAGGCATCCAGCCGGAAGAGCGCTGCCGACGCCGCGGCAACGGCCAAAAGGTAAACGCCAAACAAGAGCGCGGTATCCCGCCGGGTCATGGCGGCCAGGTCAAAGTTTTCCACCAGGCGCAGAATGATGACATGGTGGGTCAGAAAGACCGCATAAGAATACTTGCTGAGGAGCGCACACGCATTTTGCAGCGGCCCCCAGTGGATGCAGCCCCCCAGTGCGGCCAGCAGAATGAACGCCGCGGCACTGAACAGCGCACAGGCCACCTTGCCATCCGCCGCAGCGGGGGTAAACAGCAGCACCGCACACCCGGCCAGCACGCCAAGGCGCGCCGGGCGCTTCCAGTGTACAAACGCCATGCCGAGCAGGAATTCCGGGATATGGATTGCTACCAGGCGGGCATCCCACCCCATGTAATGCACCGGCAGGCTGGCCGCCAGCACCACGACCCAGGTCAGCAGCGGCTGTTTGCGCAGCCCCCAGCGCAGCAGTGGGAACAGCAGATACAAAAACAGGATACTGCCCAGGAACCACTCGCCCACGCAGGCAAAATCCATCGTGACCCAGCCCGCGGCCTGGGCAAAATTATCCAGCCCCAGGACCGTCAGCAGCAGGCTGGGTGTTTTGGCTGCGGCATAATACCCCGGCTTTGTGACAAAACGGATGGGAAAAAATATACACCACGCCAGCCAGAACATGGGGTACACCGCCTTGGCGCGCTTTTGGTAAAAGCGCGCCAGATTGAGCGGCTCTCTTCCCTGGCCGGGGCTGGTATACTGCAGCGCCGCGCCGGAAACCATAAAGAACAGCGAGGAGCCAAAGTCCCCCAAATAGATGTTAAAGGGCAGCACACTGCCGAACAGTTTGGACGGCAGTGTAAAATACCCGGTAACGGCAGCATTGAAATGAATGACCAGAATGCACACCAGCGCCACGGCGCGGATGAGATCCAGATAAAACAGGCGCTGTTTTTTCACCGGGCACTCTCCTTTCGTTTGCGCAGGGCATTTTTGACGGTGCGGCCCATCAGGCGGAATACTGGGCCAACGCCGCGCTGGGCAGCAAGGGAGGCATCCAGCACATCGGCGCGGGCCGCACACTGGGCGGCGGTTTCAAATGTAGCGCTGGCATAGCCGTTATACTGGGCCAGCAGCGGCACCAGCCAGAAATCCGACTCCGTTTGCAGCGGCGGCAGCCCCTGCGGGAATGCCGCCCCCCGCACCAACAGACAGCCGCCATTGGGCAGCGGCGGCGGGGTTTCATCCAGAGGGAGCGGGCAATCCAGCGCAGACAGTTTTGCCTGTACGGCAGGTTTCTGCTGCCAGCGCCGGGCTTTTTCGGTGGCGCAGCCCGCATACAGCGGCAGAGCCGGTCCAAGCACACCTACCAGCGGGTGGGCATCAAACAGTTCTGCCGCCTGGGCCAGCTGCAGGCTGGTTGGCATAGACCGGGCATTATAATAGCCCTCCACCCCGGCAGCACGCGGCAGCGGCAGGCAGTAGACGGCATCCGGCTGCAGGGCGCAACCTTTTGCCAAAGTGTTGGCATCCAGCAAAACGGGCGCACACTCCCCCGCCGTTTGCGGCAGGATATAATGCCAGTGCAGGTTTTGCGCCATGGCAGCCAGCGGCTGCACCGGCAGAAGTGCGCGCAGCAGGTCATCCACCGGGTAATCCGTCTCGGATTTCAGATAGTCATACAGTTCTGCGGCGGCCTGGCCGTCTGTGCGGCGCAATTCATCCGCATAGGGGGTAAAAAAGCTGCGGCGCTTGAAAAACAGGCATCCGCGGTCCGCCAGCAGCAGCTTGGGGCAGGCCATAATGGGGTTGACGAAAAGGCTTGCCAGGTCTTTTGTATCCACAAAGGTATCCCACCGGTAACCAAGGGCGGCAAAATGGGCGGTAAACTGCGTTTCGTGCAGGCGGACGGAATCTTCATAGCTGGCGGGCAGGGCAGCCGCCTGCCAGTAAGCAAAAAAGTCTGCCATCATGCGGGAGCGCACCACAACAAAGTGGGATTGAATATGCTCCGGCACCATGGCTTTTGCCCCGCCAAAGCGGTGGCTGCGCATAGCATAGTGGCGGGTCAGGCCCCAGAAATCCAGCTCCGGGTGCCCATCCATCGCAGCAAACATGGCAGCTACATCCCCCACCGGCCCGGCAAGGGTATAGTTCATCAGCACTACTTCATCGTATTGCAGCAGCATATCCAGGCCGGTCTGCAAAACAGCGTCCCGGTAGGCCCCCACATCAAAGCCTGTGTTTTCACGCTCCAGCACAGTGTGGCAGCAGCCTTGCGCCCACTGGCGGGATTCCGGCTGCAAGGGGCCGTTATTGACAAAGAACACCTGCCCCACTGCGGCCATTTGCTGTGCAGCAAAACGGCAGGCTGCATCAGCCTGCCCGTTGGGGTGATAATTGAAATAGATAATCAGCCGTTTTTTCATAGCGGTTGGCTTAATCCTCATAGTTCACGTCATGGGGGCCCAACACCGTGCGCTTAACGCGCATCATGTTTTCGTAAGCGGATTTCGGCATCCGCTTACGCAGCCAGTTGCGGGCGCGGCGGCGCTTGGAATTCTCATACGGGCCATAGTTTCCAAAGCCGAACCAGTGCTTGCGCGCGGCAAAAGCACCGGCGCTGGCAGCGGCACTGCCAAAGGTGGTGCAGTCAAACACGCGGGCAAGCGGGCGGATCAGACCACTCGCGTATGCCTGCATGGAATCGCAGCGGGCAACAGCATAATCAGCGCTCATGGCCTGGGCGGGGTAATACCCTGCCCCCTGCGCCACAAAGGGATAGATACGCTCAATGGCATGGCTGATGGTACCATCCTGCGGCAGCGGCTCCGGCGGGAAATCCTCGTGCTTCCAGCCGTGGTCAAACAGCGGAGCCAATGCTTTTACGCGGAACCAGAATACGCTGCCAAAGGGGGCAATGGGCATTTTTTCGCCGGAAATAGGGCGGTCAATGCCCAGCTTTTTCATCAGGGCCTTGGTATTATCAAAGTTGGGGCCCCAGCCGTTGGAGCACATGTTCATGAAATACACGCCATGCGTGGGGAACGGCGGGCAGAGCAGACCCAGGTAAGGGTCTTTTTCAAATTCTGTCAGCACATTCAGCACATAGTCTGCGTTTTTGCAGATATTCTCGTTACAGACATAGCCAAAGCTGGCGCCAACGCTTCCAGGTTTGGTCTGGATGGCCTTTTTATCGTGCATAAAGCAGGCGTAATCATACTCCCGGATCTGCGGGGCAAGGTCACACAGGAACGCTGCCACATCGCGGCCGCGGTTTTCGACCACCTTTACGGTAACGGCATGCAACGGCAGGGTGCGGAACGCTTCTTCGATCTGCTGCTTTTTCTCCGGCGTGTTGGTGGAAATAAAAACGTCAGTCTCCGGCGGCATGTTGGCGGCAAAGGCGCAGCTTTGGGGCAGCATATCCATAAAATACAGGTGCATGCACAGCGCAATGCGGCGGTTTTTGCGCACGGCAGCGGCGCAGGCCTCATCCTGTACCCTTTCCGGAATCAGGCGGGTCAGACCCAGGTTGCGGGTAAAATCATAAGGGTGCATGGTGCGGATCATGTTTTTCCAGATCAGCTCCAGCGGGTAATCCGTATGGTCCCGCAGGTAGGCGTACAGTTCCCGCACCGGCTCCCCGGCGGTATCATTCAGGTATGCCTCAAAATCATGCATAAAGCTGCGGCGCTTGAACAGCGGGCACTTTTTATCCCGCAGCAACCGCGTGGGGCAGACAAGCAGCGGATAATCCGTAAACTCTTTCAGATCGTCCGTGTTGACATAGACATCCCACTGGTAGCCTTTATCGGCAAACTGTTTGGTAAACACCGATTCGTACCGTTGCACAGAGTCGGTATAGCTTTCGATCATGGGCATGGTATCCCAGTAATTTTGCAGCTCTTTGCTCTGGATGAACTTTTTGCGGTAGACAATAAAGTGGGACTGAATGTGCACCGGCAGGTAATTATAAAGATGTTTGCCCTTAAAGGGGTTGCCCTCCGCCCCATGGTGGATCGTCAGGCCCCAAAAATCAAGGTTGGTGCGCTCGGCCATGGCGTCAAACATTTCTTTCAAGGGGCGCACAGGGCCCATCAGGGTAGAGTTCGTCATAACCACTTCGTCAAATTCGCTCAAACGCTGCCAGCCGTAATGATCCAGCGCGGTTTTATAGGCCCACACATCCAGGCCCTTGTTTTCGCGCACAATAATTTGATCGGTAAATTCTTCAAATGCCGCGCGGCCCTGCTTGCTCAGCTTGCCGTTGCACACAACGATCAGCTCGGTCAGGTTACGGGCAAGATCGCGCAGGTAATAGGTGATAAAATCATCCACATCACCGTTTTTTTCGTAAAAGAAAAAAATACCCAGTCGTTTCATTCTGTCACCCTTTCCGGTTATCGTTATGCCAAACCTGCATCTTTTAATATTGCGTTAATCTTGGTGGGGTCGCCCCAAACGCCGGGGCTGTCATACGGGCGGTCCGGGAAAACGCCGTAATCCAGTTTGATCTTATAGTTTTTATCCCGCAGGAACTGCTCCACACGGTCAGCCAGGGTCCGCGGCTGGCCGGTGCAGACGTTGATGATGCCGTTGACCTTGTTCTGCACGCTGGCCGCCACAATCATGGTCGCCAGTTCATCCAGATCAATAAAATCGTACTTATTCTGCCCGCTGGTAAACGGGAAAGTTGTTTTGCCGTCCAGCTCTGCCTGTGCGATTTTGGCAAAGATGGAACTGCCATGGGCTTCATCGCCCGTAATATAATAGGCGCGCAGCCAGTGCAGGTTGCAGCTGCTGCCCTGCAAAGAAAGCATCATGCTCTGGCGCAGAGCATTTTTGGCAATGCCGTATTGGCTCAGGGGATTGCAGGGGGTATCATCCTCAATAGCGCCCTCCCAATAGCCGACTTCGTGCATAGTGCCCATTACGGTCAAATCCGAAAGGCCGCCCGCCGCCATATTGTTCAGGAAGGTAACATGGGAGGAAAGATCCTTCATGTGGCTGGGCGCATTGTGGCGGAAGCCATCCCGCCAGGCCATATGGATGCAGACATCAGGCTTGCCCAACGCCGCATAAATATTTTTGTCCCCGCTGAAAATAGGCACATCGCAGAATTCTGCGCGCTCGTCCACGCCCTTAAAGGCAAAGTCCGATGCAATGACGCGGTAGCCCATATCCAGTGCTTTTTTTACAACATGGCGGCCGATATAACCGGCTGCGCCGGTAACAAGGATGGTTTTCATTGTAGCAGTTTCTCCTCCCGGTTTGGCAGGCAGGCATACAGCCCCTGCAGGTGGGTACGGAACAAAAACAGTGCGGCACCCTGTTTTTTATTGTGCCGCAGTGCATACCAAAAGTCAAGCCTGCTGTGGGGGCAGGCTGCCAGCGCCCGCTGCAGGCTGCGCCAAGCAGCCGATTTGGCTTTGGGCGGCAAGCGGCCATCCCGCAGCTGATGCATGACAAAGGTGACAAACTCTGCCTGGCGGGCGCTCCACACCTTTGGCAGCTGCTGCGGGGGGCACCAGGCGCGGGCTGCGGTATATTCCGCCTGCACCCACCGGGGCAGGTATTGCAGCCGTACCTGCACTGCTGCCGGGTTCCCACAGGCGGAGGTACTGCCCTGCCGCTCCAGGTGTTCATATACGATCTGCGGCGTATATGCGGCTGAATCTGCCTGCTGGAACACTGCCGCGTTGAACGCAAAATCTTCCAGCCCTTTGCGGCAGGTTTCATCAAAGCGCAGATGGCCCAGCCGATTTGTACAGTACATAGCGTTCCAGACAAACTGCGGCCCGCTTTGCTGCAAAAATTGCAGGTAGCCCTGCCCCGCCGGCTTGTGAATGATTATTGCCTGCCCCGGCGGGTGGGGCAGCTCCACAGCCGTTCCTGCAGCATTGGCCCGCAGCAGGCGGTAGCCACCACGCACCACATCCGCCCCGGTTGATTTGGCAAGGACCAGCAGGGTTTCCAATGCATGGGGCAGCATGGTATCATCATCATCACAAAAGGTGAACCACTGGCCGCGGCAATGCTGCAAGCCAAGGTTGCGCGCAGCGCAGATGCCCGCATTGGGCTGTTCCAGCACCCGGATGCGGCCATCTTTTTTGGCCAGTTCATGGGCCAGCGCAGCACTGCCATCGGTGGAGCCATCGTCCACCAGCAGCAGCTCAAAATCCGCAAAGCTCTGGCGCAGCACGCTTTCCACCGCGGTATACAGCAGCACCCCGGCATTATAGACAGGCATGATAATACTGATCAATGGGGCCTGCTCCATACGGTTCACCTGCCTTTTGGTTTATATTCTATATCCTTTTTAATGCTTTGGCAACACCGCACAATTCCCGCCTGACGGCTTAAGCACCGCTCCGGCGGCTGC
>OGGS01000855.1_pt1 | contig 25407 bp, 20 predicted proteins | sample 1571281 | NCBI WGS metagenome assembly OGGS01 (sample SAMEA2582042, study PRJEB24529) | metagenome | biome: Human gut stool | place: China | collected 2011 | reverse complement strand
TTTCTTCTTTATATTCCGGATGCTGTTCCCACACCTGCCAAAAACACTCTTCATCAACAGCATCTAACAATACTATAATAAAATTAGTATCCGTAGACATTTCAAATTGATCTAATTTATTAAATTTCTCATATTGTTTTTTAGTAAAAATATCACCATTTACAGCAAGAACAGTGATCGTACTTCCAAGCATCAATATCATAAAAATACTGATATAACTGACTAGCTTCTTTATTTTATCATATTTTAAAAGGAAAAATCCAATAAGACAAATGACAGCTACTGCAATCCACATAATTGTAGATTTCATAGTTTCCGTACGATACAAAGTCCAATTAATTTCCGTACCATCCAGAGGCGGTAGATTTTTTATCATAAAATTGCCCTGAATATAACAAGCAATCATACAGGCAAAATAACCATACAATGCAATTTCATAAACTATCTTTGCTATAAAATAAGCTACCGTAAAACCAATAAGACTGATTACAAAAAACAAAAGGAAATCTTTGAGAATAAAAGGGAACAATAAGTAGGCATCATACCAAAATTCATTACTGTTATTAATGTAAAATTCCAGCGGAGCATAAATAAAAATCATAAAGCAAAAAGTCAGAGACAGAAATAAAGCAGGCTTTAATTCCGCAAGCATTTTTCCCTTATTCCATTTATTTTTAAACCAGCTTTTCATTTTTGTATATCTCCTTAAAATATAGACAATTATACTCCAAAAAAAGGGCAGTTGTAAATAAAGCCGGTAAATAGAATGAAATTCTAATACCGGCTTTTCATCACATTATTGTAATCTTTACTTTGATTATTTCTTCAAAGTAACTACAACTCTTCGGAAAGGTTCCTCACCTTCGCTGTGTGTGGTAACATATTTATCATTCTGCAATGCGGAATGAATAATTCTTCTCTCATAAGGATTCATGGGCTCCAGAGATATGCTTCTCTTGGTTCTCTTAACCTTATAAGCAATGTTTTTGGCAAGATTCTCAAGAGTTTCTTTTCTGCGCTGACGATAATTCTCGGTGTCAACCTTTACATGAATATACTCTTCAGATTCTTTGTTCACCACCAGAGATACCAGGTACTGGAGAGAATCCAGTGTCTGTCCTCTCTTACCGATCAGAACACCCATCTCATTACCGCTTAATTCGATATCCATGTTCTTCTCTTCTTCGTTGTACTTAATGGCAATTACTACTTCCATATTCATTGCCTGGAATACATCTTTTAAGAATACTCTTGCAACTTCTTCTACAGAACTTTTTTTAACAGATGCTTTGATCACAGCAGACTTTGCTCCGATTCCTAAGAATCCGGAAGAACCTTCTTCTACTACTTCATAATCCAGCTTATCACTGGTAACACCCAGCTTCTGGCAAGCTTCTGTAATAGCATCACTGACTGTCTTTGCAGATACTTCGATCATGTCCATATTATTTACCTCCTCAATTATTAAGGAAACTTTCTATTTACGGCTGTTTTTCTCGTTATAGTCTCTGACCATATTAGCCTTAGACATCATACTTCCGGGTTTTGCTTCTTTTACTTCGGAATAGCTGTCAGCAGATACTTCACTATTATCTATTTTAGAAGAAATATTTGCCTTCTTCTGAATATTTTTAGTATTCATGCTTGCATAAGCATTCAGTTTTTCCTGCTGTTCCTTCATTTTTTCAAGCTTTTTCGCACTCTTCTCAGAATTTTTCTTGATAATATCATCAAAATTCATCTTATCAATATGCTTATTGATCACTATCTGCTGGATACTTCTGACAACGCTACCTGCAACCCAGTACAGACCCAGACCAGAAGGTAATGTAAAACAGAACCATGCAGACATCAGAGGCATGATCATATTCATAGTCTTCATGGAAGAAGCCATTGCTGCCGCCTGATCATTGCCATTGTTAGAAGAAGTATCCTGCTGAGGCATCAGCTTTACGTTGATCCATTGTGTCAAAGCAGACAGAACCGGAATAGCAATTGCTCCGATTACTAAAAGCCATGCTCCGTTAGCCCATGCTTCCTTCAACACATAAGAAGGAGAGTTGCCGATATTCAGTCCTAAAAAATTATTATACTCTTCCAGCTTGCTTACCGTATTGGTCACATCTGCTGCAAGAGAAGGGAACTTCTCACTGATACTTGCAAAATCAGCGGTAGATGCCTTGTTCAGACAGTCAATGATCGTATTCTGTACATATTCACTGTGAGTACCGGCTACAAAGCCTGCATTCGTGAACTGCTTACTGTACATAGCGGAATTGCTCAGATTCTGAACCAGCTCCGTTGCACCGGCTGTATCAATAATATTATCTACCAGAGGGAAGAAGGCTTCCTTAACTCTGCCGACATAAGCAGGAATTGCATAAATTACACGATACAGAGCAAACAGAATAGGCATCTGGATCAACATATACAGACAACTGCCGGTAGGAGATACACCATACTTTGCATATACTGCCTGGATTTCCTGATTCTGTGCCAACTGAGCATCCTGATCCTTACGATTCTTGTATTTTGCCTGAATCGCCTGAATCTCTGGATTCATTTTAGCAGACAGCTTAGAGAATTTCTGCTGCTTGATGGTAAGAGGCATCATCAACAGGTTAACAACAATTGTAAAAAGGATGATTGCGAGACCGATATTGGGAATACCGATCATATTCAGAACTTCGAAGATTCCTTCCATTATCTTACCCAGAAGCCAGGCTACCTGTCCGATAATGAATGTGGAATTCTGTGTCAAAAGAATACCGTTCATTTATCCTCCTAATAAGTGCCATTATTTAAAATTTTACGGTACCGGATCATATCCACCCTTGGAAAAAGGATTACACCTCAAAATTCTCCAGGCTGCCAAAAGTCCTCCCTTGATCACACCATATTTTTCAATGGCTTCCAGACCATATTGAGAACAACTGGGAACATAAGGACATTTGGTTCCCTTATAAGGCGAAATATATTTCTGATAAAATCTTATCATGGCTATCAATATTTTTTTCATATACGATTCTAATTTAGTCATTATAAAAATAAATTTTTATAATATGATGAAGTTTTGCAAGATGTAACAATGCGCTCTCCGCTTCTTCATATCCTATGGAAGCTGCACCGGGTCTTGCAATGATTACCATATCCAAACCACTATTGAATACACTTTCATGTAATCTGTAACTTTCTCTGACCAGTCGTGTAATCCTGTGTCTTACCACACTATTACCGACTTTTTTACTTACACTGATTCCGATTCTGTTCTTATCAAGGCCATTTTCCTTAACATACATGATAAAGTACTTATTGGCATAAGATCTGCCATTCTTGTACACAAAACGGAACTGTTCATTTTTCTTTAATGATTCCGAAAACTGCATGCAATCCTCCAACCGTGAAAGTTAAGAGAAAAAAAGGTCACATTGCTGTGACCTATGCGGATAATTTCTTTCTTCCTTTTGCACGTCTTGCTGCTAAAACTTTTCTTCCACCGGGAGTACTCATTCTGGCTCTGAAACCGTGAACCTTGGAATGGGAACGCTTTTTAGGCTGAAATGTCATCTTCATGGAAAGGCACCTCCTTCTCTAAACCTTCTTATATAAAAAGGTAAACATATTTTTCAACAATTGGGCGCATAAAAATACGCCTTCCTTTCGGAAAATAGCATATTGATTGTAATGTAAAAGCCCATCAATGTCAAGCAAAAATCAATAAAAATGCTGAAAAATCAAGAGGAAACGAGCTTTTTAAAATTCTAAAATTTTTTAAAATTAAGTTATCCACATAGATATACACCATTTTTACCCACAAACGAGTTATCCACACCTTGTTGATTATTTGTGGATATTTTTATTTTTCATAGGGATATTCTGTGTAAATCACGTGTAAAAGTGGACAAGTATCCAGTAAATGTGGATATCTTGAAATTTCACTATTTTATCCACATTTACACATCGCTATCCACAATCCCTGTTTATATTACAAGTTATGAACAACTTTATCAACAGATTGTGGATAACTTTATCCATGACCTGTTCATAACTTGCATTTGAATTATTTGTAATTCTATTATACAATGAAATGGAGTTTCGCATGCGTCAGCTTGCACGGGAGGAAATCAATGGAAGCAATCAAAGAAAATTGGACAACTATCAAAGAAGCTGTCAGAAGAGAATACAGTCTTTCTGACATTTCTTATCATACATGGGTAGAACCTTTAGAATTTCACAATGTGGTAAATGATGTAGTAAGTATCATCATTCCCTCGGACCAGGCACATGCCCTGAATTATATTTCTTCCAAATATAAGAGTTTTTTTCAGGTAACCATCACCGAGATGTTTGATCATCCTTATGATATCAGCTTTATTTTGGAAAAGGATGTAAAAGGGAAAGAGCCTGCAGAGAATGAAATGGCTGCTCCAAACCAGATCTACGGTGTGAATTATGAAGATGCCCATCTGAATCCTAAGTACAAATTTGACACTTTTGTCGTAGGAAGCAACAATAAATTCGCTCATTCCGCATCTCTCGCTGTAGCAGAGTCTCCGGGAGAGGTCTATAATCCTCTCTATTTATATGGAGGTCCCGGTCTGGGCAAGACACATTTGATGCATTCTATCGGACACTTTATATTAGAACAGGATCCTGACAAAAAGGTACTCTACGTCACCAGTGAGGAATTTACGAATGAAGTAATCGAATCTATTCGTAGTGGTAATGCAGCTTCCATGACCAAGCTGCGTGAGAAGTATCGCAATGTTGATGTACTCATGGTTGATGATGTACAGTTTATTATAGGTAAGGAAAGTACCCAGGAGGAATTCTTCCATACTTTCAATGCCCTGCACGCTGCCCACAAACAGATCATTCTGTCTTCCGATAAGCCTCCTAAGGAAATGGAGACTTTGGATGAAAGATTCCGTTCCCGTTTCGAATGGGGTCTGATCGCAGATATTCAGCCACCCGATTATGAGACCAGAATGGCTATTTTACGGAAAAATGCTGAGACCTATGACCGTCAGATTGATGAAGAGATCATCAAATATATTGCTACGAATATCAAATCCAACATTCGTGAGCTGGAAGGTGCTTTTAATAAGATCATTGCTTTTGCCAAATTAAATAAGGTAGATCTGACTCTCTCCCTGGCGGAAGAAGCACTGAAGGATGTTATCTATCCCAACAAGCCCAAGGAGATCACTCCTACTCTCATTATTAATGTAGTAGCGGAGCATTTTGGTGTCAAAGCGGAAGATATTACTTCCAAGAAAAGAAATTCCGAGTTTGTACAACCACGTCAGGTCGTTATGTATCTGTGCAGAGAATTAACGGATACTTCCTTCACTAATATAGGTAAGCTTTTGGGCAAAAAGGACCACACAACCATCATCCACGGTGTGAATAAAGTGGCAGCGGAGATTCAGACCAACGAGGAACTTCGTAATAAAATAGATATTATCACTAAAAAGATTAATCCCTCCTGATGTGTATATCTCGGGAACAAAATGTGTATTGTTGTTGATAACTGATTTCAAGGCTTCAAGAAGGATAGGATGCGGTGTGAATAAGCTAAGAGTTATTCTTAGGTTATTCTGCCAAATCCACGAAGATTTCCATTCCATTTTTCCTTGAAAAATAGTATAATAAGACTGGTTATGCACATATCAACATCCCTTATTAAGGAGACTACGAAATTCTTTTATTATTTTTATATAACGCGTATCCACGCGTACGCAAATCAACCAGAAAGGAAGTTATGCACACATGAAATTAGTCTGTTCAAAAGCAAATCTTTTAAACGGTGTACAGATCGTATCCAAAGCTGTTCCCAGTAAGACTACAATGTCTATTCTGGAATGTATTTTAGTAGATGCTACTAACGGAGAAATTAAACTTACTGCCAATGATATGGAACTCGGCATTGAGACAACCATCGAGGGACAGATCGTAGAAAAAGGTATCATTGCCCTGGATGCCAAGATATTCCTTGAAATCGTGCGTAAACTTCCCGACAGCGATATTACCATTGAAACAGATGCTTCTTTTAAGACCGTTATTACCTGCGAAAAGGCAAAATTCACTATTATTGGTAAATCCGGCGAAGATTTTTCCTATCTTCCCGCAGTGGAGAGAGATGATAGCATTGTGATCAGTCAGTTTACTTTAAAAGAACTGGTAAGACAGACAATTTTCTCTATCTCTGACAATGATAATAACAAATTAATGACCGGTGAACTGTTTGATATTAACGGAGATGAATTCAAGATCGTGTCTCTGGATGGACATCGTATCTCTATCCGTAAGATTCAGATGAAGAATAGTTATGCTCCAAAAAAGGTAGTGGTACCCGGTAAGACCCTGAATGAAGTAAGTAAGATTTTACCCGGAGATGCAGACAGCGATGTTACAATCTCTTTCACTGAAAAGCACATTGTATTTGAATTCGATAAGACCGTTGTGGTATCCCGTCTGATCGAAGGAGAATATTTCAAGATAGACCAGATGCTTTCCAGTGATTATGAGACGAAAGTAAAGGTCAATAAAAAGGAGTTCTTAAGCTGTATCGATCGTGCTACTCTTCTGGTAAAAGAAGGCGACAAGAAGCCTATTATTGTAAATATCACAGACAACGGAATGGAACTTAAGATCAATTCCGCTCTGGGAAGCATGAATGAAGAAATTGATATTCAGAAACAGGGTAAGGATCTTATGATCGGATTCAATCCCAAGTTTTTGATCGATGCTCTTCGTGTTATAGATGATGAGGAAGTAGATTTGTACATGGTAAATCCCAAGGCTCCCTGTTTCATCAAAAATGTGGAGGAAAGCTATATTTACCTGATCCTTCCCGTGAACTTTACGACAGTAGCTTAGAAATGAGGTTATAGATATGCATACGATCCGTTTGAAGGATGATTATATAAAGCTTGGTCAGGCATTAAAGGCAGCCGGTGTAGTAGAATCCGGCGTAGATGCAAAATTTGCCGTACAGGACGGTCTGGTAAAAGTAAACGGACAGACTGAGACCCAGAGAGGCAAAAAGCTGGTATCCGGAGATAAAGTGGAATATGATGGCGAGACCATCGTAATAGAGTAAGCAGGTTACTATGATCATCAAATCAATAGAATTGGCAGATTACAGGAATTATGATTCGCTCGTCCTGCAGTTCGACCGTGGAACCAATATTCTGTACGGAGACAATGCGCAGGGCAAGACGAATATCCTGGAAGCAATCTATGTTGCTGCCACCACAAAATCGCATAAAGGAAGCAAGGACAGAGAAATTGTTAATTTTGACAAGGAAGAGGCACATATTAGAACGTATCTCGAAAAAGATGGAAAAGAGATCCGCGTGGACATGCATCTGAGAAAGTCAAAGTCCAAAGGAATTGCTATTGATGGTCAGAAGATCAAGAAGGCTGCAGATCTCCTGGGGCTTTGTAATGTCGTATTTTTCTCACCGGAAGACCTTGGAATTATTAAAAACGGTCCTGCAGAACGAAGAAGATTTGTAGATATGGAATTATGTCAGCTGGACAATTTCTATCTCTATAATCTCAATCATTACAACAAAATCGTCAATCAGCGCAATAAGCTTCTGAAGGATATGTATATGAATCCGGATCTGAAGGAAACTCTGACTATCTGGGATATGCAGCTGGTATCCTACGGAAGTAAGATCATAGAGCGCAGAAAGCTGTTCGTAGAACAGCTCAATGAGATCATTTATGAGATTCATAAAAAGCTGTCCGGTGGCAGGGAAGAGATCCGTATCCAGTATGAGCCGGATGTGGAGCTGGATGAATTTGAAAGAAAATTAAAAAACAGCCAGGATCGTGATATGCGGGCCAAAATGACATCCGTGGGACCCCACAGAGATGACTTTTCCTTCCTGGTAGGTGATGTGGATATACGAAAGTTCGGATCCCAGGGTCAGCAGCGTACTGCTGCTCTCTCTTTAAAATTATCCGAGATCGAATTAGTAAAAAGGATCACGAAAGATACACCGGTCCTGTTACTTGACGATGTATTGTCTGAACTGGACAGTAACCGGCAAAACTATCTGTTGAACAGTATCGGAGATATTCAGACGATCATTACCTGTACCGGTCTGGAAGAATTTGTAAATAACCGGTTTGAAATTAACAGAGTATTCAAGGTATCCGCCGGAACAGTTACCTGTGTAAATGAAAATATGGGTCTGAAATCGGATATAGAAGAATCTCCGTCAGATGAATATAATTTTGGCAGCCTGTAGGGCAGAATGTGAGGAATCATGAGCGAAGAAAATAGGAATAATACCGCGGTAGAACATGAATACGGCGCGGATCAGATTCAGATATTGGAAGGTCTGGAAGCTGTAAGAAAGCGTCCGGGAATGTATATTGGTACCACATCCAGCAGAGGACTGCATCATCTGGTGTATGAGATCGTTGATAATGCGGTAGATGAAGCACTGGCAGGATTCTGCGATACCATTGATGTAACGATCAACGAAGATAATTCTATCACTGTTATCGATAACGGAAGAGGAATTCCTGTAGGTATCAATCACAAGGCAGGTATTCCCGCAGTAGAAGTCGTATTTACGATTCTGCATGCCGGCGGTAAATTTGGCGGTGGGGGATACAAGGTATCCGGTGGTCTGCACGGTGTAGGTGCGTCTGTTGTAAATGCCCTCTCCAACTGGCTGGAAGTAGAAATCTGCCAGGGCGGCAAGATATATAAACAGCGTTACGAGAGAGGACATGTGTGTTATGCACTGAAAGAAATCGGCACCTGCCCTATGGAAAAGACAGGTACCAAGGTTACTTTCCTGCCGGATGATACGATTTTTACCGAAACAACGGTCTATGATTTTGATGTACTGAAGAGAAGACTCAGAGAGATGGCATTTCTGACCAAGGGACTGCGCATCATCTTAAGAGATAACCGTACGGAAGAGGAAGCTTCTCTGGAGGCAATGTCTGCGGAACATGAAAATGAGCAGATCAGCGAACTGTTACAGAGAGCACAGGAAGATGCCAAAGATACCTCTGCATCTTCAGATGATTCTATTTCCGATGCTGCGGCAAAAGAATCCGTTAAGGATGACTCTGAGGCGTTTGCAGATGCTTTTGCTACTTCTGAGGAATCTACCAAAGCCCGCACCGGCGGCAAAATCGGGAAGATACATACCATTACTCTGGAAAATGGTAAGAAACAGAAAGTTGTTGAGTTCTACTACGAAGGTGGTATCAAGGAATTTGTTGCTTATTTGAATAAGAGTAAGGAGCCTTTATACGAAAATATTCTGTATTTTGAAGGAGAAAAGAACAATGTGTACGTGGAAGTATCCTTCCAACACAATGATTCTTATAACGAGAGTGTATTCAGCTTTGTAAATAACATCAATACTCCTGAAGGAGGTACTCATTTACAGGGCTTTAGAAATGCTATTACGAAGACTTTTAATGATTATGCCAGAAGCGCAAAGCTGTTAAAAGACAGTGAACCAAATCTGTCCGGTGAAGATATTCGTGAAGGTCTGACTGCTATTGTCAGTGTTAAGATTGAGGATCCCCAGTTCGAAGGACAGACCAAGCAAAAACTTGGTAACAGTGAGGCAAGAGGTGCAGTTGACAATATTGTCAGTGAGCAGCTGACTTATTTCTTAGAGCAGAATCCTCAGATTGCAAAAACAATCTGTGAAAAATCTATTTTGGCACAGCGTGCCAGAGAGGCTGCCAGAAAGGCAAGAGATCTTACCAGAAGAAAGACCGCATTGGATACTATGGCTCTGCCCGGTAAGCTGGCAGACTGTTCTGACAAGGATCCGAAGAACTGTGAAATCTACATCGTAGAGGGAGACTCCGCAGGAGGAAGTGCGAAGACAGCACGTTCCCGTGCAACCCAGGCCATTCTTCCCTTACGTGGTAAGATCCTGAATGTAGAAAAGGCAAGACTGGATAAAATCTATGCCAACGCCGAGATCAAAGCAATGATCACAGCGTTTGGTACCGGCATTCATGAAGATTTTGATATTACCAAGCTTCGTTATAACAAAATCATTCTGATGACCGATGCCGATGTAGACGGTGCACATATCAGTACTCTTCTGCTGACCTTCATCTATCGGTTTATGCCGGAGCTGATCAAGCAGGGACATGTGTTCCTGGCGAAACCGCCTCTGTATAAGCTGGAGAAGAACAAAAAGGTATGGTATGCCTATAGTGACGAAGAACTTGACAGTATTCTGACGGAAGTAGGACGTGATCAAAATAACAAGATCCAGCGTTATAAAGGATTGGGTGAGATGGATGCAGAGCAGCTTTGGGAGACCACCATGGATCCCGAGAGACGTATTCTGCTCAGAGTGAATTACGATGAAGAGACGGAATCCGAACTGGATCTGACCTTTACTACTCTTATGGGCGATAAGGTAGAACCCAGAAGAGAATTCATCGAAGAGAATGCTCAGTTTGTTAAAAATCTTGACATCTAGCAACTATTTTTCAAATCAGAATCTGAATAGTTACGGTATTTAATAATAGAGAGTCGTATTTTACGACAGATTGTGAGGAAACATGAACGACGATATTTTTGATAAGCCTTCGGAGGCTGAGATTGATAAAATCCATGAAGTCGATCTGAAAGAGAAAATGGAAACTTTCTATATCGACTATGCCATGAGTGTTATCGCATCCCGTGCGCTTCCGGATGTGAGGGATGGTCTGAAGCCGGTACAGAGACGTGTACTCTATTCTATGATCGAACTGAACAATGGTCCCGACAAACCGCATCGTAAGAGTGCCCGTATTGTCGGTGATACCATGGGTAAATATCATCCTCATGGTGACAGTTCCATCTACGGCGCATTGGTTAATATGGCACAGGACTGGTCTACCCGTTATCCTCTCGTAGACGGTCACGGTAACTTCGGTTCCATGGATGGTGACGGTGCCGCAGCAATGCGTTATACCGAGGCAAGACTTTCCAAGATTTCCATGGAATTATTGGCAGATATCGGCAAGAATACCGTAGATTTCGTACCGAACTTTGATGATACCGAAAAAGAGCCTGTAGTATTGCCCAGTCGTTATCCGAATCTGCTGGTCAACGGTACTACCGGTATTGCCGTAGGTATGGCTACTAATATTCCGCCTCACAATCTCCGTGAAGTGGTACAGGCTGTCGTAAAAATTATTGATAATCGTGTGGAAGAAGACAGAGATACAACGATCGATGAGATTCTTCCCATTGTAAAAGCTCCCGATTTTCCTACCGGAGGACTTATCCTGGGTACCAGAGGCTGTGAAGAAGCCTATCGTACCGGTCGCGGTAAGATCAGAGTCCGTGCAGTGACCAATATTGAGACACTTCCAAACGGCAAGAGTCAGATCATTGCTACTGAACTGCCTTACATGGTCAACAAGGCCAATCTGATCATCAAGATTGCCGAACTGGTAAAATTAAAGAAAATCGATGGTATCACAGATATCCGTGATGAATCCAACCGTGAAGGTGTCCGCGTGGTCATTGAGCTTCGTAAGGATGCCAATGCCAATGTTATTCTGAATCAGCTGTACAAGCATACACAGCTGCAGGATACTTTTGGTGTGATCATGCTGGCGCTGATCAACAATCAGCCTAAAGTTATGAATCTGCTGGATATGCTGACTTATTACCTGAAGCATCAGGAAGATGTCGTTACCAGAAGAACCAAATATGATCTGAACAAAGCAGAGGAAAGAGATCATATTTTACAGGGATTGTTAAAAGCTTTGGATTTCATTGATGAAGTCATTACTATCATCCGTGGCAGTCAGAATGCACAGATTGCAAAAGAAAGACTGATGGAAAGATTTGAGCTGTCCGATGTCCAGGCACAGGCAATCGTAGAAATGCGTCTGCGTGCTCTGACAGGTCTGGAAAGAGAGAAGCTGGAGAACGAACATAAGGATCTGGTCGTAAAAATTGCGGAGTTGAAGGCTATTTTGGCGGATGAAAAACTGTTATTGGGTGTCATCAAGACAGAGATGACTGCGATTGCTGAAAAATATGGTGATGACAGACGCAGTAAGATTGGCTATGATGAACTGGATATCTCTATGGAGGATCTGATTCCGAAGGAGAATACTATCATTGCCATGACCAGTCTTGGTTATATCAAGCGTATGACCGTAGATAATTTTAAAGCACAGAACCGCGGTGGTCGTGGAATCAAAGGAATGCAGACGATTGATGAGGATTATATCGAAGATCTTCTGATGACGACTACACATCATTATCTGAATTTCTTCACCAATATGGGAAGAGTTTACAGGTTGAAGGCATATGAAATTCCAGAAGCCGGTCGTACAGCAAGAGGTACTGCTATTGTGAATCTTCTGCAGCTGGCACCCGGTGAGAAGATCACTGCTATGATTCCGATTCATGAATACAGTGATGATAAGAATCTGTTCATGGTAACTAAGACCGGTATTGTGAAAAAGACCCCTCTGATGGAGTTCTCCAATGTCAGAAAGAATGGACTGACTGCGATTAACTTACGAGAAGAGGATGAGCTGATCGAGGTGAAAATCACTGACAGCAGCAGTGAGATCTTCCTGGTAACCAAACAGGGTATGTGCATCCGCTTCCAGGAGACGGATGTCCGGGCTACGGGCAGGGCTTCCATGGGTGTTATTGGTATGAACTTATCTCCCGGGGATGAGATCATCGGTATGCAGTTACAGACTCAGGGCAGTGACCTGTTGATCGTATCTGAAAATGGAATGGGTAAGCGTACCAATATGGATGAATTTACCGTACAGAAACGTGGCGGTAAAGGCGTAAAGTGCTACAAGATTGTTGAAAAAACCGGTGATGTGGTAGGTGCCAAGGCTGTAAATGACGATAACGAAATTATGATGATAACCACAGAAGGAATTATCATACAGCTTCGTGTTCAGGATATCTCCACTTTGAGCAGAATCACATCAGGTGTAAAGCTGATCAATCTGGATGAGGGTGTTAAGGTTGCACAGATTGCCAAGGTACGTGAGAAGCTTTCCAACGGAGACCATGAATTCGACAATCTTGAGGAAGCCATGGAAGAAGTAGCACAGGAAGCTGTTTCTGAGGATGAGGAAGAAGCAGAAGAAAATCTGATTTTCCCTACCGAAGAAAACGAAGAAGATGAATAAGTAGCGAATTGAGCACTTTTGTGTTGCAGATGATAATAATTTTGTGATATAACAAAGGTGCTCAATTAATGTATTAATAATTTTTGAAAAAGAGGGGCAGAAAAATGGAATCTTATAGTATTTTCAGAGATTTGGCAATTATTATTATATTTGCCAAAGTATTTGGTATTATTGCAAGAAAATGTAAAGCACCACAGGTGGTAGGTGAGATTATTGCCGGTCTGTTGATCGGACCCAGTGTACTGGGACTGGTGCAGCAATCGGATTTTCTGATCCAGATGGCAGAAATAGGTGTTATCCTGCTGATGTTCTCCGCCGGTCTGGAGACGAATCTGAAGGATCTGATGAAGACGGGATTTGTGGCATTTCTGATCGCATGTATGGGTGTATTTGTTCCTTTGGTAGGCGGAACATTGTTATACATGGGATTTTACGGAGTGGCACCCTGGGGCTCTGAGAAATTCTATGAAGCCGTATTTATCGGTGTCATTATGACGGCTACCAGTGTAAGTATTACCGTGCAGTCTCTGAAAGAACTGGGAAAACTGAAAGGTAAAGTCGGTACAACGATCATGAGTGCCGCTATTATCGATGATGTCATTGGTATTATTGTACTTACTTTTGTCATCGGATTTAAAAATCCGGATTCCAATCCCGGAAGTGTAGTAATTTCTACTCTTCTGTTCTTCCTGTTCGCAATTGGTGTCGGATTTGTATTGTTCAAAGTATTCCAGTATCTGGATAACAAATATCCGCATACAAGGCGTATTCCTATTTTAGGTCTGGCACTCTGCTTTATTTTTGCTTATGTAGCGGAAGTATTCTTTGGTATTGCGGATATTACCGGTGCTTATGTGGCAGGTATTATTCTGTGCTCTATTCGGGATTCGGAATATATAGCCGAGAAGATGGATATTAACTCTTATATGATCTTCGGACCGATTTTCTTCGCAAGTATCGGACTTAAGACCAGCTTTGATCATCTGAACGGGGAGTTTGTGTTATTTTCTATCGGATTCGTCGTTGTAGCATTACTGTGTAAGATCATCGGTTGTGGTCTGATGGCAAGAATCTGCAAATTCAAGGGACCGGATGCTCTGAAGATCGGTGTCGGTATGATGACCAGAGGTGAGGTTGCCCTGATCGTGGCACAGAAGGGACTGTCTGTGGGAATGATCGGATCCGAGTATTTTACTGCGGTAATTCTGCTGATCATCGTATCCAGTATCTCTACTCCTATCCTGCTTAAGATTCTGTATACGAAGCATGCCGAGATTGATTAAAAATAAGGATCATATGGATCAGAAGCGTTTTGAAGAAGCTAAGAGAAAAATAATAGGCGTGGACCGTCAGAGACTGGGAATCGGAACTCTCTCAGAGAAGACGGTTCATGCTATTTTTAAGGATTATTATGAGCCGGATGAGGATCATCAGGAGATTCCCATAGAGAATTATGTAGCGGATATTTACAAGGATGGTGAGATCATTGAGATCCAGACGAGACAGTTCAACCGCATGCGGGGAAAATTGCAGGCTTTTCTGCCCTTATATCCTGTAACCATCGTCTATCCTATTCCTTATGAAAAATGGCTGATCTGGATCGATGAAAACAGCGGAGAACTGAGCAAAAAGAGAAAATCTCCAAAAAAGGGATCCCCTTATCAGGCATTCAAGGAACTATATAAGATCAAAATGTTCCTGAAGGATCCGAATATCCGGTTTAAATTTGTATTGGTGAATATGGAAGAATACCGGCTGTTAAACGGTTGGAGTCGTGACAAGAAAAAAGGATCCACGAGATATGACAGGATTCCTACGGATCTGATCGAAGAGGTGGAAATCAGACAGCCGGAGGATTATCTGCAATTTGTACCTTATGAACTGGAAGAACCATTTCACAGTAAGGATTTTGCGAAAGCAGCCCATATTCCTCTCTCACTGGCACAGACGGTATTGAATATATTATTTGAAATGGGGACAATAGAAAGGATAGGAAAACAGGGAAACAGTTATTTATATCGTGTCATGGATATATAGATTATATAGATGAAAAAAGAGGATTAGGCCGTATGGCTTAATCCTCTTCGTCTTCCTGATGGGATTTCGGCAGGGAGAAGATAAATTCACTTCCAACGCCGGGAGTACTGATCACATTGATATGCTCATTGTGAGCATTGATAATCTCTTTTACAATGGAAAGACCCAGCCCGGTTCCCTTTTTATCTTTGCCTCGGGATAGGTCGGATTTGTAAAATCTGTCCCAGATCAGCTTCAGATCTTCTTTCGGAATACCGATTCCTGTGTCTTTTACGGAGACAAACAATTTATTTTTCTTCTCCGACGTCTCAATGTGGATCACAGAATCATGGTGACTGAACTTAATGGCGTTGTCCATGAGATTATAGAGTACCTGCTGGATCTTACCCATATCTGCATGGACATACATTTCATTGCCGGTCAGGATCATCTCGATAGCAATGGATTTGTTATGACAGGTGCCCTCAAAGGTACTAGCAGTATTACGGATCACTTGATTGATATCAAAATCTGTTTTATCTAAGAGCATTCCTTTGGTGTTAAGATTATTCAAGGTTAAAAGGCTGTTGGTCAGCTTCGTCAGTCGTTCTGTTTCATTTAATACGATAGTAATGTATTTTTCATGCATTTCCGGTGGAATCGTGCCATCCAGCATGGCTTCCAGATATCCCCTTATAGAGGTCAGAGGGGAACGGAAATCGTGGGATACATTGGCTACAAACTTTTTCTGATCATCCTCGGAACGGGCAATTTCGCTTGCCATATAGTTCAGGCAGGAAGCCAGATAACCGATTTCATCCTCACTGTCTACCTGAAATTCATAATGCATATTACCGGCGGCATACTGCTCTGTGGCATGGGTGATCTTCCGCAGAGGAATATATACGATCTCGGTGAAAAAGATCAGAATGATCAGGGATAACAGGAACAGGATTGCCAGGGTGATATAGGAAATATTCAGCAGGCTGTTACAGGATTTCTGAATATCATTCATATCAGTATGGATGACTACATAACCTTTTACCTTGTAGTTGGAGGTAATGGGAGCAAATACAGTAAGTACATCCGAATCAAAATTACCGAAGAAATCACCAACAGTGTAGTAGGAGCCGCTGGTTACGGTCGAATCAAAATTCTCGATGACTACCACATTCTCCACATCTAAGGGACTATTGGTATCCAGTACCAGTCGTCCGGAGGGATTGATGATGCGGATCTCGGAATTCAGGTAGACCGCCAGGGAGTCCAGCTGCATTTTAACGGTCTCCAAAGTTGTTTCACTGGTATATAATCCGCCGGCATAGGTTCCGGCGATCAGGGTTGCTTCGGAATAGAGACTTTCTGCCTTTTCCCGGATCAGGTGTTCTTTGGTCATATTGGGAACAAAAGTTGTAACAATGATGAAACCAAATACACCAAAAATAAAATATGCGAGTATAAATTTTAGATAAAGTGTTTTTTTCATAACAAATCCTGCTTTTGGTATGACTTAATTACGTACTTCGAATTTATAGCCGATGCCCCAGATGGTGCTGATCTTCCAGTTGGCATGATCCTTGATCTTCTCGCGGAGACGCTTGATATGCACATCCACGGTACGGGTATCACCGATATATTCATAGCCCCAGATCTGATCCAGGAGCTGTTCTCTGGTGAATACGTGATTCGGTGAGGATGCTAAAAAGTAGAGAAGCTCCAGTTCTTTCGGCGGCATTTCCACGGTGTGTCCCATATAGATGACGGAATAATTGGTCAGATTAATGGTCAGATCCGCATATTCCACGCACTTGTCGTTAGGATTCTCTGTGGGGACATTGGAGGGCTTATAACGTCTGAGGACTGCCTTGGCGCGGGCCACCAGTTCCTTGGAATCAAAAGGTTTTTCCATATAATCATCCGCACCCAGCTCCAGTCCCAATACTTTGTCGAAGACTTCACCTTTTGCGGAAAGCATGATGATGGGAACGGAGTATTGTGCACGGACCTCTCTGCACACCTGATAACCGTCAATGCCGGGAAGCATCAGATCCAACAGAATCAGATTCGGAGCAAAGGTCTCCATAGCCGGCATCACGGATTCCCCGTCATTGACGATCATGGTATCAAAGCATTCCTTCGTCAGATAGAGGGAGATCAGTTCCGCAATATTATTATCATCATCTACGATGAGAATTTTCTGTTTACTTACCATGTAGTATAGACCTCCTGTCAGTTATTATTTAAAAGTAACAATGGTTACGCCGGCATCACCTTCACCGTATTCACCCAACCGGTATTCTTTGACGTATTTCAGACGTTTTAAGTGAGACTGTACGGCATTGCGCAGAGCACCGGTGCCTTTTCCGTGCACGACTCTCACACTGGGGAGATGAGCCAGATAAGCGTCATCCAGGTATTTATCCAGTTTTGCAATGGCTTCATCTACCGTACATCCCAGAAGGTTGATCTCGGAGGACACGGAGAAGGACTTGGACATTTTCAACTTGCCGGTATTGGTACGCTGGAGGGCAGGTGCTGTAATAGTCTCTTCTTTTACCGGTACGAGATCATTAACATTCGTCTGCATTCTCATAATTCCGCATTGTACGAAGAGGTTGCCCCTGGCATCCGGCAGAGTGTTTACGATTCCCTTGAGATTCATGGAAATGATCTTCACGGAATCTCCTTTTTTCAGTTTCTTCGGATCCACGGTCTTCTGATCAGCAGGTTTCTTTTGTGTATTCCCAAGAGCCAGCTTTCCGTTCTTCTCATTGATCTTGTCACGGACCTTCTGTCTCTTTTTCTCCAGTTCCTTGATGTCGGCGGAAGCGCCTGCTTTATTGAAATCACGGATGGTTTCGTCGGCTACATCCTTTGCTTCCTGGAGAATGGCTCTTGCCTTCTCATTAGCATCGCGGAGAATTTTGTCTTTAGCCTGGTCGATTTTTTCGTTTTTCTTCTGTAACTGTTCCTGTAAGGTACGGATCCGTTCTTTGTACTCCGCAATCTCCTGCTGTTCTTTTTCAATGGTCACACGGCTCTGTTCCAGATCGGCGATGACATCTTCAAAGCTTTCGTCCTCTTTGCTGATCTGCTCTTTTGCAGCATGGATGATCTCGTCGGACAGTCCGAGTTTGGAAGAAATGGCGAAAGCATTACTTTTACCGGGAATACCGATGAGCAGACGGTAGGTGGGGCGAAGGGTCTCCACATCAAATTCACAGCAGGCATTTTCTACAAAATTCGTGGAAAGTGCGTAGATTTTCAGCTCACTGTAATGCGTAGTAGCCATGGTGCGGATGCCGCGGTCATGCAGATAATTTAAGATAGCAATTGCCAGAGCGGCACCCTCCGTAGGATCTGTTCCGGCACCGAGTTCATCAAATAAACACAGGGAATCCGCATCTGCGTGCTGCAAAATGTGGACAACTCTGGTCATATGAGAAGAGAATGTGGACAAACTCTGCTCAATACTCTGTTCATCTCCGATATCTGCGTATACTTCCGAAAAAATAGACAGTTCGGAACGATCCAGTGCCGGAATATGCAGTCCCGCCTGCCCCATCAGGGTAAACAGTCCCACCGTCTTCAGAGACACGGTCTTACCACCGGTATTGGGACCGGTAATCACCAACAGATCAAAATCTTTACCCAGACGGACATCAATGGGAACCGCCTTTTTCTTATCTAACAGTGGATGACGGCCCTTACGGATCTGGATGTAATGCTCAGTGTTGAAAATAGGCTCTGTGGCATTCTGTTCCATGGCAAGTTTTGCCTTGGCAAAGATAAAGTCCAGCGTAGTCATGATCTTCTGATCCGCGGCAAGCTCTGAGGTATGAACAGCAGCCTGGCTGCTCAGATCACCCAGAATAACTTCAATCTCCTCCTGCTCCTGCAGATCCAGTTCTTTTAACTGGTTGTTCAGGTTCACGACAGCAGCCGGCTCGATGAAAAAGGTGGAACCGGTGGAGGACTGGTCATGCACCATACCGCTCACCTGGCTCTTATATTCGGCTTTTACGGGGATACAGTAGCGGTTATCACGCATGGTAATGACTGCATCCTGCAAAAAGGTACGGTAAGCGCCGTTTACCATGGAAGTCAGCTGGCTATGGATTTTTTCATTGGTGGACAGCTTGGAGCGGCGGATACTTTTTAATTTAGGACTGGCATCATCTGCCATCTCCTCTTCCGATAAAATACAGCGGTTGATCTCATTAGCGAGCTGTGTCATAGGGGTTAGTCCCTCAAAGTAGGCATCCAGGCTGTCATTTGGGAGGTCTTCCCGTTCTTTTTTTCCATAGGTTTTGATCCGGCTGACATTATCCAAAAAGGATGCCAGCTTCAACAATTCGGACATGGACAAAGAACTACCGATTTCCAGAGAACGGATGGAAAAACCTAAGTCTCTGTTACTTCCAAATGAGGTGCTGCCGATACGGAAGAGACGGGCTAAAGCGTCTTTTGTCTCCCGCTGTGCGGTTCTGATAGTGGAAAGATCAGTGGAAGGCACCAGATCGCGGCAAAGCTTTTTACCGGGCTCAGAGTCGGCCTTTTCCGTGAGGAGGTCGATGATCTTATTATATTCTAAAGTGGTGAGTACTTTTGTGTTCATGTGGGGCTCCTTAATATTGAAATTCGAAATATGGATTATCGCAGTACAAGCTCGAAAATGCTACGCATTTCCTCGCTGTCGGGCTATCGCCCTATCAAAATCGGATCTGTCAATTCCGCCTGCTAGCAGTCGAATTGACATCTCTCGATTTTGGTACTGCTCAATGCTGGTTTACATAATAACACGATTTCTTCGTGATGAGCACTCTCGAAATCGTTATATCCATTCGCAATCCGGACTATCGTCCTTCTTGCTCATGTCTGTTTGCTCCCCTCATAGAAATCCTGCTTTGCCTGCAAGTAGTCACGCAGGATTTTATGGGTGAGCTTATTATACCATATTTATTGCCTTTTTTGGTACAGTTTTGTATAATTGAGATATTAGAGTCCTAAGAAAAAGCCGGTGTATCTGTAGGCAGCAGAGGAGGCATATTTATGGCGGATTCGCAAGAAAATAAGCAGAAGGAACAAAATGACGTTTCTGAGAAAAATTTTATGATAGAAAAGATCAAGGAACGTCCGGTAAATAAGAAAAAACTGTTGCGCAGGACTTTGATCACGGTTTCCATGGCGGTGATCTTCGGTCTGGTGGCCTGTTTCACTTTCTTGGTTTTGGAACCGGTGATCAGTAATTGGTTGTACCCGGAAGAGGAACCACAGGTGGTGGTATTCCCCGAAGATCAGGATGAGATGTCTCCGGAGCAGATGCTGGCAGAGAATATGCAGCAGGAGAATCAGAACAGTCAGTCTTCTTCTGTTCCTAGTGAGGTTATGGAACAGGAGCAGATCCGGGAATTGTTATCCGGAATCATATTGGATCTGGATAATTACAAACAGATTTACAGTGCTCTTACCCAGTATGTAGCAGAAATGAACCGTTCCATGGTTACTGTGACAGGAGTGTCATCCGGTGTGGACTGGTTCAATAATGTAAATGAGAGCAAGAACCAGTCATCCGGTGTGATCATAGCGCAAAATGGCAAGCAATTACTGATTTTAACCGATTATTCTCCGGTAAAACAAGCAGATGACATTATTGTCACATTTAATGATGGCACTCAGGCAGATGCATCTTTGAAGGAAAAAGATGAGACTACAGGTCTGGCGGTGATCGCCGTAGAACTGGATACTCTGAATGAAGATTTTCTGAAGAATGATATTACGATCGCTACTTTGGGATCTTCTAATATCAAAGATATTGCCGGACTTCCGGTGGTGGCTTTGGGGCGTCCCATGGGTACTAACGGCTCACTGGGATATGGCATCATTACTTCTTCTGCCAGTGAGTCGGCGGCATCGGATACCACTTATCGGATTCTGCAGACGAATATTGTAGGCAGTCAGAATGCAGGCGGCGTATTATTCAATCTTCAGGGACAGGTCATTGGTATCATTACCAATGGCAAATCTGCCACAGATATGAAAAATATGGTTTGTGCTTACGGTATTACGGAATTGAAGCGTCATATCGAGAAAATGTCGAATGGAGAAAAATTCGCCTATCTGGGTCTTAAGGGTGTGGATGTCACAGAGGAAGCTAACAGCGAACTTGGGGTTCCTTACGGAGCTTATATTAAAGAGGTAGAAATGGACTCTCCTGCAATGCTGGCGGGAATCCAGCAGGGAGATGTCATCACAGGATTCGGTGAACGCGTGATCATCAGCTTTGACGAGTATACGAACTCTCTGCTCAGTATGAAACCGGGAGATAGTGTAGAACTGACGATTATGCGGCAGTCACAGCAGGAATATAAAGAGATGAAATTCGACATCACATTAACGGTGTTGAAATAGATTGACAGAAAGGTTTGGACAACAATATGAAATTTATTAAAGAGTTAAAAGAAGGCGACAGAGTATTTGATATTTATCTGTGCAAACATAAACAGGAGGCTGTTACCAAGAACGGTAAACCCTATGAAAGTGTGATTTTACAGGATAAGACCGGAACGATCGACGCCAAGGTATGGGAGCCGAACAATCCGGGCATCGGTGATTATGATGATCTGGATTACATAGAGGTATACGGTGATGTGACAAATTTCCAGGGGCAGCTTCAGATCAGCGTGAAGCGTATCCGTGTCTGTCATGAAGGAGAATATAATCCATCCGATTATCTGCCGGTGAGCTCCAAAGGCATCGACACTATGTACAATGAATTAAAGACTCTGATCGGAAGTATTAAAAACACCTATCTGCACCAGCTGTTGCAGGATCTGTTTATTGACGATGCAGATTTCGCAAAGAAATTCTGCAACTCTTCTGCAGCCAAGACGGTACATCACGGTTTTGTAGGCGGACTGTTGGAGCACACTCTAAGCGTTACCAAGCTGTGTGACTACTACTGCTCTGCTTATCCTATTTTACAGAGAGATCTGCTACTGACAGCAGCTATGTGTCATGATATCGGAAAAGTAAAAGAGATCTCTGCATTTCCGGTGAATGATTATACCGATGACGGTCAGTTATTGGGACATATCGTGATGGGCGCACAGATGGTTGGGGAACGTGCCGCTAAGATCGACGGATTCCCTCACAATCTGCTGGCAGAATTACAGCATTGTATTCTGGCGCATCACGGTAAACTGGAATACGGCTCCCCAAAGGTGCCGGCGCTGATCGAGGCAGTGGCTCTGAATTATGCGGATGATACGGATGCCAAAATGGAGACCTTTAAGGAAATTCTGGAAAATAACAGTGAAAACAGTGGCTGGTTGGGTTACAACAGATTGTTTGAATCCAATCTGCGCGCTACCAAAATGGAATAAATAAAAGAATAAATACTACAAATTCTATGAACAGACAGGAAAGAGAGGAAACATATGGAAATCAGTGCATGTGTAAAATATGTGGGTGTAAACGATCATCAGGTAGATTTGTTTGAGGGACAGTATAAGGTTCCGAACGGAATGTCTTACAATTCCTATGTGATCCTGGATGACAAAATCGCCGTTATGGACACAGTGGATGGCTTTTTCACCGAAGAATGGCTGAACAATGTGGAACAGGTTCTTGACGGAAAAATGCCCGATTATCTTGTTATACAGCATATGGAACCGGATCATTCCGCCAGTATTCCGGCTTTTCTGAAAAAATATCCCAAAGCCACAGTAGTATCCACAGCTAAGGGATTTCAGTTCATGGAACAGTTTTTCCCGGATTTTTTCGCCGGTCAGGGATTACCTGCGGAACAACGCATTGTTGCGGCGAATGATGGAGTCCTGGAGCTTGGACAGCACAGCCTGCATTTTGTCTATGCTCCCATGGTGCATTGGCCTGAGGTCATGATGACTTATGAAGCAGGTGAGAAAATACTGTTTGCCGCAGATGGTTTCGGTAAATTCGGTGCTTTGGACGTAGAGGAAGAATGGGCGGACGAGGCACGGCGTTACTATATCGGCATCGTCGGAAAATACGGTCCGCAGGTACAGGCTGTTCTGAAAAAAGCGGCAGGACTGGACATTCAGACCATTTGCTCTCTTCACGGTCCGGTACTTAAGGAGAATCTGGGATTCTATCTGGAAAAATATGATAAGTGGTCTTCTTATCAGCCGGAAGAATCCGGAGTGGTGATTGCCTATGCTTCTGTCTACGGCAATACCAGAAATGCTGCAGAATACCTCGCGGATGTTTTGCAGGAAAAAGGACAGAAAACAGTACTGTATGATCTGGCAAGATGCGATAAGGCAAAAGCTGTTGCCGATGCTTTCCGTTATGACAGACTGGTGCTGGCGGGTATTACTTATAATGGAGACCTTTTCCCCTGCATGCGCAGTTTTATCGAAGGTCTGACCGAGCGTAATTACCAGAATCGTAAGGTGGCAATCATTGAGAACGGCACCTGGGCACCCATGGCAGGCAAACTGATCCTTGGAATGTTTGAAAAAAGCAAGAATCTGACATTTACAGAGACTACAGTTAGCATCAAGTCTGCCATGAATGCGCAGAACAAGGGCGAGATCGGAAAGCTAGCTGGGGAACTTTGCTGAGAAAATTTTACACACGCAAATATGAGCCTGCGTAAGCTATTTTAGAATATGGCACTAAAGTACAAAAAAGTTTGCAGGTTACGGAAAGGCATAAGGATATTTATGGAATTTAAAAAGAACGATCGTGTAACGGTAACCATAGAGGATATGGGAAGTGACGGAGAAGGAATCGGTAAAGTAGACGGTTTTACCCTCTTTATCAAAGATGCCGTTATCGGCGATCAGGTGGAAGCCAAGATCATAAAAAGTAAAAAACATTACGCTTATGCCAGATTAGAGAAGGTGTTACAGCCTTCTCCTTTTCGTGTGGAACCGAAATGCGCATACCACAGACAGTGCGGCGGCTGCCAGCTGCAGGCACTCTCCTACTCCGAGCAGCTGCATTTCAAAGAACAGAAGATCCGCAATAATCTGATCCGGATCGGTGGGTTCGATGCGGAATACATTGATGAACGCATGCAGCCTATTGTAGGCATGGAGGAACCCTTCCACTATCGTAATAAAGCGCAGTACCCCATAGGAACTGATAGAGACGGTAATGTCATCACCGGTTTCTATGCCGGACGCACCCATACAATTATCGCCAATACAGACTGCGCCCTCGGTGCTTCTGAGAATCAGCAGATCCTCGAAACCATACTCTCCTATATGCGGAAAAACAAAGTGACCGCCTATGACGAAGTCACAGGAAAAGGCTTGGTGCGTCATGTATTGATCCGGAAAGGCTTCACCAGTGGACAGTTGATGGTATGTCTGGTCATTAATAGGAAAATGACGAAAATGTCATACCCTACTGCCGGAGTACAGAAGAATACGAATGAGTTTTTACCAAATCAGGGAGAATTACTGGCTGCACTGGCAGAAATCCAAGGTATGACAAGTGTGTCAGTCAGTATCAATACCGAGAAAACCAATGTGATCATGGGTACCGAAATCCATAACCTCTGGGGTGAGAGTACCATTGAGGATACGATCCACGTAAGAGACATGCAAAAAGAAAATTATCCTTATACAGGGGATGCATTAACCTTCAAGATCTCTCCTCTCTCCTTCTATCAGGTGAATCCCGTACAGACCGAAAAGCTTTACAGCCTGGCGCTGGAATATGCGGGACTGACCGGAAAAGAGACGGTGTGGGATCTCTACTGCGGCATCGGAACCATTTCCCTCTTCCTGGCAGGCAAAGCCAAAAAGGTATGCGGTGTGGAGATCATTTCCCAGGCCATCGATGATGCCAGAGAGAATGCGAAGAGAAACCATATTGAAAATGCTGAGTTTTTCGTGGGCAAAGCAGAGGAAGTCCTGCCGGAATTCTACGAAAAGGCGACTACAGAGGCATCTTCCGATGAAATGCTCCATCCGGATGTGATTGTCGTGGATCCACCCCGAAAAGGCTGTGATGATGCCTGCTTAAACACCATGCTCCGTATGCAGCCAGAACGCATCGTATACGTTAGCTGTGACTCCGCTACCCTTGCCAGAGACCTGAAGATCCTCTGTGATGGTGGATATGAGATCCGGAAGGTCCGAGGCGTGGACCAGTTTGGGATGACTGTGCATGTGGAGACGGTTGTTCTTTTGTCCCAACTGAAACAAAAGCCGGATGATT
>OGGS01000847.1_pt1 | contig 25686 bp, 27 predicted proteins | sample 1571281 | NCBI WGS metagenome assembly OGGS01 (sample SAMEA2582042, study PRJEB24529) | metagenome | biome: Human gut stool | place: China | collected 2011 | reverse complement strand
TATAAGTTATACATTATAAGCTATACATATTAAACTATAGATTTTAATCTATATAGTTTAATCCATATATTTTAAAAATGACGTGCTACCCAAAAGGTATAGCACGTCATTTGCATGTAAAGCATATTAAATTGTTACTGAATTTTCTTATACTAAGTTTCTTAATGGTAAATATCTAACTTGTAAATATCTAATTCGTAAATTTCTGATTACAAAATCTAATATTCCTAAATATCTTATGGATCAATTTGAGTTTGCATTTTCATCAATAAGATGCGCTTAACCGATTCATTGAGACGCTCGGTCGAAATCGTTCCATCCGCCACCGCTTGCGCCAGCGCACGATGGACTTCATCGATATGAATCGTATCCGCATCAACAAGAATGAGATCACTGCCTGCCAAAATAGAGGCCACAGCGTAATCGCCTATCTTTTGATTGGATTGCAACGCACCCACATCGATGCGATCCGTCATAACGATACCCTTATAGCCGAGCTCCTTGCGAAGCCAACCGTCTATAATCGGCTTAGAGGAACTCGCCAAGTGTTCATTATCGATAGCGGGAATCTGAATGTGGCTCATCACAAGCATATAGCTATTCGCCGTTGTCTGCGCGATAAGACGTTTAAAGACGGCTACATCATTATTGCTGAGATATGCTTTTGCCTCATTAGCTGAGCCAAAGGACGCATCCCCTAAGGTCACTGCCGGAAAGTAGTTATAAGCAGACCACATATGATTAATTTGGTAACGCTCCACCATGGCAAGGTTTATATGACCTGCCCACGTGGGATCAGATGTATAGGACATATTCGGTACGCCAAGGTTAGCATTAGGCCCAATAACCAAGTTAAAGCCCATATCCCGCATTTCAATAGCAGATCGCGTGGCCAAATTAATGATACGATCCATAGGCAATTGCCCCCATCGATTGGGCTTCGGCAACCGCAAGAAACTTTCATTCCCATGCAATATGCGATCACGATGCACCGCAATATAGGGTGTCACCATGCTAGAGGTTATCGCCGTTTGCATAATATCGCTGGTGAAAGTTTTCACTTGGTTCTTATTAATAAGATTTTCATTCGTTAGCATAACGCCACTGACACGGTATTTTCGGATCACATCCTTTTGGGATTGTCCTATCGTACTACCATGAAGGCTGATCATCATCAGCTGCCCTACCTTATCCTCTTGGGACATGGCCGCAATCCAAGTGTCCACCTTTTCAGACACAGGTTTGTTGGACTCCAGGACGGCACGGTACGATACGGTTCGTACCGTTTCTTGTTCTGCCTGACTCTCATGTTGGCATCCAGTTGTACCAACGACAGCAACTAGTAAGGCAAGGCCACTCAGGACCCGCCGAAAAAACTGGTTCATCTCTCCTAAAAGCTCCTTAATGCTTACGCAATATTATGAATATTATGGGCTTTCTATGTTGCTCTCCCAATGCAACACCCATAAGTCCCCTCTTGATCCGTACAGTATATTTTTATATTATACACTAAATGATTCATCTTTTCCTCATAATAAAATAATTTTTTTTTGTACTGAATTATTATAATAAAGTTATACAGTAAAAATATGTGAATTTTGAATAATTATATAAAAAATCCTACGGATCGTTTAAAAAGTGACCGCACTGTAACAAAGGCTACGTGAGTATCAAGTCACTCATGACCCGTAGGATTTTCTATTTTATGTTGTTGTACCCTAAATAGCTAACGCTACTATATGTTTACTTGCACCATATTTAAGCAATCGACTATCATTAGCCTTTAAATTTAGGGGATGTTGGACATGTTTCAGGTGTTACGTCTTTACGAGTACCAAGCACCGCGCTGCGGTCTGTGTAGTGTGTGTGTAAAAGTTCGTGTGCCTTATGGCCCAATGGTTCGCCTAAGAAATCTTTGTACAATGTTTGGATTTCTTCATTTTCATAGGACGCAACCCATTTGTAGTTTTCGTCAGCTTCGTAAAGACCGCCGATACGAGCTTCTTTAGTTTTCACAGCTTGCGGCAATTTAGTGCGCGGTTGGCCACCGCCACCGATACAGCCGCCTGGGCACGCCATAACTTCGATGAAGTCGTAGTGTTTACCGCTGTCTTTCAATGCATTCAAGAAGTCACGTGTATTTTTACCACCGTGAACAACGGCAACGGACAATGTTACGTCATCACCCAATTGAACAGTTGCCTCTTTTACGCCTTCCATACCGCGAACGTCTTCAAGGTGAGTCAACGCGTATGGAGGTGGCTCTTTATCAGTGATGAGCTTGTAAGCCGTACGCATCGCCGCTTCCATAACACCACCTGTGTTACCGAAGATGATGGATGCGCCAGTTTCCATGCCGATTAAGTCATCAAATTGAGATTCTTCCACTGTGTTGAAGTCGATATGTTCCTCTTGAATCCAACGAATAAACTCACGAGTTGTGATGGAAATATCTGTGTCCATGCCAAGGGATTCGTCATTGTGGTAACGAGCCGCTGCATTTTCTTCTTCCCGTTTCGTTTCTGCTTTTTTAGCCGTACAAGGGTTTACAGATACGGATACAATCTTACGAGGATCGATGCCTTTTTTCTCTGCAAAGTACGTTTTAATCATAGCCGCTTCCATAGCGATACAAGAACGTGTGGAAGACAAGTTAGGAATCAATTCAGGGAAATAGATTTCCGCAAAGCGCACCCATGCTGGGCAACAGCTTGTAAACTGAGGGATTTGACCGCCATTTTTAAGGCGTTCTACAAGCTCGGATGCTTCCTCCATGATGGTTAAGTCCGCACCAAAGTTAGTATCTACTACATAGTCTGCACCAAGTTTACGCAAGGCACCGACCATTTTGCCTTCCAAGAATGTACCTGGTTCATAACCAAAGCCTTCACCGATGGATACACGAACTGCTGGAGCTGTTTGGATAACGACGATTTTCTCAGGATCAGCAAGGGCTGCTTTTACCTTTTCAAGCTCGGATTTAGCATGCATGGAGTCGAATGGGCATGCTGCCGCACATTGACCGCAATGGATACATACAGGCACATCGCCGTTTGCATCAAGGTCGTAGTAATCAAGTACGCTCATTACATCCGCACAAGCGCGACGGCATAACGTACAGTTTTTACACTTGGAAATGTCGTGATAAATGGATGGATTGTCGAGTGCAATCGGCACGCGTTTATCGATAAATTCGTATTGAGACATGAGGACCTCCTCTAACAAACTATAACTACCAAACCTATTGGGGCGAAATATGCCAAACTACGGAGCACTGCGCCCAAGCCATACTTCTGCATCTTACCTATAGTATACGCTATGGTGAAAGTTTATACTATGTAGAATTGTTACACTTTTGCACAAAATCTCCGAAAAAGTGTAATATAAATCACATTTTACCATAGAAAGATGAATAATTCATCTAAAAAACGCACGCTCTTTAAAAGAACGTGCGCAAGTGAAGCTTTCACAAAATCATTCAACCCAGACAAACCTGTACTGATCAACAGTGTACTCGTCTGTAGGATTCAATTATTTACCGCCCCAAATAAGTTGGAATACAGCGTACGCAGGCGTACCTGGCTCAACTTTACGGCTATTTTTATTAACTTGTTCCTCTTTTACAACATAACCTTGTGGGTTATAAAGAGTCACCTTAAGATCCTTAACTTCCCGTTTTTTATGATTGAACTCTTCAGTCACGATGTAGTGGTAACCTTCATAGTCCATAGCTTTAATGTCCATTACCGCTTTTTTATCATCTTTTTTAACGGAATCATTGTCGATAGACCAAGTAACACCATTGCTATCAGTGCCTACTGTATACCAATTAGCCGCATCAACACTACCAATACCGCCGATTAATAATGCGCCTGCTGCCAAAACAGCTGCCAATGTTTTTTTCATATTAATACCTCTCAAAGAAAATACAAAAATATACAAACTAGTATATAAGGAAAAACTAAATATTTTATGAAAGACAAACATACTCAATAATTAGGTATAGAGATTAATTATTAACGTAACAATTAACGTAATGATTAGGCTATCGTATCTAACTATTGAGCCCATGACTTAAAGCTTCACATAATAGGTCGAACGGCCGCCACCTTTACGCTGAATACGGCCAGCCTTCACCAGAGAACGTATAGCTCCTTCAATAGCACTATCGCTGATATTTGGACACCATTCTCTAATATCTTGCTTTGTGAAAGCCCCTAAATGCCTATCGATGGCAGCTTGCACCTGATTCATCGCAGAACCGCTATTTATTAGCAAAGCACTACGGTCCTCAAAGTCATGATAAGCGGCCAATAACATTTGTAACCAATACCGAATAAAAGCCGTAGGGCAGGAGCTTTCACCATACCACGCATCACTAGACTCGCGTAAAGCCGCATAATACATGTCCTTATTTGCTGCAATTTTAGCCTCCAAGGACACATATTTACCGACCATAAAACCACTGCGATACAGCAATAACGTCGTCAACAATCGACTCATACGACCATTTCCATCATTAAACGGGTGAATACATAAAAAGTCATGAATAAATATAGGAATCACTAGAAGTGGTTCCACCTCACCATTACCTACAACCCGATTATATTCCGCACAAATCTGATCTAAAGCCTCAGTTGTTTCATAAGGAGCCAACGGAGTAAATAAACCCTCGGTATGCCCATCCGGATATGTAGCACTAATATAATTCTGTACGCTCTTTAACTGCCCACCACGAGCATTAAACTGGTAATTATACAAAATCTTGTGCAACTGCAAAATATGGTTCCGCGACAACGATATGGAATCATAACTCTCATGGATAACATTTAATGCATCACGATATCCCATGATTTCCTGCTCATCCCGATTTCGCGGTATCGTCTTGTCAGCCACTAACTGCCGGAGACGTGTACTCGTCGTCACAATCCCTTCAATCGCATTTGAAGCCTCTGTACTCTGTACCTTTGCCAACTCCACAAGCGAGTCTAATATGGCAGGACTCTGTGAAAGCAAAACCTCCTCCTTACCATTTGCCCGATAAATCCCCGCAATAAGACTCAAAATATCCATCTTCCACGACAAAGATTGAATCTGGCCATACTCAAAACGACGCATACACACACCTCCATTCCGCTCTAATCCCTTACAAATAAAACTATTCCCTTAAATTATACCATAAAATAAGGGAATAAATAACTCTCTACTTCTCTACCGTGTGTGATCCAACGAATTTGAAAACTGATATTCGCCCTGTAAGAGTACTAATAATATAGAAAGCCCCGAACTATCCTGAAAACGACTTAGCTCACTTTTCCCTAGAGGGTGGTATGCAGAGCCCTATGGGATAAAAGAATATTAGCAGTTAAGGGATGCCAATACTAATGCTAAGGTAATTTAGTAAAGAAAAGGCCCAACACTGCTATGAAAACGACTTAGCTCGCTTTGGAGGCTTTCATAGCAGTGTTGGGCCTACTATCTAAACACACAGTCTAGAATTGGCATCCCTTCACAGAAGGATTATTTACCCCATAGGGCCTGCATAACTTCCGCCCCCATGGTATCCGGTTCAATTTTCGTAGGTTTTTGTGCTTCTTTACTGGATAGCAATGCTATACCAGCATTGCTATATACTGTTGTATCAAGTTCTGTCCATGTTTTTTCTTTGCGATCGATCCGTACTGTGTAGATATATGTAAAGCCTTCTACATTGTTAATTTTAACAAGTACTGTAGCCGCATCATCTGTTTTATATACAGAAGAGTTGTCAATAAACCATGCCGCATCGTCAGCATCAGCATCGATATAGTACCAGTCAGCAGCACTAGCTTGACCAAAGCCACCTACAAAGAAAACTCCTGCTGCAAACATAGCAGCTAGCCATTTTTTCATTTTTAAACTCCTCAACACTAGAGGCGACCATCTAAGATGATCGCCCATGGTTACTTAATAGTTATATAGTGTTTTATATTATTCTACTTCTTCTTCGATTTCAGCGCCTGGAATAACAGCAATACTAGCTACCTTATCACCTTCGTCGAGGTTTTGTGTTTTCACACCAGAGATAGCTTTGCCCTTCTTCACAGCGATGTCATTCATATTGAAGCGGATGATTTTACCTTGCTCAGAGATAAGCATGACTTCGTCATCGTTATGAACAACCTCTACGGCTACTACATCGCCGGTTTTGTTAGTAATCTTGAAGTTCTTAGAGCCTTTACCACCGCGTTTTTGCAATGTATAAGCTTCCGCATCATTGCGTTTACCAAAACCTTCTTCAGAGATAGTAAACACTTGTGCTTCACTTTCATCAGTATTAAGAACACCAGCGCCTACAACCACGTCGCCTGCATTTAATTTAATACCGCGCACGCCGTGAGCTGCCCGTTTCATGAGGCGCACATCGTGCTCGCTGAAGCGAATAGCGATACCCAACTTAGTGCCAATCAAGATGTCTTGGTTGCCAGTCGTTACGTTAACGGAAATCAAACGATCGCCTTCGTCGAGATTAATCGCATTGAGACCAGAACGACGGATATTGCGGTATTCTTCAATAGCTGTACGTTTTACAACGCCGAACTCAGTGACCATGAATAAATTTACATCTTCATGGACCCGTTCAAGGTCGATCATAGTCGTAACGGATTCGCCTACTGCGAGTGGCAATACGTTAACCATAGCGGTACCACGAGAGTTGCGGGAGCCTGCTTCCGGCACTTCGTACGCCTTGAGGCGATATGCACGGCCTGTAGATGTGAAGAATAACAATGTATTATGGGTCCGCACATGCATAATTTGCGTTACATAATCATCTTCCTTCGTCTTCATACCAATAACGCCAGCGCCGCCTTTATGTTGGTTGCGATATACGTTCGCATTCATGCGTTTGATGTAACCTTGTTTAGTCAAGGTAATAACCATTTCTTCGTCAGCAATGAGGTCTTCTACATCAAGGTCGGACGTATCGATGGTGATTTCAGAACGACGAGGGTCGCCGTATTTCTTCTTCATATCATCGAGTTCGTCTTTGATGATTTGACGTTGACGCGCTTCGCTAGCTAAGATAGCTTTCAAATCTTCAATCAATGCCAATAATTCCTTGTATTCCTCTTCGATTTTCTCGCGTTCCAAGCCTGTTAAACGGCGTAAACGCATGTCGAGGATGGCTACCGCTTGTTTTTCTGAAAGCCCGAATTTTTGCATTAATGCGTTACGTGCAATTTCGTCAGTTTGAGAACTGCGGATGGTAGCAATCACTTCATCGATATGATCGAGGGCGATTAACAAGCCTTCCAAGATATGAGCGCGCGCTTCAGCTTTGTTAAGCTCGAATTGAGTGCGGCGTACAATAACATCTAGACGATGATCTAAGTAGTAACCCAATACTTCTTTCAAATTCAATACTCGAGGATGACCGTCCACAAGGGCTAGCATAATCACGCCGAATGTTTCTTGAAGTTGAGTGTGTTTATATAATTTGTTAAGTACGATGTCTGGTTGTACGTCAGCCCGTAATTCGATGACAATGCGCATACCTTGGCGGTCAGATTCATCGCGAAGTGCTGTAATACCATCGATGACCTTATCACGGCTCAAGTTCGCAATTGTTTCAATTACGCGAGCCTTATTCACTTGGTACGGAATCTCAGTCACTACGATCTTATGCTTGCCCTTGGACATCTCTTCGATGGTTGCACGAGCACGCATTTTAACGCTACCACGACCTGTGGAATATGCTTTTTTGATGCCTTCTCGGCCTAAAATGAGCGCTCCAGTCGGGAAGTCTGGACCTTTAATAGCGGTCATCAATTCATCTACCGTCACATCCGGATTGTCGATGAGCATCGCTAGGCCATTACATACCTCGTTGAGGTTATGTGGTGGAATATTTGTCGCCATCCCTACGGCGATACCGCTAGAACCATTGATGAGAAGATTAGGAATCTTCGCAGGCAATACAGTTGGTTCTTGCAAGCTTTCATCATAGTTCGGCATGAAATCAACAGTTTCCTTGTCGATATCGGCAAGCATTTCCGTTGTAATCTTCGCCATACGTACTTCGGTATAACGCATCGCAGCGGCACTATCGCCGTCGATAGAGCCAAAGTTACCGTGGCCGTCAACCAAGAGGTAGCGCGTATTAAAGTCCTGCGCCAAACGAACCGTCGCATCGTAAACGGAGCTATCACCATGTGGATGATACTTACCGAGTACGTCACCGACGATACGAGCGGATTTCTTGTACGGTTTATTTGGCGTCATGCCTGTTTCGTGCATCGCATACAAAATACGACGATGTACTGGTTTCAAGCCATCGCGCACATCTGGAAGCGCACGCATAACGATTACGGACATTGCATAATCGATGTACGCATTCTTCATTTCTTTATCAATCTGAACGGGATGAATATTCCCGTGGGACCATTGTTGGTCTGCCACAATCTCACCTCATTTTACTAACACTGATACTAATTCATCATATAATTATAGCATTTTTAGACAATGAAAACCATATTTATAGAAAATACATGAATCCCTTATATTGAATATTGAAATTAAAAAACGGTATTAATCATTCTATGTAAAGATTACTTTATAGATATTAATGATTATATACCGCTTTCAATATTTCCTATTAATACTTAAAACTTTTAGATTAAATATTACTAATTATTGATTTTTGTAATAATTATCTAAGACTTTTTTACATGATTGAGCAAGAGCTCTTGCAAGTGGTGGTGGTACAGCATTCCCAACATGTTCACATCTTTTAGAATGATTTCCAAAAAACTTATACTTCAAAGGAAAGCCAGTAATTGTTGCAGCTTCCCTCACAGTTATACTTCTATGTTCTTTAGGATGAACTGGAAAATTGCTATGCCCAGGTACTAAAGTTGGACTTGGTTGAGTGCCATCCAATCGCATCGTAGCACCACGTGAATAAAACTTACTGATTTTCAACTCTTCAGGTAATAAATCCATATGATTTGCTATATTATCACCTTCAGGAATATATTTAAATCTTCTAATAGTCTTTTCGCTATGATTCATAGGCAAATTATCTATATCATCCTCATCTTCATAATCTACTAATTTAAGTGCATCATTAACAGTTTTAGGTGAAGGCAAATTTAATAAATCTCTATCAAGCCCAGATTTATATATCGACTGATCCATGTATTGGGGTTGAGGATACTCAAATATATCCTCAACATCATTTCTTATTGCCACAATAATCAATCTTTCACGTTTAGTTGCAGCACCATACCATGCAGAATTTAGGATATCCATATGAACAGTATATCCCATCTCCTCATACAATCTTTTAATATCCTCTACTACAGATATATAATTCGGTGAATTTTGTAAACGCCTTAAAAGCAATTCTTTACGTTTTTTTAATGCTTTGCCTTCAGCCTCAAAAGCCTCATCAATTTTATTGATTTTGCGTAATGCAGCTTTTTTCCCCTTGTAATTCTCTAATGCTTGCCATAGATTTTCTATCTCACTACGAAGATCCTCGTCATCTCCAACTAAAACTTTAGCGTTACGCATTCCTGGTACATTTTCAATAATAGAAATCTTAGGTCTAAATACATTAACTAGATTTAGCTGTGCATGGTATAAATAATTACGCTCATCTATTGGATTTCTCTCTCCAGCTAAACTAAACCCCTTACAAACAACCCCCCCAAAAAAAACATCGATTTCACCAATAGTAACACCTAGTTTATTTCTTAATGCTACAGCATCAATTTTATCAATTGAGGTATTATCTATATAAGCCCCCTCTTCAATTAAATTTGGATTATTATATACTAATGTCTTTAGGCAATCGTCAATAAAATCATTAACATAAACCGTTCTGAAATTTTCCTGCATAAACCCTATATGAGAGCCACCTGCACCAACGAAGGTTTCGAATATAGTATATCCTGTATTTGCTGACATCTACTCACCACCTAACTAAAATGTATTCTATTTTGAGCCAATATATCAACAATGATATCATTAATTTTTGATTCAAAATTATCTATATATTGTTTGGCATTTGAATATTCTTTAATTTTTCTAGTCAAATCTGGTTGCCGTAGCTCACTAGGTTTATAAATTATCTTACGTTCAGAGCTCCTTGCTGCAAATTGGATACAACCAAAATCATCTCGCATAATATTAAGCCAACTAGAAATATATCGTCCATTACTTTCTGTTAAGAAAAGAACATCTCTACCATCATATCGATTTCTTATTAAATTACTAATTTGTTGATTATTAAGATTACACATACCATCTGTACTATTCTCTATCAAAATATCCATTAGTATATCAATATATGGATACAAATAGTCTTTATACATAGATGATATAAAACTATATACTTCTGCTGGTATCAGTTGAGCTTCAGTATTACTAAGCCCAGCTCTTTTACTCATAAAACCTAAACTAGATAAAGTTATGAAAGCATTTCTCCAGTTACGATTATTTATAACCTCAATCTTCCTTAGAATTTTATTTTCAATATCAACTCTATTAAGACTTATATGTAAATGCTTTAATATTCCAATAACACGTAATGCTATATAACATTCAAATAAACGATTATCACGAACATAATATTGAGAAATTGTTTTAAGACTATCTACTGTTGCATCTGCTAATTTTGTAATTTCATCTTTAGATATTTCTCTAACTCTATTATTATTAACATGAATCTCAAGTATCTTAGCAGTTTCAGGGTAGCAGAAAAGCCCTATATTAAGATTTGTATTAGCAATAAAACTTGAGGGTATAACTAATACATTTCTATTTTCTTCATTATCATAAATAATATGTGATAAATTTCTAGGTCGAATACCTTTTCGTTGAAAATGTTCATACTGAAATAACTGACCAACGCCACGAACATATTCTGTAACACCAATATCTGCACGCTTACATTCTATAATTGCTTGCATTTGATTCGTTTCTGTATTAGATATAATAAAATCTGAAGTTATCCCATTAACAAATTCAATTTCTCGATTAAACAAAAAATTATTTGGGTCTATTTCAAGTGCATTAATTATGTTCTCTTGAATTTCTCGATTATTATAAATTTTTTCTTGAAACTCTCGTTCAAGCATTCTTTCATCTGGCATCTTAATAACACCTCACCTTAAAATAATCCTACGTACTCCCCACATAAAATTAAAATACTTAAAAACGGTCCGACAAATTTGTCAGACCGCTAATTATTTAATTAAATCTTATAAAATAATACACTATCTCTTTCTATTGTATTATACCATAACTATGAATATTATCCTATGTCAGTCATCATCTTAAATCCTTTAGCAAATGAATTACTTTAGCCTACCTACATCTTGCTGTTACTACTATAAACTTCATATTTAATGCACCACATGTTGTATCATATGGTCTAAAATGCTAACAAAATCTCGTTCTACAGCTGAAGTGTCGTTACCAGTACTACCAATACCTGTTAGCATGGTTTCTTTCCAATCATTTTTTGCCATAAATCGAAAGGCGATCAAATACTTAGCTTTTGTTTTGTCTGTTTCTCCTTTTGGCAGATAATAAAAGCCTACGCTTCTATCAGAACGAGGGTGCAATAACGCTGGGTTGTCTTGCGGTTTGTACAGACTATATATGGATTTCATAAAAGTTAAAATATCTTTACCCTTTACAGATTCTTCTACAAAGATAATTTCATCATATGTGAATAGAGATATCTTATTTGTACCCGCTACACGTGTTGCTTTAGACTTAGCTAACTCCAAGGCTTCCTCATGCGTCGCCATCCGCATGCCATACTGCTTAGCGTTTTCCACTAACGAACCATTCAAATGAACTAAATACGCTTGTGAATACGCAAAATCCGCATCATTTTTTCGCTCACCACCAGGGGCCGGCAAGGTTGGCCACTTGACTACAGAATTTGTAGTAAAGGAAATACCATTACTTTCATCATAAAACACATACACATTTCGCTGGAATGGCTTCTCCTTCTCCACAACAGATGACTGAAGAACAAGATTCGGATGCACAACCGAGAACTCCTTCTCCACGCTAGACTTGATATCCTCTGGTGTAGCAGGATCACCATTCTCCGTCGTCCAAATAAAAGAACAACCACTCAACACAACACTACAAACACCAACGATACCTAACAACACATACCTAAACAACCTCATACACAAAACCTCCCCTCTCTCTATGTAGAAACTATAGAATGAATATGCTGGGATAACTATGGATAGGACTATATTATTATTGATGGGACACCTCTATAGCTAGTGTTTTAAAAAGTGCTATTACCTATTGATGAGCGACTTAGGTTACTATGGAGCGAAGAGATAGGTAATAGCACTTTTTAATTAATTATGTATATAGTTCTCGGGCCCCATCAATAATAATTACCTATTAACTAGTTCATCTAGCATATTCATCCTGTAATTTTCTATTACGTTCATAAAGAATTGATTGTGTATCGGATTTTCGCTCATTCCGAATAGATGGCTATTGCAGTCACAGTCGCTGCACCCAAAGTTCGGTACATTCCATTCCGCAATAGCTCGCACCGCATTAGCGAGAGCACATTCTACGTCAATTTTGGTTAAATCTACATCTGTGCTTTCACGAGCAGCCGAATCATCAGAGAGTTTACCTTTACGCCGTTCTTGAGCAGAAGTTGTCATAGCCTGCGGTCTCCCACTAGTACGAATCGGCAAGCCCGCTATCATTTCACAGTGACCGCGGAAGTAATCTAGATGCCAATGCATTTTCTTCCGTTTTCGTTTATGACGTTCAATGCGTTTCGTTAAATTTGCCTTCGCGGAACCAACGTACATATAGTAACCAGGTTTGAAATGCATCATCCCTTTAGAACCTATTTCCAGATCTAAATCGTGATCGAGGTGCATGACCATCACATACACGCCACTATCATGAGCCTCTGTGTCGAGGATACTACTAGGATAGGAACATTCATGTGTCACCGTAGGCATGGTGAAAGTCTCATTCCACGCCACAGCAACGGCTTTCCAATCTAATGAAGGTGCCACCTCTTTAAAGGTTTTGGCAAATTCCAAATCCGTATGATAATCTGGCAAGAACCACTGCGCTTGGTCCCATTGTACGAGGAATAGAACACCCGTGTGATAGCCTTCGTTTTGTAATTCTTTCAGATGCAATAAATGCTTGCGGCCTCGCTCTGTAATAGCATCAGGGAACATAGCTCCCGTCTTGGAGAACAAGGTACAGGATTTAACCTCTAGTAAAAACTCATCCCCCTTATCATTGGTGAGGAGCAAGTCAAAGCGAGATGATGTGCCGTGTAGTTTAACCGTATACTCCCGTCTCACTACGCGCCACTCCTCCCAACCAGGGATACATTTATTTTCAATTAAATGTTGCGCTACATCATTGCTGTAGTTTGTATCGAGCATGATAACAACGCCATCGCGCTCGATACCTACTACACGGTATTTCGTCTTCGCATCCGGCTTGTCGTGAGGCACGATGTACATCGTTACCCCCGTAAACAAGAGCTCCCACATGCGACCAGGATTTGGCAAATGAGCGAGTACACTTTCACCATTCAAATCTAAAGTCACCACAAAACGATTCGGGCGACCTATGTATGTTGCTTTTAAAATAGTATCGTAAAGGACTTTCATCGTTTCTCCTACATCAAGAACATTCTATATGTCTATTATACGATATGTAACCTTGGGTTTCATCTGTAAACAGTATCGTATATAATGATAGTTAGTAAACAATCAATAATTAATATTAAAAAAGTTCTATTTTTGTAGCTTGAGTTACATTATTGTTTGTTAAAATGGTTTATACTAAGAGCGTCGGGTCAGTATTCTAAATACCCATACTGATCATTACGCTGGGTTTTGATGAGGCATCGCCTAGTTGATCTCATCCCACTTGTCCGTATATATGTGCGAAGCTTTCACAAAACCCTAGGGCGTAAATAATTAATATATAAAGAGTTTTATAGATTAACTAAGTAGTTTTAGCCACTATTCTCCGCAGAGAGGGCTCGAGAAAGGATTTAATATGGCACAAATTGCAGCAAATTTACAACGCATAAAAAACGGTCAACGCCGTTATGCAATTACACCTCGCGTTCCTGCAGGTTTCATTCAACCAGATCAATTACAAAAATATATCGACGTAGCAAATGAGTTCGGCGCTGTTCTTAAATTAACTGGCAGCCAACGCATTATGATTACGAATTTGAAAGCAGAAGACGTAGATAAAGCATGGGAAATGCTTGGCATGGAGCCAGCATACACTGTGTCCAACCGCGTGCGCAGCGTAAAAATCTGCCCAGGTACTACCTTCTGTAAACGCGCTAAACAAGACAGCGTACACCTTGGCATGCAAATTGAACGCAAATATTTATCTCTTGAAATGCCAAGTAAAATGAAGATCGGCGTGTCCGGTTGTCCAAACTCTTGTACTGAAAGCCGCATGAAAGATGTGGGCGTTATCGGTACTGTAGACGGTTGGAATGTATACGCTGGCGGTAGCGGCGGTGCGCATCCTCGCATCGGCGACCTCATCGCAGAAGTTAAAACAGAAAAAGAAGCTCTTGCATTAGTTGATCGAATCATCGCATACTATAAAGAAAACGCACAAATCGAACGCATGGGCGAATTTATCGACCGCATTGGTTTAGAGGCTTTCAAAGCAGCTGTATTGGGCGACCTTGAAGGGGCTCCAGCTGAAAGCAAATCCGAAGAACCAGCTGTGTTCTTGCCTGGTCAAGGTAACGATCCTGAAGTAGAAGCACCACGCCTCGAAGCAGGTTCCCCTATCACTCCAGACACAATTATTCGCGACATCGTTGAAACCTATCCACATGTTGTACCTGTATTACAAGGTATTGGTATGGGTTGCCTAGGTTGCCCATCTGCAACAGCTGAGCCATTATGGCAAGCCGCAGAAATCCACGGTTTTAATGTATACGATTTAGTAGAAAAATTAGAAACAGCACGAAAAGGAGCTTAATATGTCCGCATTCTTAGGTCACATCCATTACTGGTTATATCGCAAAATTCAATTGCTCGTTGAGCGTGAAAATTTGATTTTAGAAAAAACTTCTAAAGTTGTTGATGATTTAGCGGAGGAACTACACTCCATCTCCGTAGATACATACGGCGAGCCAATCAATCCAAGCATTCCTTTGGAAAACATCATTGACCACGGCAATATTCACGGCTGGTTAGCTAACCAAATCAATATTGCTTCCGTTCGTGAAGCAGCTTTCATCAAAGATATGCTCGACACAAATTCCGGCGATGAAGCAGTACACGTAGTAACCGCTATTCTAGATGCCTTTGCAGTACAAGGCCAAGCATGTGGTGTTGTGGCTCAAGATAACCTTGAAGAACACACTGCACCAGCGATTTACAATGCGTTACAAAACTTCTACGTAAATGGCATGCCTTGCGATGGTGGTGACCAAGTGGTTTCTGAAAGTCCAGAAGAATTTACCTGGGTTGGCGACCACAGATTACAAGCAGGCTACTGGCGTACAGCGGGCGTTGACCCTAAGTTCATGGCATTAGCTTACCAAACATGGTTCGAGGCCTTTGTGAAAGCTATCGATCCAGCATTTGAACTTGTAACGACAGAAGAAAACGGCACACGTTTATATACAATTAAGAAAAAATAAATCCATAACAGTTCGTTTGATTAAGAAAATATAAACGGATGAAAATGGACGAAAAAACGAACGTAACAGGTTACGTTCGTTTTTTATATAGTAAATGTATCGTTGTATATTTAATTAATCTTTATATATCCAATCTACCAACATTTACTCCACCCTATTTTACTCAATATAGGTAAAAAAAGCATACAATGTTGAATGTAACATATTTTTTAAAAACTGTAGCTATAGGCACAGCATTGATAAGCAATATCATTTATAATATAATTATAAGGTAATTACACAATGTAAAATTAAATGTTAGCGTAAGCTTTCAGAACATAAAAAGCTAGAATTAGGAGGTCTATTATGGCAGGCACAGTTAATCAAGAATTAGGTTTATTATTCCAAGGTCCTAACTATGTAATCGTAAAAAAAGGCGGCAAAGCTGGTGAACAAGTTGAAAAACACAACCACCCAGAAGCTAATGTTATCTTTACAGTAGTAAAAGGTAAAGTACAAGTACTTCTTAACGAAACTGAAGAACATGTACTCGTACCAGGCCAAGTATTGGAATTCAACGGCGATAACTACATCCAAGCAACACTCGTAGAAGACAGCGAGTTCGTTGTAAACCTCATTCACAAACCTGAATAAAATACCAAAGGACAGTTGATACAAGCAACTGTCCTTTTTATATGGTGTATGTATTAAAAAGAAATACTATAGTTATTAGGTTTTATATAGCTATTTAGTGGTTCAGTTATATCCATAGTTATTAAATACCCACAGGATAATACACAATCTAAAGAGTATTCTTTTAAAAGGAGTTATAAGTTGTAAATTCCCCCACATCAAAGCGTTTTGTATGGCCCGGTGCAGGAACACAGTCTGGATGAGGATAACCAATTGGGAAGATGGCTACAGGGATGATAGCATCAGGCAAGTTATATGCCTTGCGTACTTTAGCAGGATCAAAGTGAGCAATCCACGTTGTACCTAGACCGATATCGGCTACGGTAAACATGATGTGAGATCCCACAATGCTAGCATCTACAACCCCCATATCCGCATCATCGTATTCTCGCTTCCAGCTCACCGTATTATCATAACAAACGATAATTGCTAACGGTGCATTAAAATGGCCATTTGTACAATCTTTTAGTTTGTTTAAGCTATCTTCTGTATTTAACACGAGCAATCGTTGCGGCTGATAATTGTGCGCCGTAGGTGCTAATCGAGCGACTGCTAGTAACATATCTACCTTCTCCTGCTCCACTGGTCGACTATCGAATTTTCGAACCGAATACCGCTCTGTGGCTAATGCTTTAAAATCTTTCATTAAATCTCACTCCTTTATCGGATTCATCCAAATGTATTTTAATAAATAACCCCCTAGCTGATACCTCAGTTAGGGGGTTTTGTGCTTATTATTTTTTAAGACGGCTAATTACTTCGTTAGTAATGTTTTCGATTTTGCTGTTAGCGTCAGCAGCACGAATTGTGTATGGGTCATCCAATACTACGTCCATTTGTTTTTCAACGCGGATAGCTTCAACAGTGTTGTGAATTGCTTGCATCATAGGTTGAGCAATTTTATTGATTTCTTCGTTTTCTTTTTGAAGCAATGGAGCTACAGTTTTGTTGAATTCTGCTTCTGCTTGTGCAGAGTCTTTAATTTTTTCAATTTCTTGTACTTTTTTTTCAATTTGTGGACGGTATTGAGCGTCTACTTGTTGCATTTTCATATCTAATGCACCGTAGCCAGGGTAGCTATTTACTACTTGGCTCATATTTACTAAGCCAATGTTAGCAGCACTTGCTACTGCAGCAGTAGCAGACATAGCACCAACGATAGCTAAGGTAGTCAATTTTTTAGATAATTTCATCTGAAATCCTCCTCGATTAAAAGTTTCACTATACAATCCAATAGTGTACTATTTTTACTATAACAAATCTTGCTAACTTTCACAAGACTATGATAAATAGCATAATAAAGGCCTATGAACTACTTATGAAAGTTATTAGAACTTAAAATAATACCCACAAGCATACTCTGAGACCCTTAAAGCAGTCGATACAAACATATTCAGAACACACATGTGGGCATTTCGGCTTTCACCAATTATTTATAATTTGTCATCAAATTATGGTTTATTATTCACCGAATTATTGTTCATCATTTAAATAGATGTATTTATCGGATTTCAATTTGGACACGAGATCAGGCACCAAACCGATAAGACGATCAAAGCTGCTACTGTAAGGGTTGCCCTTAATATTGAACAATTCGATGCGGTCACCTTTAATAACAAGGATCGCACTTGGTTCCATTTTGGCACCACCGCCACCGCCGCCAGATTCTTGGCTTTTATTGGCTGTGCAATGGTTTGTACCAGTACCGAAGCCAAAGGTTACATCAACGAATGGAACGAGTGTAGTATCGCCAATTTGCACAGCTTCACCAACTACAGTTTCCACTTTAATCATATTTTTAAACTTCTCGAATAGGACTTCCAAATTCTCTTTTACATTACTGTTCTCCATCACAGTACCTCCGCTTTTTGTGAAAGTATTATTATTATAGCTATAATAATACAGCTCATATACTCAATTGACTTAATATATCCTTACGCTGTTTGGCCTTGTGCGGCTTTTAGCTTTTCTAGTTGCTTTGCTTCCTTCCGTTTAACCCAGAAGACACGAGCACTTTCACCCAATAGGGAACGCACAGGTTTAGATACCAAAAATCTAGTACCATACCACGCCAATACGGCAAGAATCATACGACCTTTGATATAACCACTGCCTTCAGCTACCCAGTTCACATAATCTATCTCAATAGACTCTGCTTGCTCAGGCCAAATGCTATACAACATAGATGCAATAAGCCCCATCCGATACGGATCGCCAATACCAAATCGGCCCTCTATAACCATATCACGTGGTTTAGAGTGGTTATAGCATCGTTTCGACACAAGGAATATCTGACGCCACAACTCTGTATTTCTCAAGTGTTTCATGAACCAGAATGTAGGAATTTCAGACTTGAATGATGCTACCGGATCATTAGGATCAGGCTTTCCAAAACGTTGTTTCACAGTCGTTTTAATATCATTTACCTTCGTAAATACCTTTTCCTTGATAGATCCGTCACTATTAAAAGTAACACGACTTACTACTTCATCATCATCTTGAATATGAGCCGTTGGATCTTGTTGAATCGAGTCATACCGATCAGCACGAGCTTGTGCATCCATATCCTTAGAAACCGCATCAGGTCGCTCAATGCGCTCCTTTGCCCTAGGTGAGATTCCCGCCCCTGGTGATTCTTCATCATCAAAGATTGTATTGGAGCCTTGGGCGCTCTTCAAGTCATCAAAGCTTGTGCCGCTGGAGCTTGTAGTTGGACCTTGTCCGCCTCCTTGCATAGCCTTTGCAAAGGCTTCTGCCATGTCGCCATCATCGTCCATTACCTTTTGATATTCTTCATCTACACGATTTTCAAGCCATTGTTCATAATCTTTCACAGGACCGATCTTAAGTACACCTAAAACGTATAATTCCTTAAAAAATGGTTTATTTTGAATGTACGCTAAGTGGAGTGAAAATACGCGCCACAGCCATTTGATGCGCAACTCACCACGATATGGCGTCCGTCCATCAATTTCGATGCTATATGTGATTGGTGCCAGTAGGATAGTCAAGATGAGTGCTACAATAATGGCCACAATAACGAGGACCACAATAGCCACTGTACTCAACCACATCACCTCCTTAGGTGTTCCTATGATTAGTTTTCAATACCTTTTCGAGCCATTACACCTTGTAGGTAGTAATGTTTAATCTCTTTCATCTCCGTTACGAGATCTGCCTCATCAATTAATTCTTGAGGGGCCCCACGGCCCGTAAATACGAGTTCCGTTTCTGGATGACGAGCATCGAGTAAAGCTTTAGTTTTATCCCATGTAATGAGTTCAAAGAAGAGAGCCATATTGTACTCATCAAGTACAACGAGATCGTACTCACCACTGCTAATCGCAGCGAGTGCACGTTCATAGCCTTTTTCGATGAGAGCTACATAATCCTTCGGAGGATTACCAGACTCAAAGACAACGACTTCATCACCCCATTTAGCAAGTTCATCCTTACTCTTCATCCCTTCTTTGATGATAAAGAATGGCTTGCCCACAGTTTCTAACGTTAAATTTGTTAAGGTAGGTAAAATAGTATGTTCACTATATACTTTAGATTTCATAAATTGTAAGAAGAGGACTTTCTTGCCAGCGCCGATGGCACGAATAGCTAGGCCAATTGCGGCAGTCGTTTTGCCCTTGCCTTCACCGGTATAAACTTGTACATAGGCCTTCATAGATATACCTCCGTTCATATACTTTTATTTTACAATATATATATACAAAAAGAAAGAAAAAGAACTTGCTATAAGCGCATGTGCACGCATAACAAGTTCTTTTCATATGTATTGTATTTAATTTTGAGTATATAGTATTTGATTTACATGTATCACAATTGATTTTGCGTATCTAATTGCTAATTGGTAAGAAAATCATAGGATCTACAGGTGTATTGTTGAGGCGTACCTCGTAGTGAACGTGGGCACCCGTACTTTTACCAGTACTACCCATCAAAGCTATGGTTTGACCTTGTTTCACGCTCATCCCTACTGTTACCAATACGGCACTATTATGGCCATAACGGGTAACAAATCCATTGCCATGATCGATTTCAACGAGGTTACCATAACCGCCGCTTGTATACCCTGCAAAGGTTACCACCCCTGCCGCAGTAGCTACGATTTGGGAACCATAGTCATCGGCAATATCGATACCTTCATGGAATGCACCAATAGCACCCGTAACTGGATCAACACGGCTACCAAATGGAGATGTAATAACACCCTTACTCGGCCAAATACTAGGTGTCGTACTATTCACAGCACCACCAGAACCAGCGGAGAAGTTGATGGATTGTAATGCCATCAAATCTTGTGCGCCACCATCACGAAGAATATTGCGCATCGTATAGAAGCTAACAAGCAATTTTTGTGCTTCCTTATCCATTTTGGACAGTCGAGCTGATAATTGTGCCGCTGTTAACATCTGTACTTCGCTATTATCAGCGGCTTCCTGCTTTGGGTCGCTACCATCCCCGCCACCTTGAGCTGGTGTACCAGATTCAGCACCCTTTAAAATTTTCTTATTCTCTTCACTAATTTGATTTAAGTTTTGAATTTTCTTATCCAAAACCTCTGTTTTTTGTTGTAACAATTTCAACTGTTCCGATTGCAATTGCGTTTGTTGACGTAATTGCACAACCTCAGCTTGGCGCACGATGCCCCAAATACCGAGTACCAATGCCAAGACCAATACTACAGAACCAATAATGGCAACGAGTTTCGCTTGCTTGGTAGTTAATGTCAATATGCAGTTGTCACCATTTCTTTCAACTTTGTTTGAAATGAATGCCGGTATTTTCAACATAAAACTTCCTTATTTCGAGACGATAGCGCTCGTCAACGCTTCCTCATTGGTACGCTCACCCAACGCTTCGTTCAAACTTTCTAATTCTTCTTGTGAAAGACTTACTAAACTTTTACCTTTCACAATAGGTTTACTAAAAATACGAGATTCGCTACGACCGTAAATACTAGAGATACAGATGCCATTATTGTTGCCATCTAGCAAGGTAAGCGCAAAGGACAGATCATTTCCGATATTTTCAAAGGCATTATACTTAATAAAGCCAATTTTTTGTATCGTATTACTCTGAATATTGCGAATTGCCACTTGCTCGGATAACAAGGACTCAAGGCCTTTCGCAGCATCGCGAATTTCACTGACCTCTACAGATAATTTACGCTCTAGGCTCGCACCATGCTCCCCTTGCATAAAAAAATCGTATTTCTTTTTCAAGCTACCTAAACGGATGTGTAAGATTACACAATATACGAATAACACTATAACAAGAACGATGGTAACCATGCCTATCCACGGTTGAATCGATTCGAACATGTATTTTCCTTCCTATACAATCATCAAAACTCCAACAGTTAATTATACCATTCCTATTGTGAAAGTTAAATGACTGCATGCAATTTAATTTAATATATCTAATATTTAATATATCTAATATAGATAAATGATACCTATATAACAATGTATATAACAAGCATGTAATGTATATCTAAATGTATGTGTTACATACATATTACAATGCTATTTATTAGGCTATTTATCAGCCCTCTAGTTCGTCAACAAATGGGCTTATTGCTCGTTCTAGTATACCATGTAGAGCTGCTATGAGTACACCGTAATTTACAATGGGCGTACCTTGTACAACAGCGCATTCTATACGACGTAACACCTCACGGCGTGTTAGCATACAAGCACCACAGTGGATGATCAAATCATACTGTGATACATCCTTAGGGAATCCTCCCCCACTAGTGAATTCTAACTGTAAATCTGTATAGCCTTGCTTCTTTAAAAGATTAGGTATTTTTACAGTCCCAATATCATCACATTGACGACGATGTGTACAACCTTCACTGATAAGTACCTTGGAACCAGCTTTCAAATTCTTAATAGCCTTAACACCAGCTACTAAATCCTGTAATTTTCCCTTGAACCGCGCCATCAAAATAGAAAAAGACGTCAACGGAATCGAATCAGGTGTTAACTCATCAACCCGATCAAATGCTTGGGAATCACAGATTACCATTTTAGGGGGATTCTTAAGAGAGTAAATCATAGCCGGTAATTCTTCTGTTTGGCAGACTAAAGCTAAACCTTTATGATCGAGAATCTCTCGGATAGTCTGTACCTGTGGCAAGATGAGTCGCCCCTTTGGTGCGGCACTGTCGATAGGACATACAAGAATGATTGTATCCCCCTCTTCAACTAAACCTTGTAAAAGAGTTTGCTCCCCTTCTACATCAAGTGGTGTTAGCCCACCGAGTAGATCAAGCAACTCTAATCGTTTCGCATCAGATGTGAAGTCAGCAGAGCCAATGACAGTAACCAAATCAGATAAACCCGTATGATCTGCTATATAACGCTCTCCCAGTATATCTCTACCTACACTAGCTTTAGACTCCGTTAAATTGTTTGGCACCGCATTAATCTCATTAATGAAAAGTGCAACAGGTACATTATTTTGTTTCAAAAGACCTAACCAGTGCATATCGTCGGAGGTTGGCTCTTCATCGGTGCGAAGCACATAAACAGCCAAGTTAATCTTTTTCACGACCTCTTCGGTTTTCTCCATGCGCAATGCACCTAATTCAGTTGTATCATCTATACCAGCAGTATCAGTAATCACCACAGGGCCAAGTGGTAAGATTTCCATAGCTTTGCTTACAGGATCTGTTGTAGTCCCTGCCACATCGGATACTAACGATACAGGCTGATCAGTTAACATGTTGATCAATGTAGACTTACCGGCATTACAACGGCCAAAAAAGCCAATATGTATGCGGTTTGCCTTAGGTGTTTGTTCCATAACCTATCCTTGTTACTTAACCTTCACATATATTACAAAATATATTATAAAACGTCTTACATCTTATATAACCACTACAAAGTAAAAAAAGTTCACTATAAAATTATTTTTTAATATTTTTTGCCATTCATTCTCAAATGCGCACAATAGCTCGCTTAATTCTACTTCCTGCAATTTATTATATAACTATTTTCCGCACCTGCGTTTACATTATGTTCAAACTGGTTGCCCTTTCAAAGCATTATTACTTTCTGCCTGTTTTTCTCTTATATTAGCCATTGCAATATATTATTTCCTCTCTCACAATCTCTTCTGCTCTTGCCCGGATATTATTCATATTCTGCGCCCAAAGCATCTGATTCTCCTCTTTCAACTGTTCTGTCACTCCTTCACGTTCTGCCATCTGCTCCACCAGTACATCAAACTGTAACTCTGCCTGTTCCTGCACCATGAGCAGATGTTCCTTTAGTTTTCCACTTAGAACCATCCCCTGATAAATGCCATTTTTATATTCTTTCAGATAATTTTTCCGCATCAATCCGAACTTTCTCAGTTCTTCTCCCGGCTCCGGATCAGGAATTATGTTCGGTATCAAATAATCTCCACACTTCTCGTAAGTTAAATTCATTGTACGTTCCTCACTTTCTTCAAATTTACATTTCCTGCTGCAATTTTTTCTTCTTATCCAGCATTTCCTGTTGTGTTATCTTTCTCTGTCGATTCTGCTCCGCTACATCCGCTTTTTTCTCTTCGAGTTTTTGCTTGAAGGATTTTGGCGCCAGTGATTTTACAAACTCCACAAACGCCTCTCCAAGTCCCCTTGATGCCACAAACTGTTTTAACTTCTCAATCTGGTCAGTAAGGGTTGCTATTTTCTTCTCCAAAGCAAATATTTTCTTTTCATATTTTTCCAGCAAATAATTCCTTGATACTGCCCGGCTGAAAGCATCCATAATCTTATTCCAATCATTTTTCTTTACCTTGACATATTCCTCACCGCCAAACAGATGATTGACCGGAATTGCTGCACTTTTTATCTTCTTGGTTTCTGCATCTACTTCTTTTGAAATGTTCTTTAGGGTAGTTGCTCTCAGATCATGCACTTACCTCCTTTGCTCCTCCGTACCATTTTTCCTTAAAATACTTCACCGGAATTTTTCCGGCGATTGTGAGAAATCCTTTACTTGCCAAATCCTTATTCATTTCTCTAAGGATTTTGTAGGCTTTTCCCATACTCACACCAAGCATTTTTGCAATGTCCTCTGCACTGTAATAGATTTTTTCATTCATATTCTTTTCTTCTGTTCTTTTGTTTCTTTATAGTATCATTTTGTTTCGTTTTTATAATATCGTAACTTTTGTTTCGTGTCAATATCTTTTTGCTTTATTTTTTTGTTCTCGTGTGTTATCCTATATATGATGTTGAACAGTTTCATAAAAATATAGCTTTAGAACAGGAGGCATGTTGTAATGACAGTCGGGGAAAACATAAGACGTATTCGGCAGGAACGTAATCTTACTCAAAGACAATTAGGAGAAATGGTTGGAGCAAGTGAAGCCTACATTCGTGCCTACGAAAGCGGCAGAAGAAATCCCAAGCCATCATCCCTTGAAAAAATAGCAGACGCTTTATCTGTCAATCCCGAAGTACTGGCGAACTCTGATTTTGATGGCATAAAAGCCATACACAGACTTTTTCAGATATTCCGGCAATACGATGGACAACTCTTTGAATACCAGGATAAAGATGGAAATGATATGGTTGGAATCAGCTTTGGAACATTATCTTTGATGCAATCATGGTTAGACCGATATGAAGAATATATGGTAGAAGTTGAAAAATGCAATGAAATAAAAGATGTTAAGAAACGTGGGGAAGCTCTGCTGAAAGCGGAGGCTGACTTTAATCTTTGGATGGATATTTATCCGGAGTCGGAACCATGGCAGGAACGGCTTAGGATTCAGAAGGCGCATGATGAGGTTATGGATAAGATAGGATTGAACTTAAATGCATAAGTATACCTTTATTTCTACTACCCCATCCGACTCTCCACTCGGTCCATGGAAAAGCATGGGTATCTATATGTATCCTACTGGCTACGAAACCAACCACGGCTCGATTGTGGAATTCAAGGGTAAATATTATGCCTTCTACCACACTGGCAATTATTCCGGACGGGGTAATCTACGCTCGGTGTGCGTTGACGAACTGGAATACAATCCTGATGGCACAATCAAGATTGTGCAGAACTATGGCAAGCCTTACCGCAAGGTTAAGCTCAAGAGCGACCGTAAGACCTTAGTTGAAGCAGAACACTACAACAAAGGAGGCTATCACTATGGTTATTTTAAGTCACCGGCTTCAAGCATTATAATATCGCCGGGAACTATGTCTTTTGAATGAATTTCAATTACGCTGCCGTCACGTATGACTTTTGCTGAAGGTGATGAGAGCTGTTTCAGGCTTTCAAGTGAACGCTGTGCTTTGATAT
>OGGS01000844.1_pt1 | contig 25801 bp, 19 predicted proteins | sample 1571281 | NCBI WGS metagenome assembly OGGS01 (sample SAMEA2582042, study PRJEB24529) | metagenome | biome: Human gut stool | place: China | collected 2011 | reverse complement strand
AGCCCATCCGCACCTTTGCCATCGGCATGGACACCGATGCCATCGACCTGAAATACGCCCGGCAGACTGCGGACTATCTTGGCAGCGAGCACCACGAGATCATCATCAACCGTGAGATAGTGCTCAGCAGCTTGGAAGAGGTCATCCGACTGCTGGGCACATGGGATATCACCACCATCCGCGCCAGCATGGGCATGTACCTGCTGTGCAAGGCCATCCACGAGCAGACCGACGTGCGGGTGCTGCTGACCGGCGAGATCTCGGACGAGCTGTTCGGCTACAAATACACCGACTACGCTCCCACCGCCGACGCCTTCCAGCAGGAGAGCCAGAAGCGCATCCGGGAGCTGTACATGTACGACGTGCTCCGCGCCGACCGCTGCATCTCGGCCAACAGCATCGAAGCCCGTGTGCCCTTCGGCGATCTGGACTTTGTGCGCTACGTCATGGCCATCGACCCGGAAATGAAGCTGAACCGTTACAACAAGGGCAAGTACCTGCTGCGCAAGGCCTTTGAGGGCGACTGGCTGCCGCCGGAGATCCTGTGGCGTGAGAAGGCTGCCTTCTCGGATGCCGTGGGCCACAGCATGGTGGACGACATCAAGGAGTACACCAACAGCCTGTACACCGACGAAGAGTTCCAGCTGCGCCGGGCCAACTACTCGGCCCACTGCATGCCCTTTACCAAGGAGAGCCTGTTCTACCGGGAGATCTTCGAGAAGTATTACCACGACCAGAGCCGTACCATCGTGGATTTCTGGATGCCCAACAAGGCATGGCCGGGCTGCAACGTCAACGACCCTTCCGCCCGCGTGCTGGCAAACTACGGTGCCTCCGGTGTGTGATCCGTTTTCTTCATAGCAACAAAAAAGCCATGGCAGCTGCCATGGCTTTTTTGTTGTATTCACATCCGGATCTTCTGGGCCGCCCTTGCGATAGAGGCAAGCAGGGCCACCAGACGGGTCTCGTCCATCTGGCCGCAGTAGCTGGTAAAGGTGTAGTAGCACCCCTGCACGCAGAAGGACAGCACCACCTTGCGCACTACGTCGTTTTCAAAGGCGGGGTCGCTCTCGGCAATGCACTTGCGCAGCGCCGCCTCCACCCGGTTGATGAACAGCCCCTGCCGGGAATCCGCAAACAGAGTGTTAATCTCGTTCTGGTGCCGGACAAAGGCCCGGAACATCTCGCGGGCCAGCCACTCGGTACGCTCGCTCACATCCCGGGCGGTCAGGTTGGGCAGACTTGCGACCACAGCCTCCACCATCTCGTCCTCCATGGCGTTGGCCAGGGCGTAGATGTCCTGATAGTGGGCATAAAAAGTGGATTTGTTGATGCAGGCCCGGTCGCACAGCTCCTTGACCCGGATTTTTTCCAACGGTTTTTCGGCCCGCAGCTCCATAAAGGCCTGCTTGATGGCGCGTTCCGTTTTTTCAATGCGAATGTCCAGAAAATCCACCTCTTTTACATTTGGGTTGGCTATCCAACGTTTTTCCACTTTTGCGGATAGACAAGCCCCACAGCGTTTTTTATACTGATTTTATCCGGAGCTGTCTGCCCCGCACGGTCATTCCCGGCGGTACAGCAGGCCCTGCCGGTCCAGTTCTGCGCGGATGCGCTCAAAGCTGGCCCGGTCCGGGCAGCGCAAAGTGTGCAGATGCACGCCGCCGGTCATCCGGCTCAGCAGGCTTTCCGGCGCACTGCGCGCCTGCACCAGAAAGGTGTCCACATCGTAGCGGCTGGCCAGATTCAGGTTCGCACGGATCTCGCCGTACAGGCTGTTTTCCACGGCCACATCCACGGCCACACCGCCCTGGTCCACAATGGTGTACAGCTCCCGGCGCATTTCGTCCTCGGTGCGGTGCACGCAGGCCAGGATGCCGGTATAACCTTTTTCTGCCGGATGCAGCTGGTAGCCCCGCGGCGTCGCGTCGATCTGCGCCCCTCCTGCACGCAGCAGTGCCACGTCCCCCACCACGATCTGCCGTGAGACCCCCAGCTCAGCGGCCAGTGCACTGGCACTTACCGGGTTCTGGGCACCGCTCAACCGGGTCAGGATGCATTCTCTGCGCTGTGCTGCGTTCATCTTTTGTCAGGCTCCCCTTCCGTTTTCCGACGTTGCTGCCCCTATTGTAGCAAAACCGGCCGCAATGTGCAAGCCGCTTACTTTTTCAACCGCAGGATGGTGGCATAGTTGGAAGGCAGCTGCACCTTCATGCGGCCCCAGTCGAAACTTGTCATCACCGGCTGCGCGCCCACCGTATCGGCCAGCAGATCCTCGGCCGCATTGGCCTCCACCGGCAGCTGGAATTCCAGCTGCGCCGGGCTGTCGCCGTTGTTCAGCACCGCCACAAGGGCTTCGCCGTCCAGCACACGGGCGTAGGCGTAACACTGGGTGGTGAGGTGCAGTTCCTTGAACTCGCCCCAGGTCAGGGCCGGTTCCTCGGCCTTCAATTTGCCCAGTGCCGCATATACGCTGGTGACCGGGTTGGTGGTCAGGGCATCCTTGTAGTCCTCCAATTCCAGGCAGGGGCGCAGGGGCCAGTCGCTGCCCCACTCTTTTTTGCCCTCGATGCCAAACTCCGAACCATAATAGATGGACGGAATGCCCCAAAGGGTATATACTAGAATCGCAATGTGACGGATGTGCTCCCGGTTGCGCAGCTTGTTGGGCAGGCGCTCCACATCGTGGTTGTCCGAGAAAAGATACAGCCGAGTGTCGTGGCACAGCCCCTGCAGACGGCGCATGGTGTGGGCGATCTCGAAATAGTTGTGGTCGTTGTGGCCGCTCCACAGGCCCTTGTGCAGCTCGTAGTTGGTCACAGAGTGCAGCATCTCAGGGTTTGCCCAGCGGCTGTAGTCCCCGTGGATCACCTCACCCATGAGCCAGAACTCCGGTTTGATCTCGTTGGCCAGACGGCGCAGCCCGCGCATGAAGTCAAAGTCCAGCACGTCGGCTGCATCCAGCCGGATGCCGTCGATGTCAAACTCGTTGACCCAGCAGCGGATGGTGTCGTAGTGGTAGGCCTGCACCTCCGGGTTGCGCTGGTTCAGCTTGACCAGCAGGTTGAAGCCGCCCCAGTTGCCGTAAGAAAAACCGTCGTTGTACTCGTTGTTGCCCCAGAAGTTCACATCGCAGAACCAGTCCTTATAGCGGGCATTCTCGCGGTTGGCCTTCAGATCCTGGAAGGCGAAGAATTCGCGGCCCACATGGTTGAACACACCATCCACGATAACATGCTGGCCGCGGGCGTGGCAGTTGGCCACGAACTCCTTGAACTCTTCGTTGGTGCCCAGACGGCGGTCCACCCGGCGGTAGTCGATGGTATCGTAACCGTGGGAGCCGCTCTCAAACAGCGGGCCGATATAGATGGCGGTGCAGCCGATGTCTGCTGCATGGGCCGCCCAGTCGTTCAGTTTTTGGAATGCACCCGGGGTGGGCTGGCCGTCATTTTCGTGCGCGCAGCCGCACAGCCCCAGAGGATAGATGTGATAGAATACCGCATTGTCATACCAAGCCATTGTTGAATACCGCTCCCTCTTTGCAAATAATCTCCTGCCGCCGTTCGGTCAGCGGCAGGATTAGTATAACACAAAATCTGACAAATATGTGAATTTTTGCCTATTTTTGTCAAGATTCGCCAAGAATACCGGCTACAGTGCCGGTTATAAACCATTTTCCTTGGATAAATTGCCCAATTGCAGCACCGCAGCTGTCGGTGCTGCCCATCATACACAGGAGGAGATCTTTGCATGAATTACCCTGCCATTCCCCGTGAATTTTTCAATGGAGACTGCTTCGACGCCTACCGCATTCTGGGCGCACATCCCTGCACGGCCCCGGACGGTGCCGAGGGCTGGCGGTTTGCGGTCTGGGCCCCCGGTGCCACCGCCGTGGAGGTGTGCGGCGGCTTTGACGGCTGGGAAGCCGGTGTGCCCATGGAGCGCGCCGAGACCGGCGTGTGGAACGCCTTTATCCCGGGCCTGGCCGAGGGTGATCTTTATAAGTACCGCGTCCACGGAACCGACGGCAGCGTGGTGATGCGCAGCGACCCCTATGCCTTTTCCACCGAGCTGCGCCCCGGCACGGCCAGCCGTCTGGCAAAGCTGGATTTTGCCTTTGACGACCATGCCTGGATGGAGCGGCGCGACAAGTGCCGCAACCGCCCGCTGAACATCTACGAGCTGCACGCCGGGAGCTGGAAGCACAAACCCGGCAGCACCCAGCCCGACGGCTCGGACGGCTGGTACAATTACGAGGAGCTGGCCAAGGAGCTGATTCCCTGGCTGCTGGACCATCACTTTACCCATGTGGAGCTGCTGCCGCTGGCCGAGCACCCCTTTGACGGCAGCTGGGGCTACCAGACCACCGGCTACTTCTCGGTGACCAGCCGCTACGGCACCCCCGCCCAGTTTGCGGGCTTTGTCAACGCCTGCCACCGCATGGGCATTGGCGTCATCATGGACTTTGTGCCGGTGCACTTTGCCGCCAACGCCGATGCACTGGCAAAGTTTGACGGCACCTACCTGTACGAGTACGACAGCGACGTGGGACAGAGCGAGTGGGGCACCTGCAACTTCAACTACTACCGCCGGGAGGTATGCAGCTTCCTGAGCAGCGCCGCCGGGCTGTGGATGGATGTGTACCACTGCGACGGCATCCGCATGGACGCCATCTCCCGGGCACTGTACTGGCAGGGCGACCCCAACCGCGGCGTGAACCAGGGTGCCGTGAACTTCCTGCGCAGCCTGAACCACGGGCTGAACAAGCGCTGGCCCACCGGCATCTACATGGCCGAGGACTCCACCAATTTCCTCAAGGTCACCGCCCCCACCCGCTACGACGGTGTGGGCTTCGACTACAAGTGGGACATGGGCTGGATGCACGACACGCTGGACTATTTCGCCACCCCCTTCGGGGAGCGGCCGAACGCCTACGGTAAGCTGCTGTTCAGTATGCACTACTTCTACAACGAACTGTATCTTCTGGCCCTGAGCCACGACGAGGTGGTGCACGGCAAAAAGACCATCATCGACAAGCTGTGGGGCACCTACGCCGAAAAGTGCGCCCAGCTGCGTACCCTCTATTTCTATATGTATATGCATCCGGGCAAAAAGCTCAACTTCATGGGCAACGAGCTGGGGCACTTCCGCGAGTGGGACGAAAAACGGGAGCTGGACTGGGACCTGCTCAAGTATCCCTTCCATGACGCTTTCCAGAAGTATTTCGCCCGCCTGAGCCTGGTATACGCCACCGAGCCCGCCCTGTTTGACGGCGAATACAACCCCGACTGCTTTGAGTGGGTGGCCAGCGAGAGCTGCACCGAGGGCGTCTACGCCTGGCTGCGCAAGGGCCGGGGCCAGAACCTGCTGTGCATCATGAACACCCAGGACCACGCCCACAAAAAGTTCCCGCTGTACCTCAAGTTCCCCTGCTCTGCGGAGCTGGTGCTGGACACCGAGGCTGCCGAGTGGGGCGGTGCCCACAAGGGCCGCCGCAAGCTGCACTTCCACACCACCGACGGCGGCGTGTACGGTCGGGATTATACCCTCACCGTGGACCTGCCTGCCATGGGCAGCTTCCTGCTGCGCCTGACCCCGGAGGCCCCCAACCCGGACGCCGCCCGCATCAGCGCCAACAAGGCCATGGCCCAGAAGCGCCGTATCGCCCGCGCCAAAAATTCCAGTAAGTAATATTTGTGTCAAAATGTCCCGTGTGCTTTGAAAGCAGCGGGGCATTTTTGGTTTTGCCTCCGCTATGGCTGGACAGTGCCCCCTGTGGTTTGCTATACTGTAAGCTGTGAATTTATGCTGTGTGCATCGCGCATTTTTATAAGGAGGATTTTTTCTCATGTCAGCAACTCTTTCCAAGCTGCGCACCTCGTGGGTAGGCAGGGCCCTGCTGGCCTATGCCGTGTCCGCACTGGCGCTGGTGGTGCTGGGCCTTGCCGCCCCCGGCAGTGCCATATTTTTCCCGCTGGTGAGCCTGTGGTGCAACCTGGCCCTGTTCGGGCTGGTGCTGGTGGTGCTGCGGCTGGCGGACGTGAAGTTCGACCTGTTCCACTGGGCTGTGATCATCGGCTTCTGGGCCGCGGCGCTGCTCTACTTCTACTGGGCCGAGACCCGCCGCAGCTTCGTGTACATCTGGGACTACGTCAACTACATCAACAAGCAGTACAACGCCGAGGCCGCCTTTCTTCAGGGCCCGGCGGTCGGCTTCCATTTTATTCTGGACTCTCTGGCTGAGGACTATACCAACTTCAACACCCTGTTCCTCGAGTTCCCGTTCTGCCTGACCGACCGCACCGGCGACAGCTTTGCGATCTGTCAGGTGTTCAGCATCGTGCCCATGCTGCTGCTTTTGCTGGCCGGTCTGGTGGTCAAAGTGGGCCAGATGCTGCAGGTGAAAAACCGCTTCTGGTATTTTCTCATCGGTCTGTCCTGGACCTTTACCTACCCTTGGCTGCGCATGAGCGCCGTGCTGAGCCAGCCGGACTGGTTCGGCCTGATCTTCGCCTTCAGCATCCTGCTGCTCACGCTGGATTTCCGGTTTGAAAAGCTGGACCTGCCCCGGTTCGGGCTGCTGTTCCTGGCCACGGCGGCCATCATCCTGTCCCGCCGGTGGTATCTGTACTTCGTGGTGGGCTACTACTTTGCCTACGCCGTGCTGGTGCTGGTGAGCAGCGCCCGCATTGCCAAAGTGGGCCGGAAGCAGGAGGCCCTGCTGCAGGTGCGCAACCTGATCCTGTTCGGCCTGATGTCCATGGTGGCCATGGTCATCCTGCTGTGGCCCCTGGTGAGCCACATTCTGGGCTACGACTACGCCGACCACTATTCCTACTACAACGGCGGCGGCATGGTCACTGAAACCTACCTGCAATGCGCCCGCATGGGCCTGATGAACCTGGTGCTTATGGGCATGGGCCTGTGGTTCTGCTTCAAGCGCAGAAAGATGCCAGCTCTGCCCTGTCTGGCCGGGCTGGAGATCCTGCTGAGCATGGTGCTGTTCACCCGGGTGCAGACCACCGGTTCCCAACATATGCTGCTGTTTTTACCCGGCTGGTTCCTCCTGTTCCTGATCGGTGCCGCAGCCCTGGCAGAGGGCATGAACCGCCGCCGGAATCTAAAGATCGGCTTCTGGCTGTTCACCATCGCCTTTGCCACCTCGGTGCGCTGCTCCCCCCTGACCACCGTGGCTCTGCCGGATTTTCTCATCGGCCGCACTCTTCTCTCGGCCTCTCCGCAGGAGAGCGCCCACGATTTTGCCGCCATTGATGACCTGGTCTATGACCGCAAGGATCTGCCGCAAATCAAGGCCATTGCCAGCTGGATCGACACCCACTGCGCCGATGGCGAGATCGCCTATATGATTCCCCACGACACGCTGTACTGCCCGGACCACTTCAAGAACTGCCTGCTGCCCCAGACCCCCATCAACAACAAGCTGGCTTTTGGCTTCTCGGTGCCTGGCACCCACTACTTCCCCATGCAGTTCTTTGAGGCAAAATACGTTCTCACCGCTGATCCTTTCCCGCTGACTCATGTAAATGACCCTGAGAACGAGATGTCCCACAAGCTGAACGATAGGTTCCTGGCCGTGCGCGACGAATACTTCGCACTGGAAGAGACCTTTGACATGGGCAACGGCACCACCTTTACCATCTGGCGGCGCACTGTAGCCCCCAGCCGCGCCGAGGTGGAGTATTACCTCAGTGCCTTTACCGAAGAAGATGCCAAATACCCTGAGATGTTCTCTCAAGTCGCCGAAAACTGGCTTGCTGCCCGCGGGCTGTAAGCGCTTACTGGAATGGAGGTTCCCTGCCATGGAACAAACCGCAAATGCTCTGCCGCCGGTCACGCTGGGGCAGTACAAGGGCCTGCCGGTCACCCGCCGGGTGCGCCCGGTGACCGAAGCCGCCGTTGCTTCTGAACTGAAAAGCCTTGCCCGCCGTCATGCGCCTTTTTGCGCCACCAGCGCCCCCGCTGCCCGGGGGATGCGGGTCACGCTGGATTTTGAGGGCTTTCTGGACGGCGCGCCCATCCCGGACAGCCGCATGGAACAGGTGACCGTGACACTGGGCACCGCCCAGCTCATGCCTGCCGCCGAGCAGGCCGTGTACGGCCACTGCGCCGGAGAGACCTTCCGCTTTGATTTCACCTACCCGGACGAGTTCCGCGTGCCGGAGCTCTCCGGCAAAACGGCGCAGTTCGAGATCTGCCTGCACACGGTGGAGCAGAAGCAGGAACCCACCGTGGACGATGCCCTGGCCCAGCGGCTGGGCTTTGCCACGCTGGACGCCCTGCGGGAGAGCATCCGTGCCAAGAAAGCGGCTTCTCACGAGGCCAACGCTGACCGTCTGGCTGAGGCTGCCCTGCTGGACCTGGCCGGGGCCAACCTGACCGTGGAGCTGCCTGCTGCCGTGCTGGACCAGAACGCCGACCACGCGCTGCAGCAGCTGAAGGATAAGCTCTCCCGGAGCCGCTTCTCGCTGGAGCTGTACTGCCAGGCCAACAACACCACGCCGGAACAGCTGCGGGCCGGCTATCGCCAGGACGCCGCACGCCGCATGCGCGCGATGCTGGCCGTGCCGGCCATTGCACAGGCCGAGAACATCACTGTGAGCAACGAGGAAGTGGACGCCGAATACGCCCGTCTGGCCCGGCTGCACGGCAACCCGGAGGAGGAGATCCGCCGGGTTCTGGCCCGTGATGCTGTGGCCGCCGCCATTACCAACCAGAAGGTCCAGCGCTTTCTGCTGGACCATGCAGCTGTCACGTTGATCGTAGAAAAGGAGTGATCGTATGGGCTTTTTTACAAGAGCTGCGATGGATGCACTGATGAAAACCACCCATCCGGAGATCAACCGCCGCCAGTGCTGGAACCTGCACCCGCACCGCAAATCCTGCACGGCCTGCAAGGATATCTGCCCCTACGGCGATCAGATCTTTACCCGTCCCAACCTCGTCAAGGACTGGGACCCCTGCACCGACTGCGGTCTGTGCGTCTCTGTATGCCGCAGCCGCTGCATCTCCCCCTCGCCGGAGCAGGTGGAGCGCGACACCTCTGCCGCCGACACCGACAACGATACCATCTGGATCGGCTGTGAGAAGTCGGCCCGCAAAAACTCCATGGTGCGCGCCTGCATCGCGTCCCTTTCCTGGGAGGCGCTGGCCTATCTGGCCCTGAACAAAAAGATCGTGCTGGACCTGACCCCCTGCGGCGAGTGCGAGAACGACACCTGCGCCGACCAGCTGCGGGCCGAGCTGACCCGCCTGGTGGAGTTCTTCGGGGAAACGATGTTCGAGGCCCGCTTCACGCTGGCCTATGAGCCGGACGAAGCCCCCTACCACGTCAAGGAGCTCACCCGCCGCGAGATGTTCGAGCAGGTGGGCCACGGCTCCAAGAGCGGCACCAAACAGCTGCTGCGCATGCTGCCCGGCCTGCGCGCCGACGAGGACGGCGGTGCAGACTTCCGCCTGCTGCTGCACCAGCGCACCAGGCAGCTCAAGGCCGCCATGCCGGACAATCCCCTGCACTACGGCTGCTATCTGCCCAGTTTCACCGACAAGTGCTTTGCCTGCGGCAAGTGCGAAAAAGCCTGCCGTGCAGGTGCCCTGAAGCAGGAGGACCTGCCGGACGGCCAGACCCGCATGGTGGTCACCCCGTGGAAGTGCAGTGAGTGCGGCGTGTGCGTGGCGGCCTGCTCCAACAAGGGGCTGGACGGCATGAAGCTGCGCCAGCTCACCACCCTTGGCCCGGTGAGCCTGCACAAGTGCACCAAGACCCTGTGCAAGAACTGCGGCAAGCCCATTGCTCCGGACAGCGCCGAGGGCCTGTGCTCGGTGTGCCGCATCAAGGAGCGCACCAAACAGCGGCAGGAAGAAGCCCGTGCCCGCGCACAGAAGCTCAAGGAAGAGCGGGAGGCCAAAAAGGCCGCCGAGGAAGCCGCTAAGGCGGCAGAGCAGGCAGCTGCCCCGGCTGCAGAACCTGCCGTGGAGGCTGCTGCCCCCGCCGCACCGCAGTCCGTGGCTGCCATGCTCACCGATGAGGCTGCCGCTGCTGCCGGTGCAGAAACTGCCGCCGCTGTGCCCAAAACCGATTGACGCCGCACGGATTCAATGTTATACTTGCGTTGGTTACCCGTTGGTAGCTGTACGCTGTTACAAAGAGGTAACGGATGGATTCCGTTGCCTCTTTTTTCGGTTTGTGCCTGCGGGGCAATTTCATCCGATCCAGACCCGAATCTGAAAGAAAGAGGGATTTTTTATGCGTCATACCATTACCCGCCGCCAGTTCCTGAAAGCCGGCGGCGCTGCTGTTGTTTCCACAGCGGCAGCCGGCCTGCTGAGCAGCTGCGGCGGCTCGTCCGCTTCCGGCAGCTCCACCGGCGGCTCCGGCAGCAGCACCTACACCCTGCTGTACTCCCGTCAGCCCGCCACCCTGAACTATCTGATCTGCTCCGCAGACCCGGACCTGTACCACGGCACCCAGTGCGTGGACACGCTGGTGGAGTACGACAACCGCGGCAAGATCCGCGAGGGTCTGGCCACCACCTGGGAGTGGGATGCGGATACCCTGACCTGGACCTTCCACCTGCGGGACGAGAACTGGGTGGACTGCAACGGTGAGGTGCTGGGCCCGGTCACCGCACAGGACTTCGTGGATGCGCTGCAGTATGTGCTCACCCCGGCCTATGCATCCTCCACGGCCAGCCTGGTCACCCCCTATGTGGCCGGTGCCGAGGATTACTACAACTATCTGTTCTACAAAGCCAGCGCCGAGAACGGCACCGTGGCCGAGGACGGCACCACCTACACGCTGGAAGCCGACGGCTCGGTGACCGCCGCAGCCGCCGATGGCACCACCATGAGCTATGCTCCTGTGGATTTTGATACCGTGGGCGTCAAGGCCGTGGACGAGCACACCCTGACCTATACGCTGTGCTTCGACTTTCCCGGTTTTGTCAGCCTGCTGAGCTACGCTCCCTACGAGCCGGCCTACGGCCCCCTGCTGGAAGAGCTGGGCGACCAGTTCTGCACCAGCGCCGAGACCGCCTGCAGCTGCGGCGCGTTCTATCTGGCGGAGTATGTGCCGCTGGAAAGCTGGGTGATGAAGAAAAACCCCGAAAACTACGACAAGGACAACGTCTACATCGACACCATCCGCTACATCTACAACCAGGAAGAGCTCATCAGCGGCCCGGAAATGGTCCGGCGCGGCGAGATCGACCAGGCCACCATCAGCTCCGACATCCTCGACAGCTGGCTGTCCGACGACACCACCAAGGATATGGTGTCCATGGAGCGCCCGGAGACCGGCAAGAGCTACTTCTACATCTTCAACTTCCTGCCCTACGCCCACGAGTTCTCCAACTGGAACGTCACCGGCGTGGACGCCCAGTATGAGCCGGACAACTGGGCCAAGGCCGTCAACAGCACCAACTTCCGCAAGGCGTTCCTGTACGCCATCAACCCGTCGGTCACGCTGGCCGTCACCGCTCCGGAAGGCTACGACAACTACAAGCTGCACACCATCACCCCGCCGTCCTTCTGCGCCAACAGCCAGGGCGTGGACTACACCGAATGCGGCGATCTGTCCAACCTGTCCGACTTCTTTGACGAGGCAAAGGCCAAGGAATACCGCGACGCCGCTGTGGAAGAGCTGACTGCTGCCGGAGCCACCTTCCCCATCAAGGTGCAGTACCCCTACAACCCCGCCGTGGTGGACTGGGACAAGCAGTGTCAGGTGTTCAAGCAGCAGGTGGAGGGCGTTCTGAACGACGGCTTCGACTTTATCAACATCATCATCACCCAGGGCCCCTCCGACAACTTCCTGAACGCCGTGCGCCGTGTGGGTGCCTATGAGCTCATGTCCTACTACTGGGGTGCCGACTACTCCGACCCCGAGACCGAGGTGTACCCCTTCTATCAGGAAGCCGGCGACCGCGGCACCTGCTATGCGTTCCTGCGCACCGGCGTGGAGGACGGCATCATCACCGGTGAGACGGCCGAGTACGTCATGACCTACATGGACATGGTGGAAAAGGCCAAGGCCATCACCGAGGATTTGGATGCCCGGTACGAAGCCTTTGCCAATGCCGAGGCCTATCTGATCCAGAATGCCCTGGTGGTGCCGCTGGGCCTGCCCGTGCCGCCGTACATTGCCACCCGCCTGAACCTGTGGGAGGGTCAGTACGCCCCCACCGGCCTTTCGTCCAACCGCCTGAAGGGCGTGCACATCCTGGACCACTACGTCTCCATGGACGAGTACGACCAGAACCGGGACGCCCGGTAAATCATTCTGAATATCCTCCGCTTCGCTCTGGATATTTTCAGCGGAAATATGTTTTTCTTTGCAACTCGGAAAAATCTGCGGATTTTTCCGAGTTGCTTTTTCACGGGAGTTCCCACCGCCTTTTCAACAGCTTTTGCTCAAAAAATCTTCAAATCACTTTTCAAAATCAAGAAATTGCGGTATTCTATTCTTATCTGTATTTCAAAAGAAAAAGAGAGGTGCACACTATGGTGCAATATCTCGCAAAGCGCATCGGGCGTTCTCTGCTGACGCTGTTCATCATTGTAACGCTGGTGTTCTGCCTGCTGCGGCTCATGCCGGTGGAAGGCTATTTTGCAAACTACGAAAAAATGACCGCGGCCCAGATCCAGGCGGGTCTGCAGTCCATGGGCCTGCTGGACCCGCTGCCGGTGCAGATCGGCCGCTTCTGGAAAGACGCCCTGCACGGTGACCTGGGCGTGAGCCACATCTACAAGGTCAATGTGCCGGTGACCGAGATCCTGGCCCAAAAGCTGCCCATCTCCATCCAGATGGGCGTGCTGGCTATGCTGCTGAGCCTTGTGCTGGGCATCCCGCTGGGGCTTGTCATGGGCCGGTGCAAGAACCGCTGGCCCGACAAACTGGGCACAGCCCTCATCGTGCTCATCCAGGCCGTGCCGGCTGCCGTGTACTTTTTGTACATCCAGATGTACGGCACCTCCGTTCTGGGGGTGGGCCTGCTGTTCGACGCCGCCAACTGGCGCTACTGGGTGCTGCCGGTGTGCAGCATGAGCCTGGCAAACCTGGCCTTCTACGCCATGTGGCTGCGCCGCTATATGGTGGACGAGAGCAACAAGGACTACGTCAAGCTGGCCCGTGCCAAGGGTGTGAGCGAAAGCAATATCGCGCTGCATCATGTGTTCCGCAACGCCATGGTGCCGCTGGTGCAGTACATTCCCTCGGCGTTCCTCAACACGGTGGTGGGCTCCATTTACATTGAGAGCCTGTACAGCATCCCCGGTATGGGCGGACTGCTGGTGACCTGCGTGCAGCGCCACGACAACACCATGGTGCAGGGCATCGTGCTGCTGTACGCCTGCGTGGGCATCGTGGGCCTGATCCTGGGCGATGTGCTCATGGTGCTCATTGATCCCCGCATCAACTTTGGCAAGAAAGAAGGTGGCCGCTGATGCTTTCGTTCCTGAAACGGGAAAAATCCAAAAAGCTGGAAAACCAGCTCAACACCCTGCAGAAGGAAGGCCCTGCTGCCTGGGCAGACCTGCCGGAGGACGAACTGTTCACCCCCGCCGGGTTCCACGCCGAGCAGGCCGAGGCCACGGCCAGCTCCAACTACAGCTACTGGGGCAGCACCTTCCGTGCTTTCTTCAAGAACAAGGCAGCCGTGGCCCTGCTCATCGCGCTGGTGGCCGTGGTGGCCTTTGCCTTTCTCCAGCCTTATCTGCCGGGGCAGGCAGACCCCAACCTCTGCGCCGTGGACCCCGTCACCGGCATCCAATACCGCAACATCGCTCCCGGGCAGGACGGCTTTATCTGGGGTTCCAACTCCATCGGGCAGGACCTGTGGGCCCGCATCTGGGCCGGTGCCCGCACCAGCCTGACCATTGCCTTTTTCGTGGCTCTCATCGAAGCCGTGGTGGGCATCACTGCCGGTGTGCTGTGGGGCTATGTGCGCGGGCTGGATTTTCTGTTCACGGAGCTGTACAACATCTTTGACAACATTCCCACCGCCATTGTGCTGATCCTCATCTCCTATGTGGCCTCCCCCAGCATCTGGACCATGATCCTGGGCATGTCCATCAAGGGCTGGATCGAGATGGCGCGGTTCATCCGCAACCAGATCCTCATCATCCGTGACCGTGACTACAACGTTGCCTCCCGCTGCATCGGCACCCCCACGGTGCGCATCGTGCTGCGCAACCTGCTGCCGTATCTGGTGTCGGTGATCATGCTGCGCATGGCCCTCACCATTCCGGAAGCCATCGGCAACGAGGTGTTCATCACCTACATCGGCCTGGGCCTCTCGGTGGAGACGCCCTCGCTGGGCAATCTGGTCAACGACGGCCGCAAGGTGATGATGCAGGCCGGTCTGCGCTACCAGCTGCTCTACCCCACCCTGATTCTGAGCTTTGTCACCATTGCGTTCTATCTGATCGGCAATGCGTTCTCGGACGCCGCCGACCCGAAGAACCACCTGCAGTAAGGAGGAATGCATGATGAACGAAAATGACTGCATCCTCTCGGTGCGGGGGCTGGATATCCGGTTCAACCTGCGCGGCCGGGTGCTGCACGCCATCCGCGGCATCGACCTGGACCTGTACCGGGGTGAAGTGCTGGCCGTCGTGGGCGAGTCCGGCTCCGGCAAGAGCGTGTTCACCAAGAGTTTCATGGGCCTGTTGGACACCAATGGCTCCATCACCGGCGGCACCATCGACTACTACCCTACCCCCGGCGCAGAGCCGGTGCGCCTGTCCGGCCTGAAAACCGAAAAGGACTGGCTGCGCATCCGGGGCCGCGAAATTGCCATGATCATGCAGGACCCCATGACCAGCCTGAACCCGCTGAAAACCATCGGCGACCAGATTTTGGAGGCCGTGACCCTGCATCAGGGCCTGAAGGGCACCGAGGCCAGGGCCAGAACACTGGAATACCTGCGGGACGTGGGCATCTCTGACCCGGAAGTGCGTTTTAAGCAGTACCCCCACGAGTTCTCCGGCGGCATGCGTCAGCGCGTGGTGATCGCCATTGCGGTGGCCTGCAGCCCGAAGATCCTGATCTGTGACGAGCCCACCACCGCGCTGGATGTGACCATTCAGGCTCAGATTTTGCAGCTGCTCAAGGAGCTGCGGGCCAAGTACCACCTGACCATCGTCATGATCACCCACGACCTGGGCGTCGTGGCCAACATTGCCGACCGGGTGGCCGTGATGTACGCCGGCGACATTGTAGAGATCGGCACCGCCGACGAGATCTACTATGACCCCCGCCACCCCTACACCTGGGCACTGCTGTCCAGCATGCCCCAGATGGGCATAAAAGGCGAGGACCTGTTCAACATCGTGGGCACCCCGCCCAACCTCTTTGCCGAGATCCGCGGCGACGCCTTTGCGCCCCGCAACCCGCAGGCACTGAAGATCGACTATGTCAAGCGCCCGCCGTACTTTGAAGTTTCGCCCACCCACAAGGCCAAGACCTGGCTGCTGGACCCCCGGGCACCCCACATCGAGCCGCCTGCTGCGGTGAAAAAACTGCAAAAGGAGGGCTTGTAAGATGGCCGAGGAAAAAGAAGTCCTTCTGGAAGTGAAGGGCCTGAATGTGACCTACGGCTCCGGCCGCAAGGCCTTTGCCGCCGTACAGAACGCCAATTTCCAGATCTACAAGGGCGAGACCTTTGGTCTGGTGGGCGAGTCCGGCTCCGGCAAGACCACCATCGGCCGAGCCATCCTGCGCATTCTGCCCACCTCTGGCGGTGAGATCCTGTACAAGGGCCAGAAGATCAACGGCAAAATCCCGCGTGCGCTGGACAAGCAGATCACCCGTGAGATCCAGATGATCTTTCAGGACCCGCAGTCCTCGCTGAACGAGCGCGCCAAGGTGAGCTACATCGTGGGCGAGGGCCTGCAGAACGTGCGGCCCGACCTCTCCGCCGCCCAGCGGGAAGAAAACGTGCGGCAGGCTCTGCTGGATGTGGGCCTGCTGCCGGAATTTGCCTCCCGGTTCCCCCATGAATTTTCCGGCGGCCAGCGGCAGCGCATCGGCATTGCCCGTGCGCTGATCGTGGAGCCGGAATTCATCGTGGCCGATGAGCCCATCAGCGCCCTGGACATGTCCATCCGCGCCCAGGTGCTCAACCTGCTGCGCCGCCTGCAGAAGGAGCGCGGCATCACCTACCTGTTCATCGCCCATGATCTCTCGGTGATGCGCTACATTTCGGACCGCATTGCAGTCATCCACAAGGGCAGCATCGTGGAACTGGCCGATGCCGAAGAGCTGGTGGCCCACGCCATCCACCCCTATACCCGCAGCCTGCTTTCCGCCATCCCCATGCCGGACCCCCGCCGGGAGCGCAATAAAAAGCTGTTGGTGTACGACCCCGCCATGCACGATTATTCCACCGAAGCGCCCCAGTGGCGGGAGCTGCGCCCGAGGCACTGGGTTCTTTGCAGCGCCGCCGAGGCCGCGCAGTGGCTGCCGCAGGCCTGAGCTGCTTCGGGTCGCGATCCAACCACTTTACACAGTTTTTACTAGATGAACCGTTGATGGTTCGTCCTTTTTGGATTTCTCACAGTTTATTCATTGACATTCCGACTGCCGTCCACTACAATAGCGGTGGGCCGTTTTGGCCTTTTGCCTGTCAAAAAGTGTCCGGCAGAACATGCTTTTTTCTGCCGTTTCTGGGAAAATGAAAGAAGAAGAAAAAAAGAAAGGTCCTGAATCCTATGACGACTGCACCACACGAACCCATCTACGCATCCGTCGCAAAACCCTGGCTCAAATACTATGACCCTAAGTTCTTCAATCAGACGCCGCCCGAATGCAGCGCCTTTGAGTACGTCTGCCGCCAGAACAAAACGCACTTGACCGAGACCGCCATCACCTATTACGGCCGCAAGATCACTTATGCCGACCTCATCGTCAACGTCAAAAAGACGGCGGCGGCCTTCCGTGCCATCGGCATGAAAAAAGGCGACATTGCCACCGTGGTCAGCGTGATGACCCCGGAGGTCATCTATGCGTTCTATGCTGCCGACATGATCGGTGCCTCCCTGAATCTGGTGGACCCGCGCTATAGTGCTGAGGGCATCCACGATTACATCACCGAGGTGGACTCCCACCTGCTCATCTGCCTGAACGTGGTCTACGACCGCTGCCAGCAGGCTGCCAAGCGCACCAACGTGGAACGGGTGCTGGTGGTGTCCCCCGCCGACTCCCTGCCGCTGCATCTGGCCGTGGGCTACAAGCTGTCCACCCCCGACAAGAACCGCTATTCTTCCAACGTGATCCGCTGGAAGGATTTCATTGCCGCCGGTGAGGGCAAAGACACCGGTGCCGAGCCTTACGACCCGGACCACACCTGCGTGGTGGTGCACACCGGCGGCACCACCGGCTCGCCCAAGGGCGTCATGCTGACCGATGTGGACTTCAACTCCATCGCACAGCAGTTCGGTGCTTACGAAAAGCTGTTCCGCCGCGGCCAGAAGCTGATGAACATCATGCCCCCGTTCATTGCCTATGGCTACGCCTGCGGCGTGCACCTGCCGCTGGTGCTGGGCCTTACCGTGATCATCATCCCCAATCTGGACCCTGAAAAGCTGGGTGCCCTGATCTGGAAGTACAAGCCGGAGCACATGTTCGGCGTGCCGGCCCACTACCAGCAGATGGCCTCTTCGCTGCTGCTGAAGAACAAGGATCTGTCCTTCATCCGCAACTATGCTGCCGGCGGCGACGCCATCACGGTGGGTGCTGAGCAGAGCGTGAACGACTTCCTGGCCGCTCACGGCGTGGAGTACGGCCTGGCCAAGGGCTATGGCATGACCGAGGTTTCTTCTGCCGCCACCGCTGCTTCCGGCCTTGCCAACAAGGTGGGCAGTGTGGGCATCCCGCTGGTGAACACCCTTGTGTCGGTGTTTGAGCCCGGTACCGACACCGAGCTTCCCATCGGCGAGCGCGGTGAGCTCTGCATCTCCGGCCCTGCCATCATGAAGGGCTATTACGGCAAGCCCGCCGAAACGGCTGCCCTGCTGCGCCACCACTCGGATGGCCGCGTCTGGGCACACACCGGCGACGTCGGCTATATGGATGAGGACGGCTTCGTGTTCCTGGACTCCCGCATCAAGCGGCTGATCATCCGCCACGATGGCTTCAAGGTGTTCCCCTCCATGATCGAGAACGTTATCAGCCGCCACCCCGCCGTGCAGCAGTGCTCGGTGGTGGGCTGCACCGACAAGGACCATGTGCAGGGCCGCCTGCCCTTTGTGTATGTCGTGCTGGACCCCGCTGCTGACCACAAAAAGCGTCAGATCGTGCGGGAGCTGCAGCAGATCTGCAAAGAAGAGCTGCCGGAGTACGTCCAGCCCGTGGGCTACAAGTTCCTTGATGAGCTGCCGCTGACCCCCATCGGTAAGGTGGACTACCGCAAGCTGGAGGAAAAGATCACCTCCCGCGACTACTAATCCTGCTTTTTACGGCCGTGCCTTTGTGCACGACCGTTTTTTTGTATTTCCCGACACATTCCGGAAAATGGGCCTTGACATCCCTGGCTTCTCTTTTTATGATAGAAGGGACCTTATGGCTCAAAAAAAGGAGGAACATCATGAAAAAACGCATTGTCAGCCTGCTGCTGGCCCTGGCTCTGTTGGTGCTGCCGGTGGTTTCTGCCGGGGCCGCCCAGCCTGCCGCCGCAGACCCCACCCCGGTGCAGACCCAGACCGATGCCGCTGCCGAATCGGATCAGCACTGCTATTCTTACATTGCTTTGGGCGACAGCATTGTAGCCGGCATTGGCCTGCCGGGCGCCGTTTACCAGCGAAACGGACGGTATTACGATGTTTCCGGCAACTACCAGGGCTACTCCAAGGATTGCTATGTGGCCCGGGTAGCCGATAGCCTGGGCCTGAGCCGGGCCCAGACCGCCAATTACGGAATGCCTGCCCTGATGAGCAGCGACCTGCTGGAGCTGGTGCGGACCGGTTCCTGCCAGAGTGCCAGCATAAATTTTGTTCTGCCCAACCTGCGCCAGGAGCTGAAGCACGCTGAGATCATTACGGTGGAGATCGGTGCCAATGACGTGCTGGTGCCCATCATGTACGGCGTTGCCGCTGCCATGGGGGGCCCCCAGGTCTTTGAGGCCCTGCTGCCTATGCTGGAGGGCGACTTCCGCCAGATGGATGCCTCCTCCTTTGCCGCCCTCCGGGAGAACCTGGACTCTTTGAACATCACCGCCCAGCAGCGCAAGGCCCTGCTGCAGCTGCTGAGCAGCGGCGTTGCCGACATTTGCGCCCAGAGCCAGGCCACCACCCTGGCCAACATCGAGGCCCTGCTGCAGGAGCTGAAGGCTCTGAACCCCAACGCCCAGATCGTTCTGGTGGGGTACTACAATCCCCTGCCCCTGCTGCCGGCCCCTGCCAACCCCTTTGTCAAGCACTTCCGTACCCTGAGCCGCTCGGTGCAAAAGCTGGCCCAGCAGTATGACGCAGCCTTTGCTCCTGCGACCTACACGGTGGTGGCCAACGACGCTCACCCCACGGTATGCGGCCACAAGTACCTGGCCCGCCAGATCCTGAAAGCTCTGGAAAAGTGATCCTTTTCTGAGCTTGCGATACAAGGAGGTTCTTTATGAAAAAACGTATTGTCAGCCTGCTGCTGGCCCTGGCTCTGCTGGTGCTGCCGGTCCTGCCTGCCTTTGCAGCAGAGGAAGATTCCTACACCTATGTTGCCTTGGGCGACAGCATCACCACCGGTGTGGGCCTGAAGGACACCCACTTTTCCAGCACCGCCAAGAGCTATGACGTGCAGGAAAACTACCATGGTTACTCCAAAGACTGCTATGTGGCCCGGGTGGCCGACGCCCTGGGCCTGGACCGGGACCATGCCGTGAACTACGGGATGCCTGCTGCCATGAGCAGCAACATCCTGGACCTGGTCAGGACCGGCTCCACCGCCTCCGGTGTCGCCTACTACGACCTGCCTACCCTGCGGCAGGAACTGGCAGACGCCGACCTGATCACCCTGCTCATCGGCTCCAACGACACTGTGCTGCAGCTCATGGGGGCCATGGGCAGAGCCACCAACGGCAAGGCCACCAAACTGCTGATTCCCCTGCTGACGGGCACCATGCGAGAGCTGAATCTCCAGACCCTCCAGACCCTGAGAAAGAGTCTGGAAAACCTGGACCTGACCCCGGAAGAGCTGAAGGCTGCCCTGAAGCTGCTGGATTCCGGCATGGAGGAGATCTGTGACCAGACCCGGGACCAGACCGTGGCCAACGTGGAACAGATCCTCCAGGAGCTGAGAGCCCTGAACCCTGACGCCCAGATCATTCTGGTGGGTTACTACAACCCCCTGCCCTTCCTGCCCACCTACGGCAGACACTTCCGCCTGCTGAACCGCTCCGTCAAGGCCCTGGCCCAGCAGTATGGCGCAGACTATGTGTCCATCCCCTATACCTCCATTGCCAACGACGGTCACCCCACGGTGTGCGGTCACAAGTACATCGCTCGCCAGATCCTGAAGGCCGTCCGCAAGTAAACGTTTCGTTTTTTCAAGGCCCTGCCTGTCCGGCAGGGTCTTTTTGCTTTCCTGCGTTTATTTCCGGCATTCAGCTTCAAAAGCTTCTATTTTGACAACTTTTTCCTGCGATTTTCCACGTTTTGTCAATTGACATTTTCCCTTCATTTCCTTATCATGGAAGCAGTTCCGCAGCCTTGAGATGTTGCGGGGAAAGAGGGAATGATGACCATGAAAACAAAACGCATTGCAAGCCTGCTGCTGTCGGCCGCGCTGCTGCTGTCGCTGGCCGTTCCTGCCTTTGCAGAGAACCCCACCACCGAAGAGACTGCTGAGCCGGAAACCGCCGTGCAGGAAGTGGGGCCGGAAGCTCTTACCGAAGACGATGCTGTGGCGCCTGTTGCAGAGCCCACCGCCAAAAAAGAGTACACCTATGTCGCCATCGGTGACAGTGTGACTGCCGGCGTGGGCCTGAGCGGCCTGCAGTACAAGCTGGTCCAGAACGGCTTCGATATGTCCGGCAATTACAAAGGCTACGATGGCCAGTGCTTTGTGGGCTATGTAGCCGACCAGCTGGGCCTGGATCGTGACCACGCCATCAACCTGGGCCTGCCCGCCGTGATGACCCGCGACCTGGCAGACCTGATTGAGACCGGTGCCATGCCGGCCATGAACCATTATTCCGGCGTGCAGTATACCTCGGTGCCGGAGCTGAAAGAATATATCCAGAAAGCGGACCTCATCACCTTGCAGATCGGTGCCAACGACGCCCTGATCCGCACCATCGTGGCCCTGGGTGAGGCTACCAACTGGAAAAGTGAAAAGTTGGCCAACAGCATGGTCACCGGAATGTTCCGCAACCTGACCCCGGACAACATCGACTACTTTATGGACTGCCTGAAGCAGCTGACCCTGACCCCCTCGGAGTTCCGTGCCGTGATGCATCTGCTGACCACCGGCATGGGCCAGATCTGCACCTCCACCTACGCCGATACTGTGACCCAGCTGGAGCGTGTGATGAAGGACCTGCGTGAGCTGAACCCGGAGGCCCAGATCCTGGTACTGAGCTACAATAACCCGGTGCCCCTGATGCCCTCCTGGAGCCGCCACTTCCGTCGGCTGAACACCGCCGCAGCCAAGCTGGCCGCCCAGTATGATGTGACCTATGTGCCCATCCCCTATACCCGCACCGCCAACGACGGCCACCCCACCGTTTCCGGCCACAAGTACATTGGCCGCCAGATCCTCAAAGCCGTCAATTACTGATCCATAAACATGCAGCAAAAAAGGGCCTGTCTCACAAGAGACAGGCCCTTTTCGTTGGGTTGCAGTTTGTTTTCTCAGCTCAGGCGGCCGCTTTCTACCGAGTAGGTCACATCGGCGGCAGCCATAGTGGACTTGCGGTGGGAGACCAGCAGCACCGTCTTGTCCCGGCACTCGGCCCGCACCGCCTTGAGGATCACGCCCTCGTTCAGGCTGTCAAGGTTGGAGGTAGGCTCGTCCAGCAGCAGGAAGGGTGCATCGTGCAGGAATGCCCGCGCCACACCGATGCGCTGCCGCTCGCCGCCGGACAAGGCCCCGCCCAGCTCACCCACGGAGGTGTCATACCCCTTGGGCAGGCTGCGGATAAAGCCGTCCAGTGCAGCCTTTTTGCAGGCCGCTTCCACTTCTTCGCGGGTGGCATTCTTTTTAGCGATGCGGATGTTGTTCTCGATGGTGTCGTTGAACAGCTCCGTCTCCTGGGTCACAAGGCTCTCCTGTGCCCGCAAAGTGGTCGTGTTCACCCGGCGGATGTCCTCCTCGCCAAAGCGGATGGTGCCGGTGTTTACATCCCAGAAACGCATGAGCAGCCGCAGGAAGGTGGACTTGCCGCTGCCGGAACGGCCGGTGATGCCCACGATCTTTTTTTCCGGGATGGTCAGGCTCAGGTCGTGCAGCACCTCTTCGTCCGCATAGGAGAAGCTCACATGCTCCGCCTGCGCCCCCGCAAAGGCCGTGTGGGCACCATCGGTCACGTCGGCGGTCACAGGCTCTTCGTCCAGCAGGTCCAGCACACGGTCGGCGCTGGCAAACACCTGGGTCAGGCTGGCACCAAGGTTGGCCAGTGCCACCACCGGACCAAAAGAGCTCAGAGCCGACAGGGTGCAGATGAGCACCCCTTCCACGCCCATCTGCCCGTTCCGGTACAGCTGAAGGCTCACTCCCAGCACCGCGATGACCGTGAACAGGATCAGGGTGTTGGTGATGGCCACGGTCAGGCCCTCGCGGTATTTCAGGGCCTTCTGCTTCTCGCCCAGTGTCTCGCTGTGGGCCGTGATGCCGGCCGCACGGGCAGCGGTGTCCTGATATTGCAGGGTATCGCGCAGGCCGCGCAGGCTCTCCAGCACATAGCTGTTGGTGTCGGCCAGGGCCTGCCGGTACTCCCGGGCCACCTTGTCGCCGCGCTTTGCGCTCCACACCGGCAGGGCCACGCCCACCAGCAGGTACCCGGCCAGCAGCACCAGCGCGGGCAGGATGTGGTAACTGGCCACAAAACCGGTCATACCGATGACACAGATGCAGGCAATGCAGATGGGCGAGATGGTGTGGGCGTAGAACACTTCCAGTGCCTCGATGTCGGCGGTGATCAGGGAGATCAGGTCGCCGCGGTCACGGCCCTCCAGCTTGGCCGGGGTCAAGCGGCGCAGCGCGCCGAACACCTGATCCCGGATGAGGGCCAGCAGCTTGAAAGCGATAGAGTGGTTGGAAGCCTGCTCTGCATAGCGCAGGATGCCGCGCAGCAGGGCAAATACCAGAATGCAGGCAAAGGCAACGCCCACCGAGCGCAGCGGGCTGGCCAGCCCCAGCGCCCGCAGGATGCCAAAGCCGCCGAAAATGGTGATGAAGGTGGCGCAGAAATGCCCCGCCACGCCCATGACGATGGCCGCCAGCATGATGGGCAGCATGGGCTTGACCAGCACGATGAGGCGGCCCACAAGGACAAAGGGGCTGCGATGCTTGGGTTCGTTCATATCAGGCATCCTCCGTTTCCAGCGTTTCCAGCTGCTTCTGGGCCGTGTACAGACGGCTGTAGGCGCCCTGCTTTTTCAGCAGTTCCGCGTGGGTGCCCCGCTCTGCGATGCGGCCCTTGTCCAGCACATAGATGCAGTCGCTGTCCACCACGTTGGCCAGCCGGTGGGAGATCAGGATCACCGTTTTGCGGCCCGCTAGGCTCCGGATGGCTGCCATGATGTCGTTTTCGCTCTCGGCGTCCACGTTGGAAGTGGCTTCGTCAAACAGATAAATGGGGGTGTCGTGCAGCAGGGCGCGGGCCATGGCAAGGCGCTGCCGCTGGCCGCCGGACAGGTTGCTGCCGCCCTCATGCAGGGCCGTCTGCAGGCCGTCCTGGCTGCGGCAGAAGTCGGCCAGGTTCACCTGTTCCAGCGCAGCCCAGAGCTCGGCCTCGGTAGCATCGGGCTTTGCCATGCGCAGGTTTGCTTCCACCGTGCCCTTGAAAATGGTGGCATTGTGGGGCACCAGCGTCAGGGCACGCAGGCGCTGGGCCCGCTGCAGCTGTTCCACCGGCACACCGCCCAGCGTCACGCTGCCAGTGTAACCGGTGCGGCTGCCGGACAGCAGCGCCGCAATGGTGCTCTTGCCGCAGCCGGACTCACCCACCAGCGAGACAAAGCTGCCCTGCGGGATGGTCAGGGACACGTCCTGCAGGATGGTGCGGTCCTTCTCGTACCCAAAGGTAACGTGCTCCAGCTGCAGGGCAGCCTGTTCCGGCACGGTCTGTTCGCCATCGGCGGGTTCCTCTGCTGCCAGCAGTTTGAAGATTTTTTCTGCCGAGGCAGCACCGTTCATGGCAATGTGGAAATAGCTGCCCAGCAGCCGCAGCGGCAGGAAGAAATCTGCCGCCAGCAGCACGATGGTCAACGTGGCCGTCAGGCTCAGCTGACCCTTGGCAAAGGCGGACACCGCACTGATGATGCCCAGCCCGGCCCCGCCGTAGGCCATCAGATCCATCAGGGTCACCGAATTCAGCTGCATGGTCAGCACCTTCATGGTGATCTTGCGGAAGCGCTCGGCCTGGGCGTTCATCTGCTCATGCTTCCAGCCATCGGCCTGATAGATCTTCAGGGTGGTCAGGCCCTGGATGTTTTCCAGAAAGCTGTCGCCCAGGGTGGTGTACTCGCCCCAGTATTTTGCCAGCAGCTTTTTGGCAAATTTCTGCACCGCCACGATGGACATGGGGATGAGCGGCACACAGCACAGCAGGATGATGGCCGACCGCGCGTGCACTCCCACCAGCAGCACGAACAGGGTGACCGGGGCCAGCAGGCTGTATACCAGCTGGGGCAGGTACTTGGCAAAGTAGGTGTCGATCTGTTCCACGCCTTCACTGGCCAGCATGACCACCTCGCTGGTGGCGGCGGTCTCGGTGTAATTGGGGCCCAGACGGGTCAGCTTGTCGTAAATGTTGCTGCGCAGGGTGCGCTTGACGTTCTTGGAAGCCTGGTCGCTCATGCCGGATGCCAGCAGGGTGAACGCGAACCGGAACGGCACCGTGCCCAGACACAGCAGAAGGTTCTGCCACAGCACCCCGGTGGTGAGCATGCCCGCAAAGGCCGCCCCCACCAGCCGGGCGATGGCCCGCACAAAGATCACGTTGCACAGCATGCCCAGCCACTGGAATGCCACGTTGGCCCCCACAAAGCGCAGGGCCCCGCGGTCAAAGGAGAGCAGTTTTTTGTTGATCACGGATTCTTCTCTCTTTCTGTCCGGTCGGCGTCAGCGCCGAACAGACGGTCGTATTCGCCGGTAAAAATGCGGTCCGGCAGGGCGCTGGTCATGGCCAGGGCCGCAGCGGTCTTTTCCTCCTCGGTCAGGGGTTGGCTCACCGGCGGAAAATGCTCCAGAATGCTTTCCATCTCCGCATGCACCTGTTTGGCCACCCAGATGCCCCGGTCGGTCATATAGATCTTGCCGTAGTGCTCCTTTACGATCATGCCGCGCTCCATGAGCAGATTCATGATGCGCACCACCGAGGGTTTGGTCACCCCCAGCTTTTCCGCAATGCTGCGGGAGCTGATGTCCAGGTGGGTGCGCGAGACCTCATAGATCGCCAGCAGATAGCGCAGATGTGCCGACGTCAGTTCCATGCCGATCACTCTCTTTTCTGATAGATTTTCCAATGTTATCCAAAGCTAACTTTTTGTTTCTGAAAAAAGGGCGCGAGCCGAATGTTCCAGCCCGCGCCCTTTGCGGATCATTTCAATGCTCAGTGACAGCCGCTGCAACCGC
>OGGS01000799.1_pt1 | contig 27334 bp, 28 predicted proteins | sample 1571281 | NCBI WGS metagenome assembly OGGS01 (sample SAMEA2582042, study PRJEB24529) | metagenome | biome: Human gut stool | place: China | collected 2011 | reverse complement strand
CAAGGGAATCGAACAGAACGTGGTAATGATCGACTCGGTGTCGAAACGTTACAGCATGTGCGGCGTACGGCTCGGAACGCTCGTATCGCGCAACAAGGCGATCATCGCCGCCGCGAGCAGAACGAGAACCATCGGGGCGAGCGGAAGCGTGCGGATGATGGCAGTGATTGTGGAATAGAGGTCGCCACTGGCGGCATAAAGCCCCATGACATCCAGTTTTCCGAACACCTGGAGTCCCAGGCTGTAGTTTCCGAGGATAATAAAGCTCACACGGGACAGCAGCAGGTCATCCTGGGCACCATAGCCGCATTTTTCCACCTGCTCCCGCACATGGGCCGGGATAGATTCAAACGTGGCCCAAATGCGTGCCTTGGGCGCACCGCTGCGCACCAGATCACGCGAGGTACGGTTGCCCAGAATGGCATTGATGGAATCGATCATGATAGATTTGCCGGCGCCGGTTTCGCCCGTCAGCACATTCAGGCCCGGGGTAAACTGTACTTCGGCTTTTTCAATCACGGCAACATTTTCAATTTTCAGCTCCGCAAGCATGGATGCTGCTCCCCCTCCGGCGGTTTAAGTGTGGCGTACCGTATAGCGCTGCAGCTGGCGGGTGATCTCAGCAGCGTTTTCCTCGGTGCGCATCAGGATAAAAAACGTATCATCACCGGAAAGTGTACCAACAACACCTTCCCAGGTTTGAGCGTCAAAAACTTCACAGGCGGCATTCGCCATGCCGGAAAAGCATTTGACCAGTACCATATGCCCAGCATAGTCCACCTTGAGCACAGACTCCCGGAAAATGGTTTCAAACCGGTTGGGTGAATGAGCCACCTTGCCGTTGCCGTTTGCCGGCATATAGCGGTAGCCGCCCTCCCCCGTTGCAGTTTTTACCAGGCGTAGTTCCCGGATATCACGCGATACCGTTGCCTGCGTTACATCAAAACCGGCACGGCGCAGATGTTCGAGAAGATCCTCCTGTCGGTCAATCGGATATTTTTCAATCAGGTCCAAAATTGCCTGATGGCGCGCACTTTTCATTGCAGAGTCATCTCCTCATCAATTTTGTTTCTATCGCACGGAACTGCTCGGTTTCGTCAAAGGTAATCAGCCCCAGCTGTTCCACTGCCGTGGTAATGGTCAAACTTTCGCCCGGCTGCAAATCACAGCGGGAATGGCTGTCCGCGCTGGCGTACACGCTGTCACGGTTGGTTGCTTCCGCCACCACCGTCAGGGTACGGCTGGCCGAAAACACCAGCGGCACCGCGTGGATGCTGTGCGCACAGACCGGGGTAAGCACCATAACCGCCGCACAGGCATCCAGCACCGGCCCACCTGCGGAAAGCGAGTAAGCCGTGGAGCCCGTGGGTGTTGCGATGATCACCCCATCGCTGCGGTAGCGGCTGACAAAAGCGCCATCGCAGTAGACGGTATAATCCATGGGGTGCAGGCGGGAATTGCCGAACAGCACCACGTCGTTCATGGCAACCTGGTGCCAGTTATGGGCCGGGGCATCCGCGCGCAGCAGGTTGCGCGGCTCAATGGTATACCGCCCCGCAGCCAGGCGGGCCAGCTTTTCCGGCAGCTCTGCCACCTCGCAGGTAGCCAAAAAGCCAATGCGCCCCAGGTTGACACCCAGGACCGGCTTGCTTTGGGCAAGGCAGTCATGGGCGATGCGCAGCAGTGTGCCATCCCCGCCAATGGTGATAACCTGTTTTGCCTGGGCCAACGCCTGCTGCTGGGGCAGGAATACCGCCTTGGTATCCACCAATTCCCCAGCCAGCTCATCCGCCAACAGGGCATGGATGCCGTGTTGATCCAGCAAAGCGATCACCTGACGGGTAACGGAAAAATCGGTATCTTTGATTCTGTTTGGAAAAAGAAAAACGGACAAGCTCTTTTCCCCTTTCCGGGTATGGTTTCAACGTAACAGGAACGCAGCTTTTAAGGTTCAGTGCAGGTTGGGGGCTTTATCCAGCGCCGCGTGAGCGTTGGCAACCGTCTGTTCGATCAGGCCTTCGGGCAGCGGCTGCGGATTCTGGCTGTGCTGGACATACATCAAAAATTCAATGTTGCCCTCCGGCCCCTTAATGGGCGAAAAATCCAGTCCCGCCGGGGTAAAGTGGTTCGCCATGGCGTAACCCTGCGCCATATGTAGCACCTCGGCATGGGTAGCGGGTTCCCGCACAACGCCTTTTTTACCTACTTTTTCGCGTCCGGCTTCAAACTGGGGCTTCACCAGACAGACGCCGACGGCATCCGGCGTACAGATAGTATCCGCCACCGGGAAGATATGTTTGAGCGAGATAAAGGAAACATCCACGCTGAAAAACGCGATTTTGTCCCCCAGCATATCCGGGGTAACATTGCGGATGTTTGTGCGCTCCATATTGACCACCCGCTCATCGGTGCGCAGGCTCCACGCCAGCTGGCCATAGCCCACATCCACGGCGTACACTTTGACTGCGCCATTTTTGAGCATACAGTCGGTAAAGCCGCCTGTCGATGCGCCAATATCCATGCAGACCTTGCCATCCGGCCGCATGGGGAACACCTGCATGGCTTTTTCCAGCTTGAGGCCGCCGCGGCTGACGTAACCGATATCATGGCCGCGCACTTCCACTTTGGCGTCCTCAGCAATCATTTCACCGGCTTTGTCCACTTTCTGCTCATTGACAAAGACAATACCGGACATGATCAGTGCTTTGGCGCGCTCCCGGCTTTGGGCATAGCCGTTTTGGCAAAGGTATTGATCCAGACGAATTTTCATTGATGAACAACCTTTCGGTTCACTTATTTCAGTTACGGGTCAACACGTCCTGGGCCAGAGTATGAGCATCCAAGCCCTGGTCCCGGCGTAGCTGCGGCACTGTGGCGTGCAGCAGATGGGTGTTATCTACCCCGCGCAGGATAAAGCGGCCCTGCCAACCTGCTGCCTGCAGGGCAGTGCAAAGCTGCTGGCCAATACCGCCCGTTGCCACGGATTCCTCTGCAAACAGGATGGTTTTATAGTTGGAAAGCTGGCGGCAGAGACCATCCGGCAAGGGATAAACCTGCACCAGCTTACAGCAGTCCGCTGCCATTCCCTGGTGGCGCAGCAGTTCCGCCGCGGCAAGAATCTCCTCGGTTTCAGCGCCATAACTGACAAGAACGGTATCGGCCTTGTCCGCACCGCACAGCATATCATAGGGTTTGCCGGTGCATCCAAGGGCCGCCAGAGCCGGCTTTTCTTCTCCGCGGGCATAACGGATGGCGCGGGGGCCGCGCATGGTTTTGACCAGTGCTTCCAACCAGTATTCCAGTTCCGCATAGTTGCACGGAGAATACACCGGGATGCCGATTTGGCTGAAATAGCCGGTATCATAAATGCCCTGGTGGGTCTCGCCATCGCCCGGCACAAGGCCAGCACGGTCCACGGCAAACAGCACATCCAGATGCATCAGGTTCACATCATGAATCATCTGGTCATAAGCGCGCTGGAAGAAGGTGGAGTAGATAGCCACAACCGGCAGCATGCCTTGGCTGGCAAGGCCCGCCGCAAAGGTTACGGCGTGCTCTTCCGCCATGCCAACGTCAAAAAAGCGTTCCGGAATGGCGCGGTAGAAGAAGTTCAGGCCAGTGCCGTATTTCATAGCTGCCGTAATGGCGCACAGGTTAGGCACTTCCCTGCCCAGGGCCGCCAGCTTGTTGCCGAAGCGGTTGGAGAAAGAATCCTTGGGCGACATTTCCGGATTTGTCAGGTGATCCAGATCAAACGCGGAAACGCTGTGGAACTCGCCGGGGTTTTCTTCCGCCGGTTTCAGACCCTTACCCTTTTGGGTGACAATATGCAAAAACACCGGGGAATACTGTTCCTGCAGGTTGGTAAAGATCCGGGTCAGCTCGGTAACATCGTGGCCATCCACCGGGCCAACGTACTGGAACCCCATTTCCTCGAACATGGTGGAGTGGTAGATGCCGCGGCGGATGATCTTTTTCCCTTCCTGCAGCACCTCTACCAGAGCAGTGCCCACTGCGGGGATACGCTCCAGCGCGGTTTCCATATGAGCCTTAACCCGGAAATACTTTGGGTCTGTGCGTAGTTTGGTTAGATAATTTGCCATCTGACCGACATTTTTGGAGATGGACATTTTGTTATCGTTCAGCACCACAATCAGGTTGTTCAGGTTGCTGACGTTGTTCATGCCCTCATAGACCATGCCGCCGGTGAACGCGCCATCCCCGATGATGGCAACGACCTTGCCGGGTTCTTTTTTCAGCTTTTTGGCGCGTGCCACACCGATGGCGGTGGAAAGCGCCGTGCTGCCGTGCCCCGCAATAAAGGTATCACAGTCGCTTTCCTGCGGGGAGGGAAAGCCCGAAAGGCCGTCCACCTGGCGCAGATGGGCGAAGCCCTCCCGGCGGCCGGTCAGCAGCTTGTGGGTATAGCACTGGTGACCGACATCGAACAAAATTTTATCCTGCGGCAGAGTCAGCGCACGGTGCAAAGCCACCGTAAGTTCCACCACGCCCAAGTTGGACGAAAGGTGCCCGCCGGTAGAGGAAACACTTTCAATCAAAAAATTGCGGATATCCTCACACAGAAGCGGAAGTTCCTGCTGCGGCAGTTTTTTTACATCCCCGTTTTTCTGGATTTTATCCAGATAAGGATATTTCATGATCACATACCTCGTTTGCTCTGTTTTTACACCATTGGCATCAAAAGGCCAACAGCAATGCCAAAAATGGCACCCGTAAGAACCTGGATGGGGGTATGACCCACCATTTCTTTCAGTTTTTTATCTCCCAAAAAGGGCATGGCATCTGATTCACGATCCATCCATTCGCTCAGCATGCGGTTCAGAATCTTGGCCTGCTCGCCCGTTTCCCGGCGCACACCCATTGCGTCATACATTACAATAATGGCCAAAACCAGCGCCAGGGCAAACTCCGTGGAGCCTGTGCCGCAGTAGCGCCCGGTGGCAACCAACAGCGCACATACCGTTGCGGAGTGTGCACTGGGCATGCCCCCTGCGCCCCACAGGCGTTCCGGGATAAATTTGCCAAGGATAATCAGGTTCAGAATCACTTTGGTGAACTGTGCCAGCAGCGAGCTGATGACCGCCGTTACCAGCACATAATTCCAGCTCAGCGCTTCGCGCAAAAGCGTCATCATGGTAGTTTTCTCCTCACACTGGGCCAAACAGGCGGGTTCCCGGCAAAGTTGCCGGGCAGTGGGCCGCACCGCCTGCCCTGCTGTAATATGTTACTTGCTGCGGGTCAGCAGCTCCACTGCCATCTCGCGCAAAAAGTCTGCTTCCGGGCCAAGATCCGCCAGGGCAGCCAGGGCAGCATCATTATGCTGCTTTGCCAGGCTGCGGGCACCTTCCAGCCCATACAGGGTGATAAAGGTCGTTTTGTCGTTTTCGGCATCGCTGCCAACAGGCTTGCCCAGTTCTTCCGTCGTTGCGGTCACATCCAAAATATCATCCACGATCTGGAACACCAGCCCCAGCTCCGCGGCATAATGCTGCAGGGCAGTGCGCAGGGCATCGTCCGCCTGAGCGGCATCGCAGCCAAGGTCCACACCGGCAATAATCAATGCGCCGGTCTTGTGGGCATGCAGTTCCAGCAGCTCGCTTTCGCTGGCGTGCACGGTTTCGTAATGCTTATCCAGTTCCTGGCCATACAACATACCGCGTGCCCCGGCTGCTTTAGCCAGGTGGGCCGCCGCCTGCACCCGGCTTTGGGGGTGGGTCGGCGCGTTGGCAACAGCTTCAAAGGCTGCTGTAACCAAGGCATCCGCCGCCAGCAGGGCGGTTGCTTCGCCATATTGCTTATGGCAGCTCAGGCGGCCGCGGCGGTAATCATCATTATCCATGCAGGGCATGTCATCGTGAATCAGGGAATAGCAGTGCAACATTTCCAGCGCCGCGGCATAGTCGGCTGCAGCTGCGGTATCGCCGCCCGTCAGCTGGCAGGCAGCCAGCACCAGCACGGCGCGCACACGCTTGCCGCCGCCCAGCAGGCTGTAACGCGCTGCCTGGCTGATTTGGGCTTTTACCGGCAGATAAACATCGCACAGTTCGTTCAGGCGCTGCTCCGCCTGCTGCACAAAGGCTTTATACTGCTGTTGATAACGTTCCTGTTCCATGGGGAAAAGCCTCCTTATCCTGCGGGTTCACTCATCCGCGCCGGGCTGTGCCAGCGATGCGTCGATCTCTTCGATCTGTAATTTTGCCTTGTCCAGCGCCGTGTTGCAGTACTGGATCAGCTGGGCAGCTTCGGCATACAGTTTAACGGATTGGTCCAGCGTTGTGGTTTCATCCTGCATTTTTGCCAAAAGCTCCTGCAGGCGCTGGAGCCCTTCTTCAAAGGTTTTAGGTGCTCTCATCGGTTTGCTCCTTTTCAGGGTTCCCCTGAGTGGGTGCCACGGCATCCACCGTACACTGTGCGGCTGCATTGCTGCCGATAACAGTGATCTTCTGCCCCGGCTTCAGATGTTCTGTTGTCAGGCAGCGGCCGCGGGCATCCGCGACCATGGTATAGCCGCGTGCAAGGACTGCATATGGATTCAGTGACGCTGCCACCGCAGCAGCGGTGTGCAGCCCCTGGGTGCAGGCAGCTGCCTTTTGGGCTGCAACGGCCTGTATCTGTGCTGTCGTTTGCCGCAAAAGCTGCGCACGGGCGTCAATTCCTGTTTTTTCGTTCTGCATGGCTGCAGCCGGGGAAATGATGTTGAATTTATTATAGCACATTTCCAGGCGGGACTGTATATTTTTTTGAATATTTTGTTGCAAAATGAATATTTCGTGCCGCACCTGTGCCTGATCCGGCACGCAGAGTTCCGCCGCTGCGGAAGGTGTAGGAGCACGCAGGTCAGCCACATAATCCAGAATCGTGGTATCAATTTCATGCCCGACCGCAGAAACGACTGGCTTTTTACAGGCATAGGCTGCGCGGGCAATGCGCTCACTGTTAAACACCCACAAATCCTCTTTGCTACCGCCGCCGCGGGTGATTAAAATTATATCCGGGCGCGGGTCTGCATCCAGGCGGCGGATGCCATCCACAATGCTCTTTTCCGCTTCCAGCCCCTGCACACTGACGGGGGCCAGCAGCAGTTTGACCATCGGCCACCGCCGCGTGATGATGTGGATCACATCCTGCAATGCCGCACCGGTTTTGGATGTGACCAGCCCGATACACTGCGGCATAGGCGGCAGCGGGCGTTTGTGGTCAGCATCAAACAGGCCTTCGGCAGAAAGCTTTTTCTTCAGCGCATCAAAGGCCATCTGGGCCGCACCGGCACCAAAGGGGCGCATATAATCGCAATACAGCTGGAATGCGCCGTCCCGCTCATACAGCGTTGCCCGGCCATACGCCAGCACCAGCATGCCGTTTTCCGGCGCAAAGCCCAACAGACGCGCTTTATCTCGGAACATCACACACTTGATGGCGGCGTTTTCATCTTTCAGGGTAAAGTAGCAGTGGCCGCTTTTGTAATGGCGCGTAAAGTTGGAAACCTCGCCGCAGACGATGAGGCTATTCAGTGGTTCGCACTGCTCCAGCACCTGTTTAGCCAGCAGGTTCAGGGTGGTTACATTGATGTATTCGGCCATGCATTGATCTCCCTTGCCGCCAGGATGGACACGCCGATGGCATTATCGCTGGCAAACTTGCCGGGCACAAAATAGGCGTACTGCATCCGTTTTGTGATATAATCCCGCACGATCTCGCTGCTCATCACGCCGCCTGCAAACACCACGGGCAGACCGGGGTTCCGCTCCAGGGCAGCGGCGGCCATGCGGCGCAGGGTTTCTGCCACGCAGAGCAGGCAGTACTTACTGACATATTCCGGGCTTTTGCCCTCTGCCAGCAGCTTTTCGCACTGGTTCTGCAAGCCGGAAAGGCTGCAGGTTGTGCCGCGCACGCTGACTTTGGGTTTGATGTTCTCGGTGCAGGCTGCCGCCAGCTGGCTGACATAGATGCCCGCCGGGAACGCATAGCCCAGCCGCACGCCAAGGCGGTCCACTGCCTGGCCCGCGTACAGGTCGCTGCTGGTGCCAATGCAGGTAATGCTGTCCGGCCCCTTGCAGTGCAAAAGGTCAGTGGTTCCGCCGGACACATGGAACACCAGCTCTTCTTTGCCGAACAGGTCTGCCCCGCTGGCCGCAAAAAGGGCCGCGGAGATATGCCCCTGCTGGTGGGTCGTTTGAACCAGCGGAATGCCTTTGGCCGCGCAGAATGCTGTGGCCGCACTGACGCCCGCCAAAAAGCATGGCATATAGGAGCCATCCACCGGGCGGGGCCTGGCGGATACGCCGACAGCTTCGATCTGCGTCAGGTTCACCTTTTGGCCCAGTTCTGCCAGCATTTCCGGCAGGGCGGCGGTATGGTGGAACAGCGCATCGCTCTGGCGCAGGCCCAGTTGACCCTCCCGCACGGGCAGGAAGCGTTTGCAATCGCAAACAACCTCTCCGGCGTTTGTGTCAAACACGGCCAGAGAGGTTGCGTAATTGCTTGTATCGATGCCCAGCGTTCTCATTCTTCGGCGGGCTTATCCTGCGCCCGTGCCACGGTGCCAAGCAGGCCGTTGACGAACTGATAGTCCTTGTCAGAGCCATACTTTTTGACCAGTTCAACGGCTTCGTTGATGGCAACGCTGGTCTTTTTTTCTTCGCCGTACATCATTTCAGCCAGGGCCACACGCAGAGCTACCAGGCTGACACGCGGAACGCGGGCAATGGTCCAGCCTTTGAGGTTTGCACGGATCACATCATCAATTTCTTCCGAATGGGCTTCCATATCGCGCAGAATGCGCAGGGAAAACTCATCCAGCGGATGCTCGTGGCTTTCGGGCTGGTTCAGCAGCACCGGCTGCGGATCATCCGGGTGGAAGGTTGCGGAAAAAGCCGCAAGAAAAGCATTTTCGCGTGCTTCGCGGCGGGTAAGATTCTGTTCCATTGTCACTGTTCCCATCTTTCAATTATTTATGCTGGTCTGCGGCAGGCTCTTCCAGCCCGGCAACGATCACATCCACACGGGAAACCGTAATGCCGGTCATATTCTGGATGGTCTGCTTGACGTTTTCCTGCACTTTGGCGCAGACAGGCATAATTTTGCTGCCGTACTTGGCAATTACATGCACCTGCACCACAGCAACGCCATCGCTTAAATCCACCGTAACAGGCTTTTGCAGGCTGGCTTTGCTCAGCAACCCGCGCACGCTCTGCATGCTGCCGGAAGAAACATCGGCCACGCCATCAATTTCCAGTGCGGCCAGTTTGGCGATCTTGGCTACGACCTCATTGGAGATCTGCAGGCTGCCATCAATGCTGTTGCGTACATCCATAGCTCTATCCTCCCGCTGCCGGGTAAACCGGCAGAATTGAATGGTTGTGATATTTGTTAATAGCTTACCACAATTTTGTACTGTTTGCAAGCAGTGTACCGTGGCTAACAGCCCGCCCGCAAAATAAAATCCCGCGGAGCCAGGGCGAGGGATAGAACACGAGATATTCCCTGCATAAAAATGCACCTGCCCGGCAGCAAAAAGCCAGAGCAAATGGCCGAAAACAACCGTTCCGCTCTGGCTTTCTGATTTTGATGATTGGCTGTGTTTATCTTTTGCGGCCATCTTATTTAGCGTATCCGTTTTGCAGCGCAGCAAAACGCCTTATCATAAACCATACTGCCGGCAGCTTTTATTTCTGTTCATCAGTTTCTTCCGGCGCGTTTTCCAGTTCCTGGTGGCGTTTTTTATACACCGAAATTGCCGCCTGCATCAGCGTAAAGGTGAACACGACCGTAATAACGCCGGTCACACCAGCAACAGCCAGGCTATGGGTCGCAAACATCACGACCACTGCGGAAAGCACACCACCGACCAGGCTGCCCACAATGCTCGTGCTAAGGCTGGCCTTGATGTGGCGGTCCCAAATGCCATTGCGCAGGCATTCTTCCAGCGTGTAAAGGCACGCGGCCATAAACACGATCCATTCTCCTGCCATCTGGCTGATGTCCGCCTGCATCATAAGCTGGAATATTATAACGGCAAACAGGCCCCACCACATCAGCCAGAAGCCGCGGCTTTCAATTTTGCGCAGGGTCTGTTCCTGCATTTCGTCCAGCTGGTTCTTTTTGCTGAAAATATTTTGTTTCATTTATGGTTCCTCCCAGAACAGTTCGTCCAATGTTTTGCCAAGCGCCTTGCAGATCGCGCGGCACAGGTTGATGGTGGGGTTATACTCTCCTTTTTCAATCGCGTTGATGGTCTGTCGCGAAACGCCGACGGCTTCGGCCAAAGCGGCCTGTGTCATATCTTTTTCGGCACGGGCAGCTTTCAGTTTCAGGTTTTTGGGCATATGGCCCCCCTTTTCTTGCATCCTTTTGTGGCAACTCCTTGCTTTGCTGCTGTGATTGCAGTATATCATGCGCCTTACATTATGTCAAGTATATATTACATTTTGTCATCTTGTAAATTGGCGCTTCTTGCCTTTCCCGGGTGGCTATGCTATCATGGTACCAGTGCTATTTTATTATGGCAACACCGCACAATTCCCGCCTGACGGCTTAAGCACCGCTCCGGCGGCTGCGGCACGGCATCTGCGTTGCCAAAATGCTCGATAATGTCGGGTTGCGGTACCCGCATCGTGCTTCGGGGGCAAAAGCCCCTCGCACTCTGCGACCGCTGCCCCTGCTTCGGTTCGCTGTTTCCGCCACTGGCGGCGCTCACCTTTGCAGCATCCAGTATTATCTGCGCTTTTGGCTTGGCATCTGCCGCACCTCGCTCGCCGTATCGGCACTTAGAATTATGCGGTATTGCCTTATGATTAAGGGGGCTACCCATGAAATACGGATTTTTGCACACAGCAGCCGTCAGCCCTGCGCTGCATGTTGCTGACTGTGCCTACAATACGCGGCAGATCATTGCCGCCATGCGCGCACAGGCTGTTGCCGGAACCAAACTGCTCTGCCTGCCGGAGTTTACCCTGACCGGCTATACCTGCAGCGATCTGTTTTTGCAGGAAACACTGTGCCGCGGCGCCGAGGATGGGCTGATTCAGATTCTCGATGCCAGCAAAGAGCTGGACGTGGTGGCGTTGGTTGGCCTGCCGGTGCGCCATAACGGCAAGCTGTACAACTGTGCAGCGGTTGTTTGCAAGGGGCAACTGTTGGGCCTTGTACCCAAAACCTACCTGCCCAATTACGGCGAGTTTTACGAGCGCCGCCATTTTGTGCCGGGCCCAAAAGATGCGTTTGAAATCACCTTTGCCGGGCAGCGCACTCTGTTTGGCACCAACCTGCTGTTTGCCTGCCGCGAGATGCCGGAGTTTGTGCTTGGGGTGGAAATCTGTGAGGACCTTTGGGCCCCTGTGCCCCCCAGCTGTAGCCATGCGCTGGCCGGGGCAACGGTGGTTGCAAACCTTTCTGCCAGCGATGAAACGGTAGGCAAAGCTGCCTACCGCCGGGAGCTGGTGGCTGGGCAGAGCGCCCGCCTGCTGTGCGGTTATGTGTATGCTGACGCCGGGCACGGTGAAAGCACCACCGATATGACCTTTGCCGCCCACAATCTGATTGCGGAAAACGGTACACTGCTGTGCGAGGCCGAGCCTTTCGCCAACGGTACCGCCGCAACCGAGCTGGACCTTGGCCGCATGGTGCAGGAGCGTATCCGCAACACGACCTTTGTGCCGGATGCCGCCGGATACACGACCATCAGCTTTGATTTGGAAGTGGCAGAAGCACCGCTGACGCGGTTTATTTCCCCCACGCCATTTGTGCCGCAGAATGATGCTGCTCGCGCCGAGCGCTGCGAGCTGATTTTGCGCATCCAGGCTGAGGGCCTTGCCAAGCGTATGGAGCACACCCACGCCAAGTGCGCTGTTGTGGGTATTTCCGGCGGGTTGGATTCCTGCCTGGCTTTGCTGGTTGCCGTGCACGCCTGCAAGGTGCTGGGCCGTGACCCCAAGGACATTATTGCCATTACCATGCCCTGCTTTGGAACTACCAAGCGCACCCGCTCCAACGCGGAGATTCTGTGCGAAGCACTGGGCGTCAGCTTTACCGAAATCAACATTACCAACACGGTGGAAAGCCACTTTGCCGATATCGGCCAAGACCCGCACACCTATGATGTGACCTTTGAAAACTGCCAGGCCCGTGTGCGCACGCTGGAATTGATGGATTACGCCAACAAGAACGGCGGCTTTGTGATCGGCACCGGAGATTTGAGCGAGCTGGCCCTCGGCTGGGCCACCTACAACGGCGACCACATGAGCATGTACGGTGTGAACGCCGGGGTGCCCAAAACGCTGGTGCGCCATCTGGTGCATTACGAGGCCGACATTGCCGCCACCGACGCCCTGCGCACCGTGCTGCTAGACATTCTGGACACTCCGGTCTCCCCGGAGCTGCTGCCCGCCAAGGACGGCGAGATCGCGCAAAAGACCGAGGATCTGGTGGGCCCCTATGAGCTGCACGACTTTTACCTGTATCAGGTGCTGCGCTTCGGCTTTGGCCCGGCCAAGATCTTCCGGCTGGCAAAGGCCGCCTTTGCAGGCCGCCCCGAATACCCCGACAACGTGCTGTACAAGTGGCTGCGCAACTTCTACTGGCGGTTCTTCGCCCAGCAGTTCAAGCGCAGCTGCCTGCCGGACGGCCCCAAGGTGGGCAGCGTGACCCTTTCGCCCCGCGGCGACTGGCGCATGCCCAGCGATGCCTGCGCCGCCCTCTGGCTCGCCGAACTGGAACAGCTTTCGATCAAGGACTGACACATGAAACACAAAAAACTGCTGACCAATCTTCTGTTTGCCGCCGTCGTTCTGGCCATTGCCGCCGTTCTGCTGCTGGTGCGCAGTGCACACAGCAGCGGTTCCAAGCTGCGGGCCGAACTGATCTACGGCGACAACAACACCACCATGAACCTTCCGCTGGACAAGAACGATACCTATGACGTAGACACCGGGTACTACACGGTGCACATCGAGATCAAGGACGGTGCTGCCCGCTTTGTGGACTCCCCCTGCCCGGACCACATCTGTGAGAGCTTCGGCTGGCTGTCCAACGAAGACCAGACCGCCACCTGCCTGCCCGCCCGCGCGGTGCTGACCATCGTGCCGGCCGACTGAGCCTTGCGCTCAAAAGGAGATTTCCTATGAAGGATGATTCCAACCGTTCCCTGCGGCGTGTGAACCGCAAGAGCCGCAGTGCGGCAGACCGCACCGTGGAAGTGGACAGCTCCGCTTTTTTTGCGGAGGACCCGTCCCCCACGCCGCCGCCCCGGAAAAAGCCCAATTCCTCTGCCCCGCGCCGCAGCGGTGCAGAGGCACAGGCTGCCGCCGCTGCACCCTCGAAATTCGGCAAGATCCTGCTGCCGGTGCAGGGCATCCTCAGCGTGGCTTCGCTGGTGCAGCTGTGGCGCACCCAGATGCTGCCGGTGTTGTATCTGGTCATTCTGGCCGCCCTGCTGTTCCTGCTCTGGCTGCTGGTCAAGCGCTGTCAGGAGTACAATGTGCCCGGCAAGGTGTCCCGTGTGTTCTCGGTGTTCCTGTGCGCCTGCATGGCGCTGGGCTGTGTCTGGGCCCAGCAGGGTCTGACCGCGCTGGACAACATGACCAACGGTCTGCTCACCGGTGCCGAGGCCAACAAGATCACCAAGGAGCCTTTCGTCATCTACCTCAGCGGCGTGGACACCCGTGGTGAACTGACCGAAAAAGCCCGCAGCGACGTGAACATTCTGGCTGTGGTGAACCCCCAGACCAAGCAGGTGGCGCTGATCAACACGCCCCGCGACTACTATGTGGATCTGGCCGGCACCAACAGCAAGGACAAGCTGACCCACGCCGGTCTGTACGGCGTGGAGACCAGCATGGCCACATTGGGCAACCTCTATGGCATCAACGTGGACCACTACATCCGCATCAACTTTGCGGGCTTCATCAATATCGTGGACGCCCTGGGCGGCGTGGACGTGTATTCCGACCAGGCCTTCACCTCAGTGGGCAGCCCCGGCTACTACGACCCCACCACCTTTGCCGAAGGCTGGAACCATCTGGACGGTAAGTCCGCCCTGGCCTTTGCCCGGGAGCGCCACGCCTTTGCTTCCGGCGATATCCAGCGCGGCATCAACCAGATGAAGGTCATCGACGCCATGCTGAACAAGATCAAGTCCCCTGCCCTGCTCATGGGCTTTTCCAAGATCATGGACGCCGCTTCGGACTGCTTTGTCACCGATTTTTCGCAGGATCAGATCAGTGCGCTGGTGCGCATGCAGCTGAGCGATTTTGCCAACTGGGACATCCAGAGCTACACCGTTACCGGCTCGTCCGGCACCAGCACCCAGTGCTATTCCGCCAAGGGCCAGAAGCTCTACGTCATGAAGCCGGATGAAGCCTCCGTCAGCAAGGCCAAAGAGATGATCGCGACCGTGCTGGGCGGTGAGGGCACTGTGAGCGACACCACCCAGACCCCGGAAAAGACCGACATCTTTACCCCCACCACCGACCCGAACGCCGCTGCTTCCATTCCGGAAGAACCGGCGGAAAGCGTCATCGTGGAGGAGCCCGCCGAGAGCGTGCCGGAAGAGACCCCGGCCGAAACGCCTGCTGAGCAGCCTGCAGAACAGCCTGCCGACACCCAGCCCCAGGAGCCGGAAACTCCGGCCGACAGCGGCACCAGTGACGGCAGCACCGAAGCTCCGTCCATCTCCCTGCCCACGCAGGAAGAGGTGGAGCAAGCTGCATCCTCGCTGTACAACGCAGCGTCCACCATTCTGGATGCCATCTACAATGCAGCGTCCCAGAACGACGCCGCCTGATTTCCCACAACCGCAATGAGGCCCCGGAGGGCAGAACCTCCGGGGCCTCGTTTTTTCGTTGTCAGGATCTTATGCCTTGATCTCGTTCCACACGCTGTGGCCGTCCAGGCTGGAGGCATCCACGCCCAGATACTCGCAGATGGTCTGGGCAATGGTGCCGAAGCAGAGCTTCGTGCCCAGGTCCACGCCGGGCTTCACGCCCTTGCCGCAGATGAGGTACGGCACATACTCGCGGGTGTGGTCGGTGGTCTTGGTGTAGGAGGGGTCGCAGCCGTGGTCTGCGGTGATCATCAGCAGGTCGCCCTCCCGCATGCCGGGGATGAAGTCGGCCAGGAAGCGGTCGAACTCGGTGGCGGCGGCAGCATAGCCTGCCACGTCGCGGCGGTGGCCGTACAGCATGTCAAAGTCCACCAGGTTCACAAAGGCCAGGCCCTCAAAGTCGCGGGTCTGCAGGGCCTTGGTGAAGGCAATGCCGTTGGTGTTGCCGGTGGTCTTGATCTTCTCGGTCACGCCCTCGCCATCAAAGATATCGAAGATCTTGCCCACGGCGATGACGTCCTTGCCGGCGTTCTTCAGCAGGTCCAGCATGGTGGCGCGGGGCGGCTTCAGGCTCAGGTCGTGGCGATTGGTGGTGCGGTAGAAGGTATCGGCGGTGCGGCCCAGGAAGGGGCGGGCAATGACGCGACCCACGCCATACTCGCCCTTGAGCATCTCGCGGGCGATCTCGCAGTAACGGTACAGCTCGTGCACCGGCACCAGCTCTTCGTTGGCGGCCACCTGGAACACGCTGTCGGCACTGGTGTAGACGATGAGGGCGTTTTCCTTCATGGCCTGCTCGCCGTAGTCCTTCAGCACCTGGGTGCCGGAATAGGGCTTATTGCAGAGCACCTTGTGGCCGGTCTTTTCCTCAAACTCGTGGATGAGCTCTGCGGGGAAACCCTCCGGGAAGGTGGGCAGCGGCTTCGGGCTCACCACACCGGCGATCTCCCAGTGGCCGATGGTGGTGTCCTTGCCCATGCTCTGCTCCTGCAGGCGGGCAAAGGAACCGGTGGGAGCGGCGGTCTTTTCCCCGGCGGTCACGCCGTCGATGTTGAACAGGCCCAGCTTTTGCAGGTTGGGGCAGTTGAAGTTGGGATGCTTTGCAATGGCTCCCAGCGTGTTGGTGCCCTCGTCGCCAAAAGCGGCGGCATCCGGCTCGGCGCCGATGCCAAAGCTGTCGAGCACGATCAGAAAGACACGTTTTTCCATCTTGGTTTTCTCCATTTCTTCCGGGTCAGCCCGGATAAGTGACACTTTTACCTGCCACCATTATAAGCAAAAACAGGCCCGTTTGCAAGGGCTGTCTTTCCATGCTGCACAGCTGTCCTGACGGGCAGGATCTTAGCCAATTCTTTAACGATTTCTCTGTGCAAAATCCGCAAAATTACCGCGTCCCTGCGTCAAGCATCTGTTCAAACCTCCCGGTATGCAAAAAAGTTGTATTCATCCTGAAATTTCACTTGCTCTCTTGTCAGAAAGCGATTATAATAGTAGTTGGTAAAGTTTTGGATTTTCGCTTTACCGTACATTCCAACCCACAGCACGGGGAGTTTTCCCTGTTGGTCGTGTGCGCGGGCCGTTCTGCATGACAGCAGACAGCCTGCTGCAAAATAAATGAGAGAGTGAGAACGTAGACGGAGGTATTTTGAATGAGAAAAACGAAAATTATCTGCACCCTGGGCCCTTCCACCGACAAGGACGGCGTCCTGCGTGAACTGATCGCCAACGGCATGAATGTTGCCCGCTTCAACTTCTCCCACGGCTCCCACGAGGAGCACAAGGGCCGTCTGGACCTGCTCAAGTCCCTGCGCGAGGAGCTGGGCAAGCCCGTGGCTGCTCTGCTGGACACCAAAGGCCCTGAGATCCGCCTGAAGGACTTCAAGAACGGCACCGAGATGCTGGAAGCCGGCCAGACCTTCACCCTGACCACCCGCGATGTGGAGGGCACCAAGGAGATCTGCTCCATCACCTACAAGGATCTGCCTCAGGACGTGGCCCCCGGCGGCACCATCATGCTGGATGACGGCCTGATCAAACTGCAGATCCAGACTGTGAACGATACCGACATCGTCTGCACTGTTCTGAACAACGGCAAGATCAAGAACAAGAAGGGCGTCAACGTGCCCGGTGTGCATCTGTCCATGCCGTATATGAGCCAGCGCGATAAGGACGATATCATCTTCGGCATCGAGCAGGGCTTTGATTTCATCGCTGCTTCCTTTGTGCGCACCGCACAGGACGTGTACGAGATCCGCAACCTGCTGAACGAGTACGACTCCAACATCCGCATCATCGCTAAGATCGAGAACCGTGAGGGTGTGAACAACATCGACAGCATCCTGGCTGCCGCCGACGCCGTCATGGTGGCCCGCGGCGACCTGGGCGTCGAGATCGACTTTACCGAGCTGCCCGGCATCCAGAAGACCATCATCGACCGCTCCTTCTCCTTCGGCAAGCCCATCGTCACCGCTACCCAGATGCTGGACAGCATGATGGTGAACCCCCGCCCCACCCGTGCTGAGATCTCGGACGTGGCAAACGCCATCTACGACGGCACCTCTGCTATTATGCTGTCCGGTGAGACCGCTGCCGGTGCTTACCCCGTGGAGGCACTGAAGACCATGTCCGCCATCGCCGAGCGCACCGAGCAGGAGGGTCACTACCTGCGCGGCCGTCTGATGGAGCCCAACACCGGCAAGATCAGCGTTTCCGACGCTACCGCTCACGCCGCCTGCCTGACCGCCAAGGACGTGAACGCCGCTGCCATCGTCACCGTGTCCGAGTCCGGCACCACTGCCCGCCTGCTGAGCAAGTACCGCCCGCAGCAGCCCATCATCGCCTGCGTCATGAAGGAGCAGGTGCAGCGTCAGCTGTCCCTGAGCTGGGGCATCACCTCCCTGATGATGCCTCTGGCGCACAGCACCGACGAGCTGATCGAAATGTCCACCGCCCTGGCCAAGGAAAACGGCTTCCTGCACAACGGTGAGCTGGCCGTGGTGACCGCCGGCGTGCCCGTGGGCATTTCCGGCACCACCAACATGATCAAGATCCACATGGTGGGCAACTGCCTGGCCACCGGTGTGGGCGTGGGCCGCGGCAAGACCGATCTGGTCTCCGCCAGCGGCAAGGCCTGCGTCTGCCGCACTCTGGAGGAGGTCAAGGCAAAGTTCCGCCCCGGCATGGTGCTGGTCGTTCCCTCCACCACCAACGAGATGCTGGGCTATGTCCGCGATGCCGCCGCTCTGGTGGTTGAGGAGCCCGGCCTGAACAGCCACGCTGCCATCGTGGGCAACTCCCTGCTCAAACCCACCATCGTGGGTGCTGCAGGTGCCTGCAGCCACATCCGCGACGGCCTGGATATCGCTGTGGATTGTGCCCACGGCAGCGTCCAGCGCCTGCAGGCCTGATCCTGAAGGAGAACATCATGGAACGCATTGCAAGCTTCTGTGTCGATCACACCAAACTGGACCGGGGCATGTACCTGAGCCGCCAGGACGGTGATGTGCTGACCTGGGACATCCGGATGAAGAAGCCCAATCAGGGCGATTATCTGACCACCGGTGCCGCCCACACGCTGGAGCACCTGTTTGCCACCTACGCCCGCAACAGCGCGGTAAAGGGCGGCGTGATCTACGTTGGCCCCATGGGCTGCCGCACCGGCTTCTACCTGCTCACCCGCGGGCTGACCCCGGCGCAGGCATTGGAGCTGACTGTGGATTCCTTCCGCTTCATGGCCGCCTTTGAGGGGGATATCCCCGGTGCCAGCGAGGTGGAATGCGGCAACTACCGCGATATGGATCTGCCCGCCGCCAAGGCCGAGGCAGCCGCCATGCTGCCGGTGCTGGAAGCACTGACCGCTGACCAGCTGCACTACTAAGCAATACAGCAAAAGACCTCCCCATGCAGGCAGCACCTGCACGGGGAGGTCTTTTTGCGTTTCAGGAAAGCGATTTGCGGAGTGCTTACTCCACGATGATGCTCTTGCCGGTCATCTCAGCGGGGACAGGCAGGCCGATATAGGGCAGCATGGTGGGGGCGATATCTGCCAGGCAGCCACCCTCGCGCAGCTTCACATCGCCGCAGCCAACGGCCACAAAGGGCACCACATTGGTGGTGTGGGCGGTGAAGGGAGTGCCGTCCGGGTTCATCATCTTCTCGGCGTTGCCGTGGTCAGCCGTGATAAAGGCGCAGCCGCCTGCGTTCAGCACAGCGGTGACCACCTGATCCACAGCGGTATCCACAGCCTCAACGGCCTTGACAGCGGCATCGAACACGCCGGTGTGGCCGACCATGTCGCAGTTGGCAAAGTTCAGGATGACCACGTCATACTTGCCGCTCTCGATGCGCTTGACGCACTCAGCAGCCACCTCAGGGGCGCTCATCTGGGGCTGCAGGTCGTAGGTAGCAACCTTCGGGCTGGGGATGACGCAGCGGTCCTCACCCTCGTAGGGAGCCTCCACACCGCCGTTGAAGAAGAAGGTGACGTGTGCATACTTCTCGGTCTCGGCAATGCGCAGCTGGGTCTTGCCGTTCTCGGACAGGTACTGGCCCAGAACATTCTTCAGCTCCACGGGAGGATAGGCGACCTCGCAGTTGGGCATGGTGGCATCGTACTCGGCCATGCAGACATAGTTGACCTGCTTGCGGCCGCCGCGGCGCTCAAAGCCCTTGAAGTCGTCATCGCAGAAGATGCGGGTCATCTGGCGGGCACGGTCGGGGCGGAAGTTCATAAAGATGACGGTATCGCCATCCTGCACGCGGCCGCCCTCACAGGTGACGCACGGCAGAACGAACTCGTCGGTCTTATCGGCAGCATAGGATGCCTCAATGGCCTCGGCAGCGTTGGCAGCGTGGTTGCCCTCACCGTAGACGAATGCGGCGTAAGCCTTCTCCTCGCGATCCCAGTTATTGTCGCGGTCCATGGCGTAGTAACGGCCGGAAACGCTGGCGATCTTGCCAACACCCAGCTCATCCAGCTTGGCCTGCAGGTCAGCCAGGAAGCCCTTGCCGGCGTGGGGGTCGGTATCACGACCATCGGTGATGCAGTGCAGGTAGACTTCCTTTGCGCCCATGTGCTTTGCCATTTCCAGCACGCCGAACCAGTGGTCAGCGTGGCTGTGGACACCGCCGGTGCCCACCAGGCCCATCAGGTGGATGGCCTTGCCTGCTTCAATGGCAGCCTTCATGTTCTTGACCAGCACGGGGTTCTTGAACATCTCACCGTCCCGGATGGACTTGGTGATGAGGGTCAGCTGCTGGTAAACGATGCGGCCAGCGCCCATGTTGGTGTGGCCCACCTCAGAGTTGCCCATCTGACCATCGGGCAGGCCGACAGCCATGCCGGAGGCCTCGATGGTGGTCATGGGATATTTTGCCATCAGGGCATCCAGATGGGGGGTCTTTGCGGCGACCACGGCATTGCCGTAGGTCTCGTTGGGCACCCAGCCAAAGCCATCCATGATGCACAGAAGTACAGGTTTCTTGGACATAACGTTGAATCTCCTTTGATTTAGAACAAATAGCGCCCGGCACAGCGCTGGAAAAACGGCGCAGCCGGGCGCTGGGAAAACAGGTCAGAGGGCTTTCTCAGCCGTTGGAAGCGGCATTGACGATAACAGCAAAATCAGGAGCCTTCAGAGATGCACCGCCGATCAGACCGCCGTCCACATCCTTCTTGCTCAGCAGCTCCTCGCAATTCTTGGCGTTCATGCTGCCGCCGTACTGGACCGTGACAGCCTCGGCCACAGCCTCGCCGTACACTTCGCCGATGACCTTGCGGATCTGAGCGCAGACCTCCTCGGCCTGGTCAGCGGTCGCGGTCTTGCCGGTGCCGATGGCCCAGATGGGCTCGTAGGCAATGACCACATTTGCCATCTGCTCGGCGGTCACGTCGCGCAGGGCGATCTTGGTCTGCATCCGCACCAGCTCCTCGGTCACGCCCTCCTCGCGCTGCTGCAGGCTCTCGCCCACGCAGATGATGACCTTCAGGCCCGCATTCAGGGCAGCCAGAGCGCGCTTGTTCACGGTCTGGTCGGTCTCTGCAAAGTACTGGCGGCGCTCGGAGTGGCCGACGATGACGTACTCCACGCCCAGATCCACCAGCATATCGGCGCTGATCTCACCGGTGAACGCACCGGACTTCTCAAAGTGGACATTCTCAGCACCCACATGGATGTTGGTGCCCTTGGTCTTTTCCACAGCGGTGACCAGATCAGTGTAGGGGGTGCAGATAACGACCTCACAGGAAGCATCCTTGACGGCGGGGATCAGCTCGTCCACCAGATTGGCTGCCTCAGTGGCGGTCTTGTTCATCTTCCAGTTGCCTGCAATGATTGCCTTACGCTTTGCCTTATCCATTCTAACGATCTCCTTATCACAAAATACCTCCCCGCCGCCTTCGGTGCCTCCTCTCCCGGATGGGAGCTGGCGAGCGTCGGCAAGCCTGAGAGATCTTATTACCCAAAATAAAAAGTGCGGCGGCGTATATGCCGCCGCACCTCAGTGATGCTGGTTCAGATACTTATGCGTTCTGGATCACAGCGATACCGGGCAGCTCCTTGCCCTCCAGATACTCCAGAGAAGCGCCGCCGCCGGTAGAGATGTGGGTCATCTTGTCGCCCAGGCCCATCTGCTGGACAGCTGCTGCGCTGTCGCCGCCGCCGATGACGGTGGTAGCGTCGCTCTCAGCCATAGCCTTGGCCACGGCCAGAGTGCCAGCAGCCAGAGTCGGGTTCTCAAAGACGCCCATGGGGCCGTTCCAGACGACGGTCTTGGAAGACTTGACAGCGTCGGCGAAGAGCTTCATGGTCTCGGGGCCGATGTCGCAGCCTTCCTTGTCAGCCGGGATAGCGGTGACAGGGACGACGGTGGTCTCGACAGGAGCGTCGATGGGGTCAGGGAAGTTCTCGACACAGGCGGTATCGACGGGCAGGAGCAACTTGACGCCCTTCTCCTGAGCCTTTGCCATCATCTCCTTGCAGTAGTCCAGCTTGGAGTCGTCGCACAGGCTCTTGCCGACCTCATAGCCCTGAGCCTTGATGAAGGTGTAGGCCATGCCGCCGCCGATGATGAGGGTATCGACCTTCTCCAGCAGGTTGGAGATGACATTCAGCTTGTCAGCGACCTTTGCGCCGCCCAGAATGGCGGTGAAGGGACGGACGGGATCGTTCACGGCATTGCCGAGGTACTTGATCTCCTTCTCCATCAGGTAGCCGACAGCGGTGTCCTTGATATAGTCGGTGACGCCTGCGGTGGAGCAGTGTGCGCGGTGGCAGCTGCCGAAGGCATCGTCAACGTATGCGTCTGCCAGAGAAGCCAGATCCTGAGAGAACTCGGGCAGATTCTTGGTCTCTTCCTTGCGGAAACGGGTGTTCTGCAGCAGGACGACGTCGCCGTTGTTCATGGCCGCGACAGCAGCCTTTGCGTTCTCGCCCACGACGTTGTCGTCGTCAGCAAAGACAACGGTCTTGCCCAGCTTTGCGCTCAGAGCCACAGCAACGGGAGCGAGGCTGAACTTTGCCTCGGGGCCGTTCTTCGGCTTGCCCAGATGGCTGCACAGAATGACCTTCGCGCCGTCATTGACCAGCTTCTGGATGGTGGGCAGAGCCGCATTGATGCGGTTCTCGTTGGTGATGACGCCGTCCTTCATGGGGACGTTGAAATCGCAGCGGACAAGGACCTTCTTGCCGCAGTAGTTCTGATCGTCGATCGTCTTTTTACCTAAACCCATAGTGATTATTCTCCTCTCAATTCGTTCTTCGGAATCGAATTTCGCTCACTCTCGGGGTCTTAGCCCCTATGACACTATTATAAACAAAATATGTGTGTATTGCAAGGACGGGAGATGGATAATTTATTAACAAACTTTTCCCGTGATATTCGGGAATTGTGTCTATTTTGACAGTAGTCCGGCCCGGCTGCCAAAATGCCGCAGGCGGTCTCCCCTCCTGCGGCGCTTAAAACGATTCACTTTAATCCCGACGGAACAGGTCGCGGGTGTAGACTTTGTCCTGTACATCATCCAGACAGCTGTCGTAGCGGTTGGCGATGATGGCCTGGCTGCGCTTTTTGAAAACGTCCAGATCGTTCACCACTTCGCTGCCGAAGAAAGTAGTGCCATTCTCCAAAGTCGGCTCATAGATGATAACTGTCGCGCCCTTGGCCTTGATACGCTTCATGACGCCCTGAATGGAGGACTGGCGGAAGTTGTCGGAGTTGGCCTTCATGGTCAGACGGTAGACGCCGATGACACAGGGCTTCTCGTCCGCCGCGTTGTACTCGTTCTCTTCCCCGTAGCTGTAGTAGCCCGCCATCTGGAGCACCCGGTCTGCAATGAAATCTTTGCGGGTGCGGTTGGACTCCACGATGGCCTCGATGAGATTTTCCGGCACATCCTCGTAGTTGGCGAGGAGCTGCTTGGTATCTTTCGGCAGGCAGTAGCCGCCGTAACCAAAGCTGGGATTATTATAATGTGTGCCAATGCGGGAGTCGAGGCAGACGCCCTCGATGATATGCCGGGTATCAAGCCCCTTCATCTCGGCGTAGGTGTCCAGTTCATTGAAGAAGGAAACGCGGAGGGCCAGATAGGTGTTGGCGAACAGCTTGACCGCCTCGGCCTCGGTGAAGCCCATGAAGAGGGTGTCGATATTCTCTTTGACAGCACCTTCCTGTAACAAATAGGCAAAGGTGTGTGCCGCCTCCACGAGGCGCTCATCCTGCATATCCGTACCTACGATGATGCGGCTCGGGTAGAGATTATCGTATAGTGCCTTGGACTCCCGCAGGAACTCCGGGCTGAAAATGATATTCCTGCACTGATACTTTTCACGGACACTGGCCGTGAAGCCCACCGGGATGGTAGACTTGATGACCATGACAGCCTCGGGATTCACCTTCATCACCAGCCGGATGACCGCCTCCACCGCCGAGGTATCGAAGAAATTCTTCCGGCTGTCGTAGTTGGTGGGGGCCGCGATGATCACAAAGTCAGCGTTCCGATAGGCCGTCTCCCCATCCAGCGTAGCCGTCAGGTCGAGATTTTTCTCGGCGAGGTATTTTTCGATGTAGTCGTCCTGAATGGGCGATTTTTTCTGGTTGATGAGCTCCACCTTTTCCGGCACGATGTCAACAGCCGTGACATGGTGGTGCTGGCTCAGCAGGACAGCAATGGACAGGCCGACGTAGCCCGTACCCGCGACAGCGATGTTCAGTTTTTCGAATGCTTTCATGGCTTTCGCTCCTACGACACAAATGCAATAAACTGCGGTATTGACTTTATTGTATCATGAAGCGGATGAGGTGGCAAGTATCGACAAACAAAAACACCCTTCCCCTGCGGCGTACCGCAGAAGGAAGGGTGTCAAACTCACGGATTAGGCTTCCCGCTTATTCAGCAGGGCACCTCAAGCACTTTTGAGCGTAGAGCTGTGATTAGCAGTTCTCAGCGAAGTACTTAATGGTACGGACCATCTGAGAGGTGTAGGAGTTCTCGTTGTCGTACCAAGACACGACCTGAACCTGATAGGTGTCGTCGTAGCTACGCTAAATTTTCACGATTTTTTTGTGATCGTTCATAATTTCGAAACAACAGTTACAGTACCACAGCATACCGTTGTCGTACCAAAACCGGCTTGTTCGCACCAAGATTATACCACGTTTCAGCGTTATTTTCAAGTTTTTTCGCAATTTTGTGTTTTGGGATGTTTTTGCATCTTTGTGTGTTTTATGCGTATACATTTTTCATGTGATATCGCGTGCACTCCTCGGAGCGTCCGGGGCCCGGGGCTGCCGCCGGGGGCGTTTGCCCTGCCCAGATGCGCTCCTCTGCTGCCTGTTTTGCTAAAATTTCACCGGAAGTGATTTTGAGGGATGGAGTGAGAAACAGAGCCATTTTGTTCGATATGGAACATATACGCCTTACGACCAGACAGTTGCACGTATAAGCAACCGTATATCAGTTCTTAGAAGCACACCTGCTCTTATTCATTTTACACTTTGCATCGTCCGGCACATCGATCAGTCCGAACCGATAGAACATCCCATAGATGTAGGTCACGCCCCGGATATCGCCCAGCGCTTTTGGACGGTCTACCACATTCTCTTTAACATTCTTCAGTGCCAGCAGTACTGAACTCCATGCCAGGCTTTTACTGTTCTCCCGGCGGTCGATCCAGAGTTCTTTTGTGTATTCGCCGCTTCTGTCCTTTCGAATTTCGTAGGTAAAGGGTAAACCGGAGTAGGTTTTGAACCGCACTTTTTGATACATCAGAACGACTTCCCACAACTGTTCCTCTGTCGGCGCTGCTCGCAGTTTTTTCATTGCTCTGTATCTCCGCTGCCGCTCTGCTCCTACACTAATTTTCTCTTTATCTGCTGTTCTTGGGTAGTACACACCTTTCTGATACGGCAGGTACGAAGTGACTGAGGTTTTGGACAAGTCAAGGACTGCTGCCGTTGCGCAGATTGCTTCTTTATAACTCTGCACTTCTCGGTATTCTTCAAAAGTATCCTGTACCTTCTCAGCTACTTCCGATTCATACACGTCAGCCGTGATGAGCAGCTTTCTTACTTTTATAGTGTTCAGATTCAACGCATCACCGACGGCCTGCAAGGACATCTCAGAATTATAAAGTGCCACAGCAGCATCCATCTGCTCTTTCAGGTTCTTCCCGGCATCATACTCCGGCTTCAGTTTCTTCCGACCACCGCCGGGCTTTCTGGCTTTATATGCTCTTTTCTCTCCCATAATTATTCGTGTAGCTCCAGCGGCAGTCCATCCGGGTCGTGGAAGAATGTCATCTTCTTGCCGGTATAGTCATCAACCCGAATCGGCTCACATTCAATCCCAACTTCTGTCAGCTCCCTCACCGTCTGCTCTATGCTGTCTACGCAGAACGCAAGATGACGCAGCCCGCAGGCTTCTGGACGGTTCACACGTTTTGGTGGATTTTCTTCAGCGAAAATCTCCAGCTCTGTGTGTTCATTAACACGAAGATCCAGCTTCCAGTCCTTACGCTCTGGGCGATAGTTTTCTCTGATGACAGAGAGCCCCAACTTGTTCACATAAAAATCCTTAGCCGCTTCGTAATCAGATACAATGATTGCAATATGATGTATTTTTGATAAGTTCATTTTCTCACACTCCATTTCTTCTAATTATGTTCTTCTTTTATTTTCGTTATAAGCTATACGACAGCCTTCAAAAAATACCGTGTGAACTTCTGGAGTTCAGTTTGTCCACACGGCATTTATTTTTTGGTTCTTGTTTATTTCAGCTTTTCCAGAATCTCGTCCGCGCTCATACCGCTGTCCAGCAGCTTCTTCAGCACAGCCTCCGCTTCGGTCTTCTTAGTTTCTTCAGCTGCTAAAGCATTTGCCTTTGCCTTCTTCGCTTCTAGCATTGCCTCTTCTTTTTCGGCCTTCTTCAAAGCAGTCTTTTTTGCTTTCAGATCAGCCTTTAAAGTGTCAATGTTTGCGGTGATAGATGCAATCTCAGCTGTGAGTGCTTCCTTTGCGGACTGCTTTTCTGCAAGCTGCGTCGCAAAATCAGCGGTCACAGTTTTCGGCTTATTCTTGCTACCTTTTGTTCTGGGCATCGTTGCACACCTCCGAATTATGTATAATTCCAAGTCTAGTATAGCATCATTATGAAAAAACGGCAACTACTCCAGTCATTATAATCACTAAACAACTGCACATCATTTTCTGCACTCAAGCCATTCTTCTTAAATAATCTGCTACTTTATCAACTTCTGGGAAGAGCGATGCTTGATTGATTCCAACATTCTCCAAATTTTTTCTGTGTGACACAGCATATGTAATTATATTTATAACGCTTAGTAATCTTTTTGCATTTTCATCTCTCTCAAAACTAAAAAGAACCGGCGCTGCATATAAAGGGACAAGAAAGACGGAACTCATTTTTAACGTGTCGACTATTTTTTGTTCTGGATATGTCAAGCACGAGAACATTGTTATAGCAACGACTACTATTATAACCGTCATGCCATAACTTATCAAAAAATTTCTGAACGACATTGTTTCTATATCTTCCTTCCAACCTGTGGTTTGCCGACTTCTGATTTGCTTGCAGTAAATGTCGGAATACAGGTAATTTTGTTCTCATCAAAACCATTCTCAATCAGTTTCTTCTTTAAAAACTCAGATGGCGTAATAAATGCATCCACCGTTGATGATTTGCTGTGTGTTCAGCCCCTTCATCTCTGCATAGGTATCCAATTCGTTGAAATAGCTAACACGCAGTGCCAGATAGGTGTTGGCGAACAGCTTAACTGCCTCTGCCATACGTTTCCTTGAAATAGTCCTGCACACCCTTGCTCAGAACGATGATCTCGTCCGCGTATTTCACGGCATTTTTTTCGCCCTGACGGATAAATTTGGAACCAAACCCTGACTGCCACTTCTCACGCTGCCAGTCAACGCCGCCCGATGTCAAGTCTTGGACAACTTTTTTCACAAATAAATTTGAAAAAGGCG
>OGGS01000764.1_pt1 | contig 28226 bp, 24 predicted proteins | sample 1571281 | NCBI WGS metagenome assembly OGGS01 (sample SAMEA2582042, study PRJEB24529) | metagenome | biome: Human gut stool | place: China | collected 2011 | reverse complement strand
ATATTTAGTTAAATTCCAGTAATAATCATTGTGGCCATGTTTTTACACAGAATGATTATATGCAAAAATCATCAATAATAACATATAAATTTTGACGTTTATTTGACGTCAAAAAAATAAGGGGTACCGATTGGGTACCCCTTTTGTTGTAATTTACTATTCAATATTATGTTTAGTGGTAAAATTTGCGATTTTTACTTCTAATCTAATTCAGTTAATCGGAATAATTTACCATTCCGGAACAGCATTTCACAGCGATGGTTATTTTCATCAACTAACGTTGCTTCAAATAAACCTTCTTCTGGAACTTGAATATCTTCTGCGAAGTTGTAAGTTTTGTTGTTAAATTCAAATGTCTTTGCCATATTTTCACCTCATTGTAATATTGCACCGCCAATATCAATATTGTAAGCGTCAATTATCTTTTTCCGTAGTTCTTTAAACTCTTTACCATGACCTTTGAAATGGCACTCAATAGTGGCATGTGCGAGTTCATGATAGATTGTATTTAGTTCAATATCTTTATCATGGTTATCCTTGCTTAGTTCCACCAAGCAGGAATCATCATGATACCAATATGTTATGCCTAATAGCTTTTTACTTCTTCCGATGTATTTATGTATCAACAAATCAGGTTTAAAAGAATACCCCAATGCCTCGATATTGGCTATTGCTTTTAAAAATATATCAGCATACGGCATCATGTCATCGTCAAGATATAGTGTACTGATTTTATCACCCCCATTAACTATCATCTAATAGTTGACTGTTGCAAACCGTGCAACTCGGAGATAATTGGATCACCATTCCTTTACTGTATACAGAACACTACCACCTTCAAAATGCTGTCTGTCAAAGTATGCTAATACTTCAACTTTGCCTGCTTGATAGCCAATAGTCTCATAGGCTTTACTGTCTAATACCGTTACACCAGCTTTAATCTTATGAGCCTTGTTTAGGTTGATTTTATAAACATCCACCTTTTGTTTATCCGTATTAGCAACTACTGCGGTTCTATCAGATTTTTCCGTAGCTGCTTTAGGTAATGACGGGTCTTCACGTTTAATATCCTGTTGCGTTTGTTTGGCCGCCTGTTCTACGGTAGGAGCTTGCACATAATATGTGGCTACCGGTTGGGCAGTTTCCATTTTGTAAACAACTTGCTTAGCCTCATCTTTGGTAACATGAATAGCATTAGCTAAGTTCACAGGATCCTTTACTTGTTCCTGTTTTAGCAACACCGGCTTTTTGACTTGATATGAATTATATATATACACCCCTACAATAGCTAAAATAATTAAAATTAGCCTCCCTATGAGGATTTTATGTCGTTTTAGGTAAAACAATACCTTGAAAGTCCAAAGGCTCATTATAGACCCCTTTCTTGCATTTCTTGTGAAAACATTTCTAGTGCTTGTGTTTTCTCTGCATCGAACCGTTCAATAAGATTTTCACGCAACCAATCTGGATTACTCTCATAATTCCATGGATGCAATTTGCGTTGTTCATAAACACCATTGATTAAATCCCAGTCAAATTTAATGTCATTCACATAAGACAAGTTCCAATCAGGCTCCCAACCCGGAACATACTGCATAGCTTCCTTGAATAAATTAACAACTTCACCGGGTCCATATTGAACAGCAGCGGAGAATACAACGTCACGTAATGCTCGACTATGGATATTAACATCAAATAATTGATTGGATAATTCGCTACATGCCACATCATAATAAGCATATTTGATATAATCGTGCTGCATCGACATAAATCCATTAGGGTCCACAGTTCCTAGTTCTTGCCATTTACTAATGAATCCATCGGAATTGATAGGGCCTGCACTTTGAAGGGCTCGTGCATAGTCTTTGTAAAACCCTTCTGCTTGTCGCAATCCCCAACCAAGGAATGCATCCACGCTTCCGCAATTACTTGCTAATTGGTAAGCCCCATATGATACACCGCCACGGTCCCCCTCACCAGTTGATACAATAGCCGGGTCCCCATTACTTTCATATGCCGCACTTAATTTTCCTAGTTCCATTTGTTTTACTCCTTTTCTTTGTCATTGCTGCCCCCATTCATATATTGGGAACGCTTAACACCACCAGTAGCGCCAATATAACCACCTAATACCCCGACTATTACACTCGCCAAGTCTTTTTGCTCAAGATAAATGGTCATAATTAAGGCGGCTGCTAATGCAAGCAAGGTGATAGTGTCCTCATAATTGATTTTCATTTAATCGCCTCTTTTACAGATTTAATGAATGCTATTAATTGTTGAATTAATCCAATCGCACGCTTAAACCACCTCGATTCCACCAATTCCAGTTCAATCATATTTTCAACACAAGATGCTAACTCAATTACAATGGGAATGAGATACATTCCTGTGCTTAAAAACGTATCTAGCCGTCCTAAGAAAATAAATTCCACATCTGGTAATGTAAGCAAGATAAACGACAATACAAATAACCAAGGATAGGATTTTACTAATTTCTTTGTCATATCAGCTCGCAATTTATTACTAACTAAGAACCTATGCTTTTTACCATTAATTTCAACTGTTGACCAGCCTCGCCATAGTATGGCCAATATGGTATTAGCAACTGTACTAGGCCTATTCGTTGCGATATTAAAATTGCGCACCTCGACCAAGATGCGCAATATCGTGTCAACAAATACTAATATCAATGTGCAAAATATAGCTAATGATATTTGTACAAGTTCATGTTCATTTAATCCCACCATAATAGATGGCGATGGAGCGAAGATTTCAATCATATATTCCCTGTCCTTTCTATAATTAATCGGTTCATGCCATTTCCTAAAGAATCTCTACGACTTATCTGATTATCGATATTGAACGTAATTAAATCATCGTTATTAGAATTTCTATATGTTGTAATTGTGATTTCAATATCCTTAGAGGTTTGCATTGTTAAATCATGATATTTCTTAGATATCCCCTCGGTTAATATACGATATTTCCCTTTTGGTAAATACACATACCATCGATTGAATTTATCTACATTTCTAGATTCCCATTTCCATGTATTGAACCCTATTGGATCATATTGTACATATCCTCTATCTCCATTTGGTTTTAATACATTTAGCGGAGTTGAATTGTCTGATACACGTGCATAATAATCGTGTCCATAAAAATGGACACAGATGTAATTACCACCCGTGTCCTTAGAATTATCTGTTAAATTGTATGTTTGTATTTGCCCATTAGGCGTCTTGGTTTTGATAACTGCCATTATTCCACCCACAATTCTGCACCGTTTGCAAATAATAAATGTCCATTTAATTTGAATGTAGCAACTCGGCGCCATTCTAACGGAAATTCAGATGAATCATTATCAAACCGTATATACATGTCGTTTGAATTTGCGAAATATAGTTGACACCCTAATACACGATTATTATTAGAATTACTCCAAGGAATAGAAATACATGTGCCCCAACATTTTCTCCCACCAATCATAACCTCGTTAGCCTCACCAACTTTTAGTCCAGTAAATTTTGATGGAGATTTTACAAAATCGTCAGGGTTGTATTTAGGTCCACTAATAATATCTACAACTAAATTACCATTTATGGTATCCCCGCTTTTCTTTACATACGTTTTTTCGGCATCTTCTTTTAACATTAGTCCGCCAGTATTGGTACCGGATACATCGTCCTCAGTTAATACTTTAAAAGTTTTGTTTTTGTTCTTGTCGTAGTAGCCTAACGATGTGCCGAGAAATACGGTACGGTTATCACTCATGCCAAATTCCATACTATTGCCAGTAGACATCTTAACCGCATGATGTGCTGCGCCGTTTGTATCTGTTACTTGCACAGATGTATTATTGGGCATGATAATAGGGCCCTTCATCTTGCCGCCACTCAACCCTAAATAATCAAGGTTTTTCAATCGTTGCATATTGATTGAGTTTTCAAAATCGTAATTTGGGTCACCTACATAAATATCAACTTGGTGACGTTTGTTAGGCTTTTGAGTAAGCACAGAAAAATAGAACTTGCCATTGTAATACGCAATATCTTCAATTTCAGTTTCACGATTGATTTCAATAATCTGTTTAACCGTTCCAAATGGTGTGCATTCGACAAGACTTCCTAGTGTTGCGGACATGATTGCACCATTTAGCATGAATGCTCCGTTGTTATTCATATCTGGATAGATATAATCGACTTGATAAGTCTTGAGTTTTTTGAATTCATCATTGTATAGATTGATTGTTCGGACTCTTTGATTGCCAGCGATAGGGACAATGGAAACATAAGTCCTTGTAATTGGATCGTAGTCAATGTTAAATACTTTTTCTTGCAATGTAACAGTGTTTTCGATTGCCATAGTATCTGCATTAATAACCGTTATATTATTTCCGTTTTTTAGCCCATTTGCGAGGTAAATCTTATTAGTAAAGCGATTGTACGTCATGGTATTACAATGCCCTAGACGCTCAGAATCCGTGAATTTATAAGTACCTACTTTTTCAAAAGTGTCTGGATTGAGCTCATAAAGAATTTGATTAGTACCCTCACCATTGATACAAGCCAGTACAAATACATTCTTTTTGGAATTGTAAGTAAACCCTTGGCACTGATTTACTTCCGCATCATATGTAATGTTTTTCACGAATGCGATGTTGGATGCGCCTTTTAACATTGGCGTTTCTGTAGGATAATATGGCTTGATATTGGTATATACCCCCATATCCATTACAGAACCTACAGTATTAAAGGTTAAATGCTCAGTTAGTTTGTATTGTCCATTTGGGACTAATAAAATCTTATTGGCCAAATTATCATTAGCACGTTTAAATGCTGCCGTATCATCAGTTACACCATCGCCTACAGCGCCGAAGTCTTTAACCGATACGATACCGTTCAAAGAATTCTTAGATACAAATGTCGCTGCTGCCTCTGTTTTAGTTACAATACCTTTGCCACCCGGCACTGCAATTTCCTCGGCTTTCGATGCTGCTATTTCAGCACGCTTGGCCGCATCTTCTGCTTTCTTAGCATTGCCTACACTAGCAATTTGTTTATTATCAATGTCTGATTTAATCGTGTCTGCTTTAGATACTAAATCATTAATTTGTTTCTTATTCGATTCTGCCTGCGCAGCATATGCTTTCGTATTATCTGCAAGCACTTGGGTTTTCTCAAATGTATCAGCACTTTGGATAAGAGCTGTATTTGCAGTCGCTAATTTATCATCAACTGTTTGAGATAATGCATTAATATTATCATTAATGGCTGTTAGCTTAGTTGCATTGTCTTGTACTTCGCTTGCTTTACTCTCTGCAGTTAATGCAGCTGCAATTGCTTTTTTAGCCGCCTCTACAGAATTATCAACAATATCACGTGCAACTTGATTTGGATCTTCATCAGCACCTACACGAATTTGCAACGTACGATCTAATTGTTCTTTTAATTCTTGTAGAATCAAAATAACCTTATCGCTCATATTTTCAATATGGTTATACGGCCATTTATTAGCAAGTTCTGTTGTTTGTGAAATTGGTGTTTGTCTAAACAATATAACTTTGTAATCAGCCGATAATGGATCGCCAGTACTCGGATATGTCAACGTTTTATTTTTTGCATCATATGCAATATTTCCTGTTTGCTTAAATTGTTTACCATCACTATCTACTAGAATAATTGAAACGTCTTTAATGTCGTTAAAATCATATGGCCAAATAAAGACCTTATTCACTCCATCACATTGATATTGAACAACTGGATTGTTGACTTGTGGAATCACAATATCCCGCCTTTCTTTGTTGCATATAAAGAGGACTACCTAAAATAGGTAGTCCTTATTTTTATTGTTTCCTTTTCTTTTCTTTTTTTGTTTTTAATCTCTTGTCTAACAGAATCGACATGAATATATCTTCAATCTTAGCGTCCGTATCGGTTAAACCTGCACGCAATAACGTCCAAAATGCATCCGTTACAGTATCACTAAAACCTGTTATACGGTTAGAAACCTGACTGAGCGAACGGCCTACATCTACAAAGTCCTTATTGTCACTAGAAATGGCTTGTCCTGTATCCCATAATTTTTCAAAGATACTTAATCCCATTACGGTATTACCTTTATTGTATGGACGTTCTCCTAAAATAAATTTCATACCCATAGTGGCTATATCTCTTACTAATGGAATCCCCATAGTTCCTTGTTGTACAAATTCTTCGGCAAAAGACTTGGCGATAGATTCTGGATCATCATCGTCACCATTTGTCATGGCTTTGTAAATTGTCATACCAATTGCCTGTGATATGATCCCCCACCATAACACTCTTGCAAAAGGCATCCAATCCCCTTTATCTTTGCTTATATACCATGATTCAGCGATGATATTATACAAAGTATTAGCATACGAATAAAACGGAACAAATAATTGAACCCATTGATTCCGTGAACGTTGAATGGATGCTGCATCTTTAACATCACCACTTCCGAATATATCTCGTACTGCTCTGTCTCCTGCCTCAATTGCTTGTTGATTAATCCATTCAGTACTTACCCCTTCCTTAGATTGAAGTTCGGCAACCTTTTGATCATACGCAAATTTCCATACTGGTATGGATAATGCGAAGTCTGTTTCTGTGAGCAGTCGGAATCCCATGTTATTAATTTCATCACGGATTTCAGCACCTTTTTCAAACTTGTACCCGCCGATATTCTTATCATTAATGCGGAGCCCCTTTCCTTGGATGGTTAATCCCTTTTTAAGGTCTTTATCTAAAGTTTGAATACGTTCCCTCATGAATATGGATTGCTCCATAACAAAATCACGAGTATTATTGTAGGTTTCTGTACCATGACCATAGAACCCTACTCCTGCATGATTAACAGCACGAATTACATTGCCCGCACCAATACGATATACAGCAACAGGAATGTTTAAGGCATTTTGGATAGCAACTGATGCACGTCCAGCCATAATAGCCATTGTTGCATTATGTTTAAGGAACATTAAAATCTTACCAACATCATCCATCTTAGCCGCTTCATCCTTCCAATTATCACGAACCCAAGTTCGCAAGAATTGATAGGAATTCATTCCGAATTTCTCAACAATATAGTTTTGGAACTCTCTATTGGCTACTAATCTATTTACATCAGTCACAGCTTTACGCATAGTTATATGATTGATTGATTCGGTAATAGTCTTAGGAATAACGTCAAAATCAAGCAATAATGACTTATCTTTAACCACATCCAAACGGCTTTTAGTAGCACTCATGCCAGTTCCTAATATTGCATTACTACTAACCATAGTTTTTGCAATATCTTCGACTTCTTTGTCAGATATACTAGCATTAACTTTCGGATTATAAACAATCGGATAATACTGACCAATGATAGTTCTACCACCAATAGTGAATGTGATGCCTTCTTCCTTTTTCAATGGATTTCCATAAAGTTCCTCTTGAACTTTGCTGCGTTCAGCATAGAAAGAATTGATATGATCCCATGTTCTGATAATGAATTCCCAATCTTTATCAGTAAGGATTTCTTGAAAGGCTTTTTCCATTTCAACTTCAGTTACCTTGGCTGTCTCCATTGCACGTTGTCGGTTGCGTTCTGTACCCCAGTTTAATGCTAATGCAATGACCTGTTCTTTGGTTAGATTCCGTAATTCCCCAACATCATACATATGCTTATTCCGAATGTTGAATAATTCACGTTTACCATATACAGAGGATACATCTTTAGCTAATCGCCGCATGGATACTTCCTTGCGTTCATTAAATGCTTGTGTTGCACGGCTAATCGGATCATAAATGTATTTCACCGCATTAGGCCCTAATCGTCGTAAGAATGTTTCAACCTTGAGCAAAGATAAATTACCTTTATTAATAAGTCCTGCAACGGCTTCCAAACCAGTTTGATTATTTTGTGCATTAAATACATTCCCATTAACTTTGCCAAATGTATCGATTGCTTCCGTTAATATGCCATCTACTGCATCATCAAATGTAATCGATTCACCTTTATCATTAAGGATAGTCGAGCCTTCATAAGCATTGCGGCCATTCTTATACATACCTGTCATTAATTCTTCGAGTGTGTTCAATTGGCTTATTGTAAGATTTTTAAATGACATAGGTGTTTTGCCATAGAACAATTGAACAATCCATGGGTCAAGGAATGTAATGCTTTGGTCACCTAGAATATCCGCATCAGGATCCAATGCATTAATTACCGCATTCATATTAAAGCCGTCTACTGGTTCTAGTCCGTCATACTTGGTAAGTCCCATTTGATACGCCATGTGAGTATAGAAGTATCGCATGTTAGGCTCAATAGCAATCGGATTTTTAGGACGTGTCATTCTGTTGAGATTATCAAGCAGTTTTGTTCGTAACTTCTTAATGCGAAGTGCATTGTCAAACGCAACACGAGCTCGAGCTTGATTTAGAAGTTGTAATTGTTTAGCTTGTAGTGCCTCTTCCAGTTTATTGACTGCCAATGCCCTATCAGCACGCTTACCTTCACGAATGGCTTGGTTTTGATATTTCTTATATTGAATGGCTTGAGATAAGGTCAAATCGCCTAATTCCTGTCTAGCACGGTTCATATAATCACTTATCACACCTACGCCACTATCACGAATAGCACGTACATTATTAATGCGTTCTTGTAATTGTGCCTTTAGCCTTTCAATACGATCTTGTGCAGAATCAAGTTCTTTTGATACAGCGCCTAATTCTTTAGCTACCTTTTTGTTATCATCAACAATTTGTTTTTCGATTGGTTCTAACTCAGATTCAAGCGTTTCTGAATTAGGGTCAAGTCGATTTAACTTATCGAGTAGTTCCCAGTTTTTAGCAAGGTCACGATTGGTTTGTGACTTAATGATTTTAGCTTCCTCTTCAGTCAATTTCATTTGACCGTCTGAAGATAATAGCCATTCCTCAGCGATTTCAATATTAGATTTACCAATATGGTTATCCTCTATGTATGTCTGCTCAGCAGATTCCATAGCTTGATTAACAGCTTCATTAAATGTAAACCCTGTTTGCTCACGTTCAGCAGCTTCTAATTCTTTTAGCGTGCTGTATCGAGTATTGGCTAATGCATTTTTACCGAACGCATTATAACGTTGATGGTCTTTATAGATTGGGTATTGTTCCATTAAACGCTTTTCAATATCAGCTTGAATAGAATCTTTTTCATCATTCCATTCTTTGATTGGGCGGCTTTCTAATTCTTTCATAAAACGCTTCATGACACGTTCTTTTGCCATTTCCCCGACATCGGCAATATGGCCTTGAACCTTTGCTTGTTCGGCTTCATCGAGCTGTTTAAATAACTTACTAGATTCAAATTGTTCAAGTGCCTGTTCTTTTATGTAGGCATCAATATCTTCTTGGGTAGCGATCATGCGCGCCATAATGTCTTGGATTTCCTTAGGTGGCAATCCGCCTAGTCGTGTCACCGCACGATAGATACGGGTTAGCCACTTTGAGAACATTCGGAATACACGTTGCAATCCTTTAGTAGGTGCTTTACCTTCACGTAAATAGGCTTCCCATCCACGAGCAAACCTTTCATGTGCTTTCGTATTATCAGCGCCTTGCGCATCATCCCATTCAGACCACTCTTTCAACTTGTTCCAATCCGTTACAAGTTGCTCTGGAGCGTTTTCCATTTCTGCTAGGTTCTTAATATCATCAAAGAACACATGTCCCATTTCATGGAGGAATGTGGAACGGTCAGCCGTTTTGAAGATTTGAATAAGGCGGTCGGTAGGACTATTAATTGTCGTCATACCGTTGATAGATTGATTGTATTTTTCTATGACTTTAATTGCCTTGTCATCGAATACTACATAACATCGTCCATCTTGTTCACCATCATAGTATATGCCTTTTATACCGATACTATTTAAAAATTCACTAGCCTTTTTAGCATTTTTCACGTTATGAAGATTAAAATGTTCATCATTACCAAGTGCGTGAGATAAAAACGAATACAACTGTTTGCCATCAATATTTGTTTTCTCTAATGCATCATATACATCAGTCTTAACATTCGAGATAGCTTTATCTTCACGTTCTTGTTCTAACTGTTTTTCTTTTTCGTATTGTGGATACAGATCATATCTAAACTTTTTATACACCTCTTCCAATAAATCTTCATTGCCAGCTATGGTATTAATATCTTCATCTATGCCTACTGATTTCAAAAATTTATCAATATTTCTTTTTTGAATTTTCTTAATGTTATTTATTGATTTATTTTTATTATGAAGTTCAGATATTATGTATCCTACATCCATAAAGCGTGTGTATTTATTTGTCCATTCATCCCCAATAATAGAACCTTTATGATATTTAATTAATAAGCTTGTAAAACGCTCTAATTGTTCTTCTGACATTTTATGTAATCCGTTTTTCAAGCTATCTCTTACATATCGACTATATCCAGAAATAGGGTATTGCTCTGGCAATAACTCTGTTTCATTTGGTATTTCAACTTTAAACAAACTGCTTTTGTTAGAACTTTGTGCTTTACTCAATACATCTTTATATAGCTTAGATACTTTTTTGTCTTTAGCAAAATACAAACCCCAGCCATGTGCTTGATTTCCCTCGCCAGTACCAATAGCACCTAAATCAAATTCATCAAAGTCGTGTGGTGATCCATGCCATGCGGCTTGATAATATTGATAATTATGTTGTTTGCGTAGCTTGTCTAAATCATTTTCGTTTGGTATACTATTGTTAATAATAAACTGTTTAGTAACCGGTTGGGCCATTTGTTGCCTGCTACCCGTTACTAGGCGGTTTATTTTTTTTGTATTCGCATATAACAAGTTGCCATTTGCGATTTGTTGATTATACCAATTAATATTACGTCTTGGAGTAATGGTTTTAATTTTATTTATATTTGTTCCATTAGCAGTTTTAGTAAATGTAACGACAACTTGGATATTCTCACCGCTTGCATTTATATTTGGATTGCCGTTTTTAGCATACATATCTAATACAAGGATTGCTTCATCAGGAACTGCTTTTTGTGAACGGCCATTATAATTCTTAAATACAGCTACTGGATTAGCTATTTTTTTAGGCAATAATTTAATGTCATCAATTGATATTTGATTGGCGTGTTTCCCAGTAATTACTTTATGAATTATGCTCGGATCAATCATGACAGCGCCATCGAATCCTAACATTTGTAATACAAGTGGAGAATCCATTATTTGAACAGTTCGATTAATTTGTTTTCCGCCCAATTGATCCTCAACAACTTGGCCCCAATTCTTTATAGCTGTTTCTATTTTTTGCTGCATTTGTAATGGTTGTGCATACCCATTATTATATGCACCGCCGTTCATTTGTACACGAACAGTATTGAAATAATCCATGGCCGTATAGTTACCACGTCCTGCACGTCGCATAATATCAGCCATAATATCAGCATGTTGCGCCATGAGTAAGGCATTAGCTTCCGCCGTATCACGTTGTTTACGGTCTACTGTTTCATCGCTCATTATGGATTTTAAAGACTGATACACTTCATATCCGGATTTTGATAATTGCATGCGTAAGGCGATGTCATTATCTGCAAGTTCAAATAGCTTATCTCGCATGGATTCTAGCGATTCAATCTGTTTGAGTGTATGCTCCATGTCAGCATAATGGGCACCGGCTTGATTAAGTGCTTCCGGATTATCTGATAATGCACCTTGCGTACGAGCAAGGCTAGATTGATACGCCATTCGTCTACGTTCTGCATTAGAACGTGGTGGTTTATTTTCACCTAACCATGTAGGGGTTACACCGCTAGTACGTGCGGTTTCTAAATCTGCATCCATAGCATCAAAATCACTTGTATATTGTTCTCGGTATTGCTCGGTTAATTCCTTGTACACATTGTTAAATGTTTGTTTAATGTGTGTCGGATCCGCAAGAACTATATCAAGCATTTCTTTATCTACATCGGATGTTTCATCAAAGTAGGAACGAATAATATCATTCTTAACACGCTCTGCACGTTTTTCAGTATCATCCTTAACAAGGTCTTTCATAGCATGGACTTCTTCTTTGGCACGTTCAAGTGTTTTCATAGAAAGACCACCACGTGTAAAGTAAGAGGATTCTTCCAACGCTTTAACTGTTTCTTCCGATAAGCCACCGCTTAATTGAGCATAGGACCCGATAGGTATTTCGATTGGAGCATCGGCGGTAATTGCCTTGGATACTTCCTCTTGAGTAGTAAGTCCTGCATCTACCATATTACGGATAGCCGCTTGACCTTCTGCAGTTTCAGCCATTTCATTAACATTTACATATGCAGTAGACACACCTATATTATCGCCCTGAGCTTGTACGATTTTACCGTAGAGTTCAGGGTTTTCTTTTGCCAAATTGTTAGCGGCAGCATCGTTTTTAAGGTTTTGCATGATAACATGTCCATTACGATTTTGTTCTTCCATAACAGCCATGTGCTGTTCTTCCGGCGATAGCTTTTGAAAATCTTTAAAGGCTTTCATTGTGCGGGCACCACTAATGCCACCACCAATTACACCAAAACCAACAACGGCAGGTAGTGCTTGCCACATGGCCTCACCGGCACCTACGAACATATCACCTACAGAATATGGACCCTCTTGATCATTCGATTTACGCCATAAGTTATGCTGTAATTTTTCGTTGACGTCTTGTAACCCTTCTTCAAATAACTCTGGAGCACCCGCCTTAATAGAACTCTTGGCCACCTGTGCAGCAGTAACACCAATACCACGATTAAATGTCTCAGCTGCATTACTAGTTCCTCTTGAAACTGCATTGGCAAGTGCGGACTTAGGAGCGATTTTAGTTGCTGCTTTACCAATAGCACGAGTGGCCACAAATTCAATCCCCGCATCAACTGCAGCGAACGACATAGCATATTTTTTTGCTTCATCATCCGAATATACTCTATTTCCGTTTTGGTCACGTTTACCAATCAATTCAAGATACTTATTACCGAATGACATTTGGTACATCTGTTCTGCCATACCGATTTGAGAACCTGTGCTTAGTCCTACAAGGCCATTGGCAATTGCCGCAGGTACAGCACCTACACCACCAACAGCTGACCCGGCTACTGCACCAGTTGCCATGCCTAATGCCATGCCTTCGGCTGCTCTATCAGAACCTTTTATGGCGTGTACAGCCATCATATAACCCTGTGCAGCAGTTTCTCCAATAACAGATTCTAATATATTACTACCGTCAGATTGTCTGTATTTAGATAGGTTTTCGTCTAACCGATTAATTTCGGCTGTTAATTCAGCAATCTTGTTAGGGTCGTTTTCTTGGGACAATTTATACCCGGCTTGGGCACGTAAGATTTGGTCATTCATAGACCAAACATTCTGTTGCACCGCATCAAATACGCCGTGAGTATTATTAATGGATTCAAGATTACGTAATGCAGTAATTGCTTCAGCAGAACTTTTATAATTTATGGTATTAAGTTCCGGATACATATCACGGATCTCTTGAATTGTTTTTCCTCTATCCATTTGTGCAGCGGCCAATTCAGCACGTCTGATACCTTCTTGGCCACTTGCCATAATTAAATCCGGATTTATACCTAGCTTTTCACCACTATCAATAGCGGACCGGCTCCAATCTTCTTTATTCCATAGATAGATTTGTTCAGCACGATGCATGGCCGGTTGTAATATTTCGCTAGCTTTATTTACAAAGTTTTCACTTTGCTCAGGCGTTACATCTGTTTGTGCCAATGCATTTAAGCTATTAGTATCTACTGTAGCTTGTGACGGATCCTTATGTAACCAATTATTAAATCCACTGGCGGCATTACTTATGGCTTTGCCATACGAATTGTCCGTGGTTTCTTGTTGCACAGCACCTTCAAATGGCGTATGTGCATTAGACTGAATGCCAAAAGTACCATTCGTCGCTTGTTCAGGTGTAATTTTATAGTTACCCATTATTGACCTAACCTTTCTGCCAATTCTTCCGGTGTAATTGTATGTGTATCTCCGCTACTATCTTTATAAACATAATAAGGTTGTCCATCATCGCCTGTAGTATTGTATAGCCCATACATACCGTTAGCAGCCAATTGAGCATTTGTATATTTAACAGCAGAACCTTTACCGCCAAAGAAATTTGCCATTTTCCCCGCCCCCCAGAACTCACCTGTTTTAGTGGATGCAATTGCCTGTTGTGCTACTTCCTCTGCGCCCCATTGTGCCATTTGAGCCGGTGACGGATCGTATCCGTTCTTTTCTCTAAACTCCTGAACCTTTGGATATACAGCAGCAGATACTCCTTGCCATTCAACACCATCAATCTTCCTACCGGCTAGGCTTTCTATGCTACTTTTCATACCTTTCATATTAGGAGAGTATTTGCCGGTACCATTAGCGTACTCATCAAATTCCTTATTAATTTGCGATAATTGTTGAGGATTAAAATATACGCCCATTTGACCGATAAAATCATTTAGGTCATCAATGCTTTTAAATTGACCGTTAGCAATAGCTGTTTTCACGCCTAGTACATTTACCTCTTTAGCCTGTGATGCTTTTGCTGCCGCTTTATTAACTGCTATTTGCGCTTGATTCAATTGACCTTGCATAGCTCTTGCATATTCAGGATGAGTAGCAGCATAATCTTGTCGAATCTTTAACGCCGTTATATCGGTTCCGCCGTTTTTAGCATCAGCAGCAACCATTTGTTCTACCTCGGCTTTTTGGTTTTCCAAGGCCACAGCACGGCTATGTGCAATTTGTTGCAATTGAGTAGCTACATTACGTTGAATCATTTCTTTACGTTGTTGAGCCTGCGCGGGAGTTTCTGCTTGGGCCTGCCCATTAAATAGACGTGATTTAACTTCTTGTATATATTGGCGAACACTGGGCTCATCACCATTTCCTTGTGGTGCATCCCATGAATAATGATTACCATCACTATCGATGGCATCCGGTGCGCCATCTTTCCAACGTTGCCCGTTCACAGGTCCTGCATACCATGCAGCAAAGGCCCCTTCAACACCATATTTTTGTGCATACTCACCTAATTTGAATGCGGCAACTTTCTTTTGTGCTTCCGGGTCAGACATATCGGCCCCCGGAATACCTGCTTGTTCGCTCCATTCAGGCCAATTACTTGGTAAAATTTGGAATAAACCATAAGCACCTGTCCGACCATTAACAGCGCTAGCATCACCGCCGCTTTCCTGTCCCATTACAGCCGCTTTTAAATTTTCGACAGTTGCCTCACCAGTACTACCCGCAACTTTACCAAATCCACTTTCAAACAATTTATTGGTAACTTTATTCAAAAGGTCTGGATCATACGGGTCAAATTCACCAATGACATCACGAATCGTCTTTTCGTTGCCGGTTGCCAATACCATACTTGCTTTTCGTACTTTTTGCCGATATCCCATGATTTCCTTTTCGTCAATCAATCCGGATTCGGCGACGGCATTAATCATCTTATTTGCACCGTCTAAATCATCATCAGAGATTTTCTTTTCAATCATGGTAACTGCAGTATCTTGCTGTGCCTTTTTAACTTGAAGATTAATCGTATTATCGTCATATCCAAGATTAGCAAGTTGAGCATGAACGCTACCGCTTATTTGTTGCATAGTTTGTCCAAATGAATCAGGATTGCTGTTTACAACGCCGTTATTAGCAATGTTTTGAATGTTCATATTCAACGCCTTCATAGCACTATCCTCATATTGGCCACGAACATATCGATTAATTGTATTAATTGTATTTATTCTGTCGTTATCAACAACTTTGTTAAATGCATTAATCGAATCGGTCATTTTAAAACCATATTTTCTTATGATTTCATTTCGTTTAACAGATTCAATCTCGCTGTAATCAGTAGGAATATTTAATGCATTTTCTCCTTTACGGTTCATAAGACCATTGTCAGGGTCATACATAGCTTGATTCATGGCTTCTGTATATTCATTAGCTGCATTCACTACGTCTACCAATTCTTTTTGCTTTTGGATTTGTAGCATAGTTGAGCCTAAATCGCCAATCGCTTTACCAAGGCTTGATAATCCTTGCTGATTACCACCATATGCCATTTCATTTCCGGCAGCTTGTGTACCGCCTTGAATTGTATTTAATTTTTGGGTTGGATCATAATTAACAAATTTCATATCCTACCTCATTTTGTAATCACGTTTAACAGTCACTACCGGACCCCTATCTGTATATCCTACAGGGTCACCACCATATGTGGTCTTCATCTTTGAACCTGCATACTGCTGTTTAAGACTATACATAGATGATGCAGCACCAAGAATACTACCTACCATTGCCAAATTACCTTGACGTCGTGCATTTTTAGCAGAAGCACGTGCGGCGTTAGCCTCATTCTGATAGTTCATGCCGTTCAGATATTCGTTATAAATAGCATTATTCTTGTTTTGTTCCCAGTTATATACATCTTTATTGTATTCATCATAACTACTAGCCATTAACTGTAATGGAGACCCTGCCATTTGCAATCCGCCTGCCCCAGCCTCGGCGGCATTCGTTCCGGCTACAAGACGCATACGATTATCCATTTTGTCCCGCTCTTGTAATTGTTGCATGGCAATTTGTTCTTGCTTCCTATCAGATATTCGCTTATTAGCTTCTGCCGCTTGCGCCTGTGCGTTATACATCGAAACTTGCGCTTTGGTTTGTTGATTTTGCGCAATCATCCCTATGCCGGTGCTGACTGCGGTTAAGATTGCCGCTGCGGGTAAGCACATATGAAATCCTCCTTCTTGAGAGTAAATAATTCTAAATCACCAACTTTTACAGTTGGATGAATCACGGCCCCAATCGATTCGAGCCATCGTTTTGTTTTAATGTTTGTAGTATGAACATAATTGAATAGCCATTCACGAGTTTCTAACCATTCAGCGATAACTTGATTGCTTAACTTGATAAAGCGCATCTGCCACCGCATATCGTTTTCTAATACCTTGTTACCAAGAAAATATATCCCATACATTCCGTTAACCGGTTCTTTTGCAATCCCATATACGCAAATAGCCACATCGTCTTCAACAACGACATGGCTATCATAATCAGATTTACAAATCTCGGAACAGAAATCCTTGAAGGGGTATAAATGATTCACCTCTTGGACTTCTATGGTATCTATCGCCCTTAGGTTGACTTCTAGGTCATGAATTAATTTATCTCTCCGTGTAGGCTCAATTTCATCAATTTTATAATCCCGGAACATCCTTTAATCCTCCCCCAATTTCAACTATGCGAGTTATTGATAATAAATTAAATGGGAATGGATCACTATGCTGAATGCATATCGATGTATCAGTTGAATAATTTGTTCCCATTTTAGGTAGAATTACAGGTTTATCACCTGTGAATAATTCATTCGGTGGTAATGTAATATCATCCATCCGTTCAAATGTATGGCCAACTTTACCGCCAAACGATTTATAAACTCGCAATACCACTCTTGATACGGTAGCAATACGACCTTGTAATGTTCCATCTTGCATTTGCATTTCTACAGACGGAATACGAATTTTAGAGGTAAATGGTAACCCGATTTTGATATTGCTACCACTGACGTTTAATGGCAATAAGCCATCATCTGGCACAATTACATCCGGTTGTTGCTTACCATCAATTACAACTTGCACAGTTTGACCACTCAAATGAGGAATGTTAATACTATCAATTGCATTACTCGACTTAAATTCGACATAGCAATCAAGGAATACATTCACATCATCAGAATACAGTGGCACCATACGCTCGATACATTTAACTTTTTTCCCTTGCAATGTGCGTTCAACAAGAGTATACAAGCTATCCTGTTCACCCTCAGACACGGATTCACAGTATAGATATTTACCATTGGTAACAAAATGTGACCATCCGTACACCTTTTGCTCTGGTATATAGGTTAAGCAATTAATTTCTCCATCATTTCTGATGTAGTAGATAATACTATCTGGATCTTGCGCATACGCACTGGTGATAGTTAAATATCCTCTAACACGTGTCTTAACAAATAACGTAAGGTCTTGCCCTGTATAATTATCGGATTCATAGCTATACCCCATATCACGAACAGTGCCGCCACGTTCCTGTACAAATACGCAACGGTTACCTATGAACTGTGGTTCACACGATAAGGCCCCTCGTTGGGTTTGTGTTTTTAAATTGCAATTGGTAGGAGTAATCGTTTTATCGCCGCTTACAATCCATTCATTACCGCTTGTAAGAATGATTAGATCATTAGCCGGTACTAGATGACGAATCTCATACATCTTGCGGTTAATCACCGGAAAGGTAATCGAGCTATCATCTGTGATAGTGCCTTCCACCTTTTCAACGCCAAAGTTTGGATAGTCACCAGTGCGACTCATCCAAATATAGTTAGGATTCTTATTGGTAGCGGCCACTACAAAACGGTCTTGATAGAATGTACATAATTTGGGATAGCCATTACTTCTGCCCCAACTCCCCATCTTCCATTTTGAAGTAGCTTCATTTTCAACAATACCATTTAAGATATTGACCTTCATGGTTTTAGCATCTACAAATTCTTTCAATTCAATTATGCCCCATGTAGTATATGGAAGAATTGACAAATCAACATTACATTCACCGCTACTAATATCTGATTGAATGCGTAGCTTTGCATTTGGTTCAATTTTTCCGGCGTCCGTTACGTTGTAATCATTTTTACTGGAATATGTACGATAATCTTTCCATGTCGCACCATCATTTGTAGTAATTTGTATCTTAACAGTGCCAGTCCATGTTCCGTGTGTTGTAAACTTCCACGACAAATCTTGGTCTGTGGAGTAGGATTCTACATTGTAATTGATATTATTGTATTCATTCCATTTATGAACTCCACTAAAATGTGTGCGTTTTTCTTTTTTTTCAACAACTGTACCAGTACTTTTAGTATGAACAGCAGAAACAAAATACCCAAGTTGCATTACCATGCCCACCATATCGGCGTTAAACATGTTCGTACTAGATTGTACTGTATCACTGGTCACTGTCACCGTAGCCTTTACATCAGTATTAATATTGTCATACGGTTGTTCCGTTAATTTGTATGCTTCAAGTCGCCAATCCGTATCACTATATCGTGATAGCGTTTGAATAGGGTACTTTCCACTACAGATGAACATTACATCGCCTGACTGGATGCAATTCAAATCAAACAAGATATCGCTAGTGAAAGGAGTCGTAACTTCAATACCGGTATAAATTCCGTAGTTCCACACACGAATATATTTGTCGCCAAATTCGAGCATGAATGAATTATTAGTGTTTGTAGTAAATTCAAATAGTCGTGTTGGCTTATCGCTATATTTGACTTGCCCTACATATTGGCTGCCTTGACGTTTTGCAACGGCCCCATATGGGCGAATAACCACATTCTCCGCTTCCAATAAAGCACTTTTGTATTGCTCCAAGTCAAAGCGACTTGAAACATCCGGTGATACCTCACCAGTTGTAAATGCTAGCTGTGATATGTATATCGGATTACTCATTACCTACCAACCCCTCGCTTTCACATAGCTAGATATATAAACTGTATCTTGTTTACGTTCCTTTGCGTTCATTCCTTTTGCTTCTTGAACCGCCGCTTGATACAGTTTATACGCTTGGTCAAATAATCCCCTATCACCAGTAAGTGGCATAGCCAACGCACTAGCCAATTTACATTGCAACATGTACAAGGATATAGAATCCCAAACATCTAAATCAGTCACGTCATATATATAATCAATAAATGCTAGTGGTACATCACTCACTATGCATTTTTTGTTATTTCCAATATTAAATATGTTATATTCCGGTTGCGATTCAGCATGAAAGCGATCGCCTTGTGGAATAACACCTAATATCCGAATGCATTGTTCCGGATACGCATATACATAATTCCACCCATTAATTTTATGAGCAGATAGTACCAATCTTTCATTTTTACGAGCAAAATTCCATTCGAACTGCCGTAATACCAACTGTCTAGTTGGGTCATATTGCATACGACATTGGCGTCCTTGCTCTGTTTCTTCTTCAAATGAGTAAAGCAACCCTGCATTAATTAATGCAAGTGCTTGATTACAGATGTCAGTAGGTGTCATATTTCCCCCTATATGGTAATAGAGGGATGCATAAGCACCCCTCATATTGTCACTTATTCTTCCGTAGCATCGGTTTTCTTTTTGCTTGTTTTCTTAGGCTTTTCGTTGCCAGTATTTTCATCTGGTGGATTTTTGTCACCCGGCTCTGTTTCAGGAGGCTGGGTGACATTTTCCGGTTCTTTATCTTTAGACTTAGGTTTTGGGTTAAAGATTTTTTCTACTTCATCTTCATTACCAGAGAAAAGTTGTTTAAAATAATCAGGCTCAAATTCCTTAATTTCTTCTTCAGAGAAATTAATAGTTTCACCTTCTTGAATTAATCCACGGTTACCATGGTACATCGTTACGTTAGCTGTAAAAATCATAGTTTCACCTCTTATTTCAAATTTACACCATCTGTTAAGAACGATGTAATGGTAGCGGCAGTCATATTATTCGCATTAATACGAATGAACTTTTTCGCACCTGCAGGAAGTCGACCTTTGTATTCTGTGCCAGCCTTAGCGTTTTGTGGCAATGTAATAGCTGTTAACAATGCGGCATCAGCCATATTTTCCTTATCAGATGTGTACACATTAAATAAAGGTGTACCTGTAACATCTTTATCTAAACGAATATACAACCATAAGGCAACGGCAGCATCACCACCGTTACCATTCATCACCACGTCAGAATTGGTGTTTGCAGTAATTTCTTTTTTCCAGAAAAATGTATTTTGTTCATCAATAATCATTGAATTATGTTCCTTTCTTTACGCAATAACACGAGATTCAGTGCTTAACAATGCATCAATTTTGCGAACTGGTACACCGTTTGCACGAGTAACGAGTTTACCCATTTCCATATCTTCAGTGATAGTGGAACCATGTTTTGTATTCTTTTGCAAACGTAAGAATGTACGCAATGTACGGTTCATATACCAAACTGGACGAACACCACCAAGGTTAGGGATACGTTCTTCCGCTTCAATCATTAAGTTGATAAGATCTGCACCGGCTTTAGCATCATTTGTCAATTTCGTAACATCAATATTGGCAATACGAACAACGTTTCTCCAGTCCCGTACAGTCAAACCAACATCATGTTTGAAGTGAGTGCGATATGCTTCAAACATAGAACCATCATCCTTAGTAACAGTAACAACACCTTTATCTTCTTGGTGTAAACCTGCTGCAGAACCTTCAGGATAAATGCCATGAACGGATAAAGGACCCCAACCAACAAGCCAAATAGACGCCAAGTTACCTGTGCCACCTGCATCAAGAATGTTTTCTGCACTTGCTGCCTTCTTAATATCAAGAGTATTGAATCGAGGAGCCAAGCCAATGAATTTTTCTGGCGTGTTTTCATCGCCATAGAAAATCGTACGGCATAATTCCTGACCCATAGATTCAACAAATGCTTTATCTTCAGTTGCACGGAAGGATGCTTTATCTTTGGATTTATCAACAAGCGCTTTATCAGTTTGCGAATATGCTTCAAGCATACCGCAATTGTCTGTAATTTGACGTGTGGAGGATTTAGACGCTTGAACACCGCCATATAATTTACGCCATGTAACATCTGGTAAACCAGTACGTACAGTTGTTACAAAGCTAGATCCTTGGTTGCATTCGACCATCGTCATATCTTGAATGATTTCTGTCGATTGGTCTAATTGCTCAATAATTTGAGCAACATTACCATTTGGATCCATTCGTTTTTGCAAATCTAAAAGTGTTAAATTTTGAGTTCCAATTGTAGCCATTAATTATTTACCTCATTTCTTAATACATAGATGGATACATTTTTCGTTTTGCTGTTTCTTCATCAGAATTACCGGTTCCAGCTTGTCTTGTACCTTTCCCCGGGTCTTCCTGAACCATTTCACCAACTGCCGCAAATACCTTAATCATGTTGATGTTATTATCGATATGACTATTAACAAGTAATTGACGTAATTCCGGTACCGCTTTAGTTAGTACTTCGATGCCTTTGCCTGCGAGGGCTACAGTTTCATCGAATTTACCGCCTAATTCCTTTTTGGCGTTTTCGTAATCCGCTTGTTGCTTTTCAACAATCGCTTGCTCTTGCTGCTCTTGATAAGCAGTTAAGATGTTCTGTGCGTACTGACTACCGAACTTGGCTAGCTCAACAGCCTGTTCCTGTGTAGCACCGACTTGGTTAAGCAGTTTGCTAAAATCAGCAGATACAGTTTCATCAAGTTCAGTACCTTCAGGGAATACATCCTTGAAATCATAAACCGTTGGTTCAGCAGGTGGCGTATTATCACCGCCTAGTACAGATGGATTACTACCTTCACCATCTGGTTTAGCAGGTGGTTCAGTAGGTGGCGTAGGATTATTTTGGTCCGGATTCGCGCCCGGTTCATTGCCAGTCATGCTATTGTTAGCTCCCATATTTTCTTCAGCCATTTTGTTTCTCCTTTTCGACTAAATTATTAAAATATTCTTGTTGCCCAATATATTCGAGCTGCGCTTGGTGGTACTGCTTAACGCCATCGATGCCTAATTTGTTTAGGTCACCATGGAATAACAGTCCCACCTTGCGTTTTCCTTCGTTGAAATATGTCTCACTGTTGCCAGTGAATGATTGCTTCAATATGCCCGAGCGATCCATCAGGCGACAAAAAAACCACCTACCTAGCTCTGTGCTAAGTACGTGGTTAAGCGCTTGCATATCTCGCTCTTGCATATAATCTTTAATTGTTTTCATCTAAACACCGTCCATTCCTAGCCACTGCTGTAATGCAGGATTGCCATCGTTGGCGGCGTCTGTTGCTTGTTTTGCTGCTCCAGCCAGTTGAGGTGCTAATTGTGCGGCTTGAATAAGCTGCTGTTGTTGTTCCTGTTCAGCTTGTGCCTGTGCTTGTTGCGCTAGGATTTCTTGATATTCGTCATCGGAGCGAATAATCTTAGCTGGTACACCTAGGTTCACACCATATGTATTGGCGGCCTCTTCAAAGTTAAACTTGTTAACAATATTCGGATTAGCCTGTGCCAAGGACATGATGAACGCAAAATACTGTTCGATATTTACCAATGAACTCATCTTTTGCGCCTGAGCAAGTGGTGAGATATATTCAATCTTCACTTCTTGTCCGTTTAATTGGTCTAGGATTTCCTCATCATCAACAGGTGGAAATACACCGGCACGATCTAGTACCGAATACACACGTTCAATGATTGGATTCAAGAACTCAGATAACAGCCGTTCAACCACAGGGCCTAATTGTTGGAGTTTTTCTTGAGTACGTTCCATAACTTCACGAGCCGTCATCTGGCCCTTGTCGATTTGGTCTAACATCAAGAATAAATCCGCACTATAGGCTCTTTTGATTGAATCCTCTGTAACTGTAATCTTATTTTGAATATCCTGTAAATTAGACTGTACAGCGAACATTGGCTCAACTTTATGTTGCCCCTCAATCTCTGTAATGCCACCCGGATATAAGTTAACCGTACTAATGACATCAGATGGTGCTTGCATAGGAGGTTTAACACCTAACTCAACGGCTGTCAAATAATCAAATTCCAACTTCTGCAGCATTTGAGAATCTGGTTGAGCAAACCATGCGGCCCCTTTACCGTAACCATTCAAGTCCATTGACGTATGTCGAGCGATAGGAATTGGCCATTCTTCAAAACCGCCATGATACAAAACTTCATCGCTATTGCTACCTTCAACCCAATAAATGGACGAGTATGGCATATTGCGACGTCCTAACTTATCCTTACGGTCTTTGTTAGGCTCAACCAACCAATTGACTGTGAATGATTGTTGCAAGCTATTTCCGTTATCGTAAATATTCTTTATGTTATCTGGGCAATTATCATACCCGAACTGTTCGACAATCTGATCTACTGTCATTTTGTATTTACGGCCAAAGATATTTACGATTTCCTTGCTATTTGTGCTAATAGCATAGGTACCTATCGGATACGATGTGAAACGAACACCAGATTCACTATCAGCAAATATCCCCATTGGAGCTTGCCCAATAGGCAATTCCATGTAGATTTGATGGACTACGCTGTAGAAATTGGATTTAGCAAGAACCGCATACAAGATTTCCTCTCGTTCATCCAACAGCTCAGCAACTTGGCTATTTGCTGCTACGTCAATATTTTCCATGGTTAATTTAAACCATTTACGGCTTGGAGGCGTTAAGCCGCTCATAACACCACTGGCGAATATTTGGCAACTTTCCCAAGCTACAGGATTTAGAATTTTACCATTGTAAGGTTCTGATTGGTCGTCTTCACCATCAAATTGACCAATAAACGGCAACTGATAGTCACGCAACTGCTTCCACTTATTAATGTATCGTTGCTGCGCATTAAATAGTTGAGAGAATTTCTTTCTCAACTTCGTATAATCACGCTTAACAGGCTTTACACCTTCCGTAGGTTGTCTAGCTAGTAAAGATTCCATTTCCGCCATGCTAGCCTCCTAAAATTGATTTTTGACCACTTCCAGTTGGTCCTAAAATAGTAGATTCAAAGCCACGTTTGAATTTTCGTTTAGTTTCTGCCATTTCCTCACCAGTCTGATTGCTCATATTCGCTTGAACAGTCGGAGCCGGAGCAGGTGGTGTATAGTTAGCAGATGCACCTTTCATACACATCTTTATCCCTCGCTTTCTACAATTAAAAAGGATTGTAACTCGTATTAGCTACAATCCTATTGCCTGTTTCGCTTTTTTTAACGACCCGCGCAGCAAAGGTCAAGGCGAGAGCGTCACCCTTATTTGGAGACGGCAACCCTCGGTCTTTCATATCTTTTTTACTTTCCAGTTGAATGTGTCCGTTTTTATCGATAATAGCCTCTGGACCTACAATGTCATCATATAGGGCTTGGTCATTCGGTGGAATAGAACCACCCTCACGGAGCCATTCTTTCATTTGTCCCCACATGTAAGCCCTCATATTAAGATATACAGGGTCATTACTCTTACCGCCAAACTCAATCAATCGCCATTTCCGCCCTAATTGTTTACCAATGGAATATATCCCTGTGCCGTAACCCATATCAATGAATACGGCATCAGCTTTATATTCATCCTCGAACTGAGCGATGAGTTGAGCCATGCGCCAGTCATCGTCATTCTTAGGAATAGATGCAAGCGACTTCATATAGTAGCCTTGCCGCATGACTATTTCTAAAGAGTCTGAACCAGTCCACGCAGGATCCACGCCAATGATTACAGGTAGATGTTCAAATTGTCCTAGCTTATAGACTTGCTTTTGTGCCTTGTCAGCAATTTCCGTAGAGATAAACTGCAAATCTGATGCGGAAGGGAATACACCACGCACACGTACTTTGAAGAAGTCGGAATCCTCACCATAAGCCTCTAACCATTCTTCAATCTTAGCTTTGTTAGATATCTTAACGGTTCTACTATCAATCTGATATGTATTCCAGAATTTTCTGTACTTTCTAAAACATTCACGGAACCGTCCGCTATTACGAGTAGGATTACCAAATGCACACCAAATGATTTCAGTGTTAGCATCTGTAAGAGCCCCTTCAGTTACTTCCCAAATGACATCATCAATAGCAGAGGCTTCATCAAATAGAACCAATATCCGATTACCTTGATTATGTAGACCAGCGAATGATTCAGGGGAATTCTTACTCCAAGGAATGGCATCGATACGCCATGTCTTTTCATAATCTTTATCGCTACTGAATATAGCTGTGGCTGTGTAGGTAAACAAATCCTTAGCAATGAACATATTGTGCCATTTGCTAAGTTCTGGCCATGTTTTAGTTCTGAGCTGACCTTCTGTATTAGCAGTCACTACACCACGAGTATTCTCATGAGTAGATATTGCAAAATGAATAAGCCATGATATCAGTGCTGATTTGCCGATACCATGGCCAGATGCTACCGCCTCTTGAATAGCGGTTTGTAAGTCCTTACCTTTCTTTAATTGTTCGCCGATGTCTTTTAAGATTTGTATTTGCCATTCATCAGGCCCTTCCATATCTTCCAATGGCGTCCCCGGCTCTCCCCACGGATAGGCAAAATATACAAACGCTAACGGATCATGTGTAAGAGCGCCTAATGCCTCAAACAACTCGTCATGTTTTTCCATTAGCTCTCTCCCGTGCAGCTTTCAACTTATCCATAGCAGACACCGTAAGCTCACCTTTGACATCGATATTTTTAGTATCCCTCCATTTTTCAGGATTGCGGTTCTTCAACCAGAATATTTGAGCTGTAACATCTGGGGGCTGTTGTTTCTTTACAACTTTAACGAGTTTCCCATTCTCGTATGTTTTCTCTTCATATTCGTAACCTATAGCACGTTTATGCAATGCATTTTCAACTTCAAGGTCAATAACTTCTTTCCCTCTTTTAAGGGACTGCAGAAACTGCGGGGAACTCTTTTTCCAATCATATAAAGTTCTAATCGAAATACCTATATTTTTTGCTATTTGCTCATCAGTAAGGCCATCACGAGCCCAACCTTCTGCACGCAATAAATTATCAGGGTCAGTCAACCAGTTTTTTCTATTTACTCGCAATGGATCATCACCTCACTTTAATGTATTACCGCCCTTGCGAATCATCTTCCCATTTTTCCTTACACATAATCCGCATGAATTTCTACTAGCACTTGAATGCGTAATATAGGATTGACATAGGCCATCATAAAATATTTCATTGGCCGTGCATATTCCATTTTTATTATTCAAGCATTTGTGCTTGATGCAGTGTATTTGTGTCATAATTTTCTGTAACAAAAAAGGCACATCAATTAAGATGCGCCTTTTTGCGTTTGGTACTCTAAATGCTTAGGAGATGAACTCATGTTCTTCCACTTACAATATATCATAGATATAGGGGGTTTAAAAGGTCGGAATTAGCCGATTTAAGCCGATTTAAAGCGGAGTTTATAACCTAATTCAATAAGAGCCAAATTCTTATATTCTTTTCCTTGAGATTCACCATAACCAACAAATGCGTAAGCCCCTTTAGCAGACATACCATTGATATATTGTTGCATGAGGATAATAGATCCAACTGTATTGGTTAACGAATCTATCATATGACAAGCATCATCACGTTTGGTAAGTAGTTCATGGATTTGACGTTTGTACCTCATTTCCATATCAAGTAGCCGGTTAATATCATCTTCAATACCAGATGGTTCACCCCCATCTACTCGTTCTTTACCATAATTTACAGCCCGTAATGACGTGATATCGTTTTTAATGCGTTGGATATTACGCTTTAACGATTTAATCCGTAATGCTGCTTTACTTGCCTCATGCAGGTACTCATATGCTAGTTCACGATATTCCTTTTTACTAAGTTCTACCATAGGCCCACCACACAAACAATATTTAAAACAAACAGGATGATACATATTACCATATCCCGTATTTGTGATCTAATTATTTTCTGCAATTGCATTCTATATGCATCAGAAACCATAAAATGTTTTAATGCAGCAGCTTCACGACAAGAGTAATAGGACATTTCAAAAATAACCACAAAATAAATCGCCAATAGAATGTTAATAATAACCATTTCATTCATGGGTATCACCTTCTGACTTCATACAAGCTTTCAATGTATCAGATATTGCATCTTGTTTTATTTCATCTTGCACGGTATCCCGGATAACTGGATGGACGCGGATCCGATCGCCCTCGCGGATGACCCAACTCCGACTCTCCAGTAGGTTGAGTGAATCGGCATTACGGCACATTCTGTACACAAATTCTTCTAAAGACATATTTGAATGTTGAAATTCTATTAAACTTACCCTGTGTCCAATGTTCACATTACCAATTTTATATTTGATAATAAAACTATCAAAATCATATTTAATTTTAGGTATAAAAACATCATCAATATGAACAATGGTTAACGCACAGGATAAAAAGCTAATAGTATTACCTATTCCTTCTTCAGATAACATACTATGAATTCTCATACACACCTCTTATGATAAGGCGGATATTTCACCGCCCATATCCTTTACTAAAACAACTGCTTAAACATAATAATTGTCATTCCGATTAACAATGTAAAA
>OGGS01000760.1_pt1 | contig 28290 bp, 22 predicted proteins | sample 1571281 | NCBI WGS metagenome assembly OGGS01 (sample SAMEA2582042, study PRJEB24529) | metagenome | biome: Human gut stool | place: China | collected 2011 | reverse complement strand
GCGCCTTATATCCCCAGCCCTGCAAGGAACGGGGTTTTACGGCGCATTTTGATAACTGCTTTCATTTTAACGTATCGCGGGAAGGCTTGTCAACGCTTGCTGTCCAAAAAGCCCTGCAGGATGAAGACCGCCGCCATCTTGTCGATGACCTTCTTGCGCTTGCGGCGCGAGACGTCCGCCTCTATGAGCGAGCGCGTGGCCGCGACCGTCGAGAGGCGCTCGTCCCAGAAGAAGACCTCCACGTCGGGATACGCCTTCTTGACCTCCGCCATGAACTCCTTGACGATGGCGCAGCGGTCGCCCTCCGTGCCGTCCATGTTCTTCGGGAGCCCAGAGACGAGTGACTTCGTCTCGTACATCTCCATGAGCTCGCCAAGTCGCTTGAGGTCGTCCGCGAGCGACTTGCGCCGGATTGTCTCGACACCCTGCGCCGTCAGCCCCAGGAGGTCGCTGACCGCGATGCCGATCGTGCGGTCGCCGATATCGAGTGACATGTAACGCTTCATTTCTTGTTCCCTTTTTCCAGATACGAGCGCACGAGCTCCTCTAAGAGCTCATCGCGCTCGAGCGTGCGGATCTTGCTGCGCGCATCGTTGTGGCTCGTCACATAGGCCGGATCGCCCGAGAGCAGATAGCCGACGAGCTGGTTGATCGGGTTGTACCCCTTCTCCTCCATCGCCGCGCAGACCGAACGGATGATCTTCTCCGCCTTATTCTCATCGTTCCCAAAACGGAACATCATGGTCTCTTCATTGTTTGCCATAGTTCATTCCTCCAAAAGCACTCTTGCGGGCTCGCCCGCTCTGTTGCTTCTATCTTACCACATCTTGGCTTTGATGACCATCATACGCCCTCTTCCTATAGTTTTCCTGAAAGAAGCTCACATTTCGATAATTCAGTAGCCCGGATTCTGTTCGGCAACTTTCTTGTCTTGCTGGCTCCAGTCAGACGAACCGCTGTATTTCACCCGCCGATCTTTGACGCGCGGCACAGAGTGGGGCTCTTCATAAGGATGTCCTTCCTTATTATAAGTCAGATTGAATACCATATTGGTCAGCCACTTCTTGAAGGACGGATTATCCTGAAACTGTTTGAATAACTCCATATTATCCGACATGATGGAGAAGATAACTTGCTGCAAGGCGCGCTCGCTTTCTGTCCGAGCTTCCTGTTCGTCGGAGTTACGCATAGCGTTCTGATATTTTTCATTACGCGAAACCATGGCAGGAATACGAAGAATCTGTTTTTGTACATTGTCTGCATCATTCCACTGGATATTGCCAAAGATATCATTGAACTCAGAGATAATCTTCGATAACGGGTCCATCTCTGGCTCAACGATATGACCTACTTTACCTGTGGGGACTGGTGCAATCTCTCCATCCTCGTCTTCGAGCTTGATTGCTACCGCTTCTTGTGCTTCATTACGGTAACTGTCAAGATCGATGGCGGATAGGATGCCCTCTGACAGATCATCTTCGCGCGGAGATGGAAGCTTTGGAATCAGGAGATTTAAGAAAATAGATAGTTTCTCCCATTCTACAGTTCCGTAAGGAAGGATGGAACCAAGGAATTCATAGGTGCGCACGAATGCTTTCGCCGCGCTCTTGAACTTGATCTGGTCCTCCACTTCAAGCTCATTATATGTGACAACACATGGGTCAAGCAGCGGATCAAGGCGATCTCTATCAGCGCCATCAAGGAATAGGTTGACCACGTGCTCTACATCATCACCGTCGTATACCTGATAGTCTTCCATGACATTTATCAAATCATACAGCTTGTTTGGGTCGGTTTCGCCAGACAGAATCGTTGTCCTGTAGAACTTCGAGAACGCTTTCTCGATGTCCGACGTCTTGTTGGCAAAGTCCAAGACATAGACTTCATCCTTACCCGGATAGGCTCTGTTCAATCTGGACAATGTCTGTACCGCCGTGATTCCATAGAGTGTCTTGTCCACATACATGGTCTGCAGTAGCGGTTCGTCGAAACCTGTCTGAAACATATTTGCAACGACAAGGAATCGGTATGGGTCCTTCTTGAATTCCTTCGGTATCTTCGCATCTGAAAACCCATTCATCTCAGCAGAAGTCAAAGCTGGCTCCTGTCCGTTATATTTGCATGCACCAGAGAACGCGATGATTGCTTTATATGGACTGTGACGTTCTGCCAAGCGCTTATTGATGGCGTAATAGGTCTCTATGCAGCGCGGGATACTCGCTGTCACAACCATGGCACGAGATTTCCCATTTAGCTTCTTCTTGGCAATAATCTGCTCGTGGAAGTGATCTACCATCATAGCGGCCTTCTTCGCAATGACGTCCGGATTCCCTTCGACGAACGAGCGCAGTTTCTTTTGAGCTCGTTTCTTGTCAAACATCGGATCATCCTCGACCGTCTTGGCAATCTTGTACCAACTATCAATAGTCGTGTAGTTCTTCAGCACATCGAGGATAAAGCCCTCCTGAATGGCCTGCTTCATCGTGTAGACGTGAAACGGCCTGTGCTTGATGACGCCATCTTCCTCATACGGAGTACCAAAAACCTCCTCGGTCTTATTCTTCGGCGTTGCGGTGAAAGCGAAATAACTCGCGGTCTTTACGAGCTTCCGACCTTCGACAATAGCGTTAATCTTATCCTCGTTATCCATCTCGTTATCAGAAGCCATACCTGAGAGAGCCAGGTTCATGTTGGCGGAATTCCGCCCATTCTGGCCAGAATGGGCCTCATCGATGATGATGGCAAAATGATTGCTGATGTGTTCCTGTCCAATCTCCTGAGAGATGTACGGGAACTTCTCAACCGTGGTGACGATGATTCGCTTGCCGTCCTGGATTGCCTTCTTCAGGTCTCCAGCGTGCTGCGCCCACTGGAAAGTACTCTTTACCTGCATGAACTGTTTGATGGTATCACGAATCTGCTTATCAAGAATACGACGATCGGTTACTACGATGACAGAATCGATCATCGGACGGCCATCCTGCATGAGCCCGATCAGCTGATGCGCAAGCCATGCGATGGAATTCGACTTTCCCGAACCCGCGCTGTGCTGAATAAGATACCGCTTGCCAATACCATTTTCCTTCACATCGGCAAGGATCTTCTCTACACAGTCCAGCTGATGGTAGCGCGGCCAGATCTGCTTGACGGTTTTCTTTTTCGTATCTGGATCTTCGTCCACCACAATCTGAGCATAGTTCTCGATGATGCGGGAGAGCTTCTGCTTGGTCAGGATATCCTTCCACAGGTAGTCTGTCATGATGCCATCTGGATTTGGCGGATTGCCCGCGCCATCCTTATATCCCTTGTTGAACGGCAAAAACCAGCTGTCCGTTCCTGCGAGCTTTGTACAGAACATCACGGTCTGATCATCCACCGCAAAATGCACCATGCAGCGCTTGAACGAGAATAGCGTATCTCGCGGGCTACGGTCTTCCTTGTATTGCTCGACGGCATCTGCCGTCGTCTGTCCTGTAAAGTGGTTCTTGAGCTCGAGCGTGATGACCGGCAAGCCATTGATGAACAGACACAGGTCCAGCGCCAACTTCGTCATGTCCCGTGAATAATGCAGCTGGCGCGTCACACTGAAGATATTCTGCTCGAACAGCTTCTTCGACTGCTCGTTTTTCTCCGTCGGCGTGAAGTAGAACAGGATGAGTTTGGCTGGATACACCTTGATGCCGTTGCGCAGCACATGGATGACACCGCGCTTGGCGATTTCTCCCGACAGCCGATTCAGGAACTGGCGCTTCTTCGACTCACTGCTATTGACACCGAGCTTCTCCATCTCTTCAGGCTGCGTCGTGTTGAGGAAACGGAAGAGCCGCGTCTCGTCGATGGCATACTCGTCGTTGTAGTCATCATTCGTGCCTTCTTCATAGCCGTTGTGCTCGACAAGCCATTTCACGATCAGGGTTTCAAAGCCCTTCTCGGTCTTATCTGTGAAAGCCATGGTCAGCCCTCCTCTTCACCTGCTTCGGCAACTTCATCATCGTTGTCGGTATCATCATCTGCAACATCATCGACATGTTCATATTCAGGAATCGTTACATTGCGGACATCGATTTTGCCAGTGACAACATCGGATACTACGACAGACTTCATCTCAATCAATTCCTCTATATTCTTATGTGTATTAGCAATGAGCGAATCAATCTTTGAGCACACATTGTCGAGATAATCTACAATTTCTTGTTGCTCCTCCTTGGAAGGAACAAGCAAGAATGTATCCTTCAAAATTTGCTGAGTGATGCTATAGACCTTTACCGCATTTACTTTTTTCCAAATCTGATATCGCCATGTAGGGGACTTAAATAAATATGCAAAGTACTTATTATCCGTTCCATCCTTCGTATGGGCAATTACTGAATGATACCCTGCAAAAATCTTCTCCTCTCTATCTATGTATGCGCAATTTCCGCTACCGCCGAGGTCTTCTGATGTATCAGCAAATATAAAATCTCCTTTTTGTACAAGAGCGGATGGGTCTGTAATTAAGTAGGAATGATTGACGTATCTGAACAATTCATTATTCAAACCTACCATACTGTTCTTTTTAGAATGAACCTGCCCATAGCTAATCACCGGAATTCCTGTCGGTTCAAGATTGGCTTTAGTGATGGATAATCCCTTCCTAAAGGTAAACAAATTCCGAAGCCGCTCGATTTTCCAGTTCGAAGGATAATCTATCTCCCAGCGAATATCATCATTGTGGTTTTCAAAATTACCATGTAGACCGTGAATCACAAATTTATCAATAGTGCAAGATTTTAGCTCTTCCAATTTCTGTATTTCCTTCCGGCTAATTCCGATCAATTTGTTAATTTCAGAGACCTTCCAGTCCAAGAATCGCACAATCTGGCCCTGTTCAGCGCGAGGAGGAACTGGAATGTAATGATTTTTCAGCTCTTTATAATCGATATTCTGTCCTTCACGAATTCCCGTAACACAAGTAGTCAGCAATTTAATAAAAGGAACTGATTTAAAAAGGAATCTATAGTATCCACTGCAAAAATCTTCTTTAGGCTGCATAATCGAATAAGCCGGGCTGATAATTCCCTGATAATGTGCATACTCTATGCCACCTTGAAAAGACCTGAGACTCACGACATAATCTCCTTGTTTTACCAACTTGAGCTTATCAAGGTCCTTCATAGCTTCTACTGTTCTTTTACCATATATCTGCTTAGGTACAACTCCCATGTTTTGTGAAGCAACAAGTAATTGTTCTTCAGGATATCCTTTCTCACTTCGTTCCATAAAAGCCCATTTTATTTTCTGCATTTTCCACGAATTAGGAATTTGAGAAAGCCAAGCTTCTTTTGTATGACGCATATCGCTATATTTTGCCATCACTCCAGCCCCCTGACGATTTCATCCATGACACCATCAGACTCTTTCTCAAGCTCTGCCAGAGAAGCGAGGATATCCTTCATATCACGAAGCTCTACGGGTTTGTAGAAGTATTTCGTGAAGCTGATCTCATAGCCGATCTTTGTCTTGTCCTCATCCACATAGGCATCAGGTGCATAGGGCAGAACTTCTTTCTTGATGAAAGCATCGATACCGCCTTCATAGAGGAACGGGATGTTCTCGGTGTCACGCAGCTCGGGGTCGGCCTCGCCTGCGACTTCCTTTGCTTCTGGATCGGTCTTCGTGATAAATGGACGGATTTTCTTGAGCTGGCCTTTCTTCAGCTTCGTCGCCTTGGCAAAGGCATCCCAATCATCGAGAGGCGCGGTCTCCATTGCCGCCTTCACTGCACTGCGCACCTCTGCCAGCTCGCTGCTCTTTCGGAAGAGCAGTTTGCCCTTCTCGTTCTCAGCAGGTACTTCCCTGTCCGGCAGGATACGTAGGCGCAGTGGCCTGTCCACCGTCACATTCCAGTAACCGAACTCCTGATTGTCGAAGATCTTGCTGACCTCGCTTTCCTCCATCGTGAGGAAGATGCGGATGATCTCTTTGCGGATATCTGCTGTGAACTCACAGTTCTTCTTTCCCATGTTCTTGCGCAGAGGAGACTTCATCTTTGTCGCATCGATGAGTTGGATCTTCCCCTTGCGACGCTCTTCCTTGCGGTTGGACAGCACCCAGATGAAGGTGCCGATACCGGTATTGTAGAACATGTTGTCCGGCAGGGCGATGATGGCCTCTACCAGATCGCGCTCAATCATGTAGCGACGGGCATTGCTCTCGCCGGTGCCTGCATCACCTGTGAACAGCGATGAGCCGTTGTGGACCTCGATGATGCGGCTGCCAAGCTCCGTATCCGTCTTCATCTTGGCGACATTGTTGAGCAGGAACAGGAGCTGTCCATCACTCGAGCGCGGTATCATCTTCAGTTCCTCACCGTCGTCCGTATAGGCATTGAAGCGCAAGTCAAGGATCTCATCTTTGCCGCCCAGCTTGTCGGCGTCTGTCTTCCAGCTCTTGCCATACGGAGGATTGGACAGCATGAAGTCAAACTGCCGTGAAGGATTGCCATCCAGTGACAACGTCGAGCCATACGTGATATGCTCAGCTTCTTCACCATCACCCTTGAGCAACATATCGGCCTTGCAGATGGCATATGTTTCTGGGTTGATCTCTTGCCCAAACAGATGAATAGAGACCTTTTTGTCCCGACTCTTTGCCAGGCGGAGCAGCCGGTCCTGCGCAACGGTGAGCATGCCACCCGTACCGCGCAGGCGCCATCGTAGCAGGAGTACGTCGCATCCTTGAGCTTGTCCTGCACCGGATAGAAGGCGAGGTCTGCCATAAGCTCTACGACATCGCGCGGCGTCCAGTGCTCGCCAGCTTCCTCGTTGTTGTCTTCGTTGAACCGGCGGATGAGCTCTTCGAATATCGTACCCATGCCATGATTGTCGAGCCCCGGCAGCTTGATGATTGTCTTCTCTGCATCTTTGTATACAGGCTCCGGGCTGAGATTGATGTCCGATGAGGTGAACTTATCAATGACTGAGCCAAGGATATCAGCATCGACCATCGTCTTGATTTGATCGCGGAACTTGAACTTGTCGAGGATTTCCTGGACGTTCGGCGAGAATCCATCGAGATATGCCTTGAAGTCCGCTTCAAGCGTCTGCTTCTTTCCACGGCTTGTAAGATCCTTCAACAGAAAGGGGGACGCATTGCAAAAAGCTTGCCCTGCTACATTGCAAAGGGCAGGCCATTGGTTGTCGATTTTCGCAACATCCAACTGTTTCTTCATTTCCAACACAGCTGACTTTGTTTCTTCAAGCATTGCATCAAGACGGCGAATAACTGTCATCGGCAGGATGACATCGCGATACTTGCCGCGCACATACACATCACGCAGGCAGTCATCCGCAATGCCCCATATAAAGCTAACAATCGAGTTGTATTCCTGATTATCCATGTCGTCCTCCATACTGACCTAAATTCTTAACATACGTTAATTCGACCCAAGTGCCCGATTTTCCTGCCAAGACATATCCGACCATGAATATGACGGATATACGCGAAAAGCACAAACGACACTCACGTATCGTTTGTGCTTTTTGCATGCATAACAGTGTCCATCAATACGTTCCAGCGGCCTTCAACCTTTCCTTCTTTGCGGCTACCCTTACGTTCGCAGATTCACTGTTCGTTCAGGGCATTGTTCAGCGCGATGGCGAGCTGGTCGGCGCACGAGGTGCCGCGGCCGCCGCAGTCGTTGCCCTTGAGCAGGGCCGCTACGTTCTTGGGGTCAGCGCCTTCGAGCAGCTTGCTGATGGCACTGAGATTGCCCGGGCAGCCGCCGATGAAGCGCACATCGTGGAGCTTGCCCTGCTCGTCAATGGCAAACGTGATCTGCTTGGCACAGACACCCTGCGGGGTAAAGGAATACGTCTTCATGATTTCACTTTCTTTCTCAAATATTCTCCTCCATTATACGCCATCCACATGCCATCCGCCAAGTAGCGGCAATCCATCCTGAATGGACTGAACAAAAAGCACAGACGACATCGATGCATCGTCTGTGCTTTTTGCCTGCATATGCAACAACTTCCATTAATGCACGGCCAGCTTGCGGAATGCCTCTATGGATCGTTTGTGCTTTTTGTCGCGCCGCCTCAGAGCGCTCCCTTGTCCAGGCGAGCCCGGATCAAGGGCTTGATGCCGCCGTGCTGCAGGATGTCCATGATGTAGTCGCTCAGCGGCTCTGCCTGCACGGATGTGCCGGCGGTCTCATTGGTGATCGTACCGGCGAGCAGGTCGACGGCTGCGGTATCGCCATTTTGGAAGAACGTGCCAATGTCCTTGCAGGTGATGACCGGCAGGCCGAGGTTGATGGCGTTGCGGAAGAAGATGCGGCCGAATGACTCCGCGAGGATCGCGCCGACACCGATGCCCTTGAGGGTCATGACGGCATGTTCGCGCGAGGAGCCGCAGCCGAAATTGCGGCCCGCGACGATAATATCGCCGGGATGGAATCTCTTGACGAGGTCCGGCATCGCGCTGCCGCTCATCGCGTACTTGCGGATGTCTTCGATTTCCGTGTACTCCACGTACTTGCCCGGGTAGATCTGATCCGTGTCCACATTGTCACCGAACACGAATACCTTTCCACGGACCATCTGCGCCATTGCTTTCTTTTCTTCTGCGTTCATCATGCCTGCTCCCCTTTCTCATCCAGATACTGGCGCGGGTCTGTCACCACGCCGTTCCTGGCCGCTGCGGCAACGGAGGCCGGCGAGCCAAGATAGATACGCCCCTTGACGCTGCCCATGCGGCCGGGGAAGTTGCGGTTCGTCGACGACAGGCAGACTTCGTCAGCGGCCAGCAGGCCCTGATGGATGCCGAGGCAGGCGGCGCAGCCCGATGCCGTCAGCGTCGCGCCGGCGGCCAACAGGGTCTGGATGTAGCCCTTCGCCAGGCACTCCGCGAGCACAGCCTTTGAGGCCGGCACCATCACCATGCGCGTCCCCGCGGGGATGTGTTGGCCAGCGAGGATTTTCGCCGCCACGGCGAAATCTTCGATGCGCCCGCCCGTACAGGATCCTAAGTAGGCCTGGTCGACATGCATGCCGGCATAAGCCGACAATGCCTGCACATTGTCCACGCTGAACGGGACGGCCAGCTGCGGCTCGACCTCGCTCACATCGAAGGTGAGGTCCGCCGCGTAGACGTAATCCGCATCGGTCTCGTAGACCGTGAAATCCTGACGGCCGCGCTCCTTCAGGAACTGCAAAGTGATCGCATCCGGCTGGATGTAGCTCGTCTTGGCGCCCATCTCCGTCGTCATGTTGCAGAGCGCCATGCGCTCCGAGATGCTCAGCTGCTGCAGGGCAGGGCCAGCGAATTCCACGGCTTTGTAGACCGCGTAGTCGGCCTTGAGTTTCCCGATGATGGACAGGACGATGTCCTTGGCATACACGCCGGCGGGAATCTCGCCGGTCAAGTTGATACGGATGACCTCCGGCACCTTGAACCACAGCCGGCCCGTCGCGAGGATCACGGCGAGGTCCGTCGCGCCGACGCCCGTGCCGAAGGCACCAAAGGCGCCGTGCGTCGTCGTATGCGAGTCCGTGATGACGATGACCTCGCCCGGCGCCGAGAAGCCGTGGTCCGCCATGACCTGATGGCAGACGCCCTCATTGATGTCCATCAGGTGATGGATGCCCTGCTCGCGCGCAAAGGCGCGGAAGCGCTTGTGGTTGTCCGCCTGCTTCTCGGTCGCGCACGGCGCGTAGTGGTCGAAGAACAGGACGACGTGCTCCGGGTCGACGACGCGCTCGCCGCCCATCTCGTAGAACGACTTGACCGTCTGGTAGTAGAGATCGTTGATGCCCGCCCAGTCCACGCGGCAGTTGACGATCTCACCCGCATGGACGGAGGATTTGCCGGCCTTTGCCGCCAGTATCTTTTCAATGGCATGCATGATGTTCAGCCCTCTTTCTCGTTTATGATGTATCTTCTATCTGCTGTCTGACTTGATTTTAGCGCAGGAATCATATAAAATCAATTTAGAAGATAATATATACCCATAAAGAAGATTAATATGGAGATGAATAGCAGATGCAGGCAGAACTGAATTACATCTTTGAAGTATATCGCACAGGCAGTTTCTCGCAGGCAGCCCGGAATCTCTACCTGACGCAGCCGACCCTGAGCATCGCGATCAAGAAGGTCGAGCAGGCCATCGGCATGCCCCTCTTTGACCGGAGCCAGCAGCCGCTGACGCTCACCGAGGCGGGGCACATCTACATCGCCCGCATCGCAGAGATCCGCCAGATCGAGGAGAACACTGCCCGCGAGCTCGACGACCTGCGCCAGATGGATGCCGGCGAGCTGCGCATCGGCGGCACGCAGTACTTCAATTCCTACGTGTTGCCGGACGTCCTGCAGGATTATCAGGCCCAGTATCCGGCCGTGCATCTGACGCTTCGGGAAGACAATGCCAACCGCATCGACCAGTGGCTGCTGGACGGAGAGACCGACATCAATTTCCGCAGCGCGCCGGTCGAGGAAGAGCGGTTCACGAGTCAGGCCGTCTGTGCCGACCATCTGCTGCTGGCCGTCCCGCGCGCCCATGTGCCAGAGGATGCCATCGGGCAGGGGCTCAGCTGGCAGGAAGTCGCCGCGCACCGCTTCCTTCAGGATGACTGCCCCGTGCAGTCCCTCTCGGACTTCCGCGAGATGCCCTTCCTGCTGCTGACGGAGAGCAATCAGCTGCGCACACGCGCGCTGGCCATCTGCGCGGAAAATGGCTTTTCGCCGCAAGTCCGCTTCTGCGTCGAGCAGCTGGAAACGGCCTGGCACATGGCGCGCCATGGACTCGGCGCGACCTTCGTGACGGAGTTCATGATTGCGGAGGGACAGGATGACCGGCTGCTCTACTACAAGGTGCCCTCCCCTCATGCCGTCCGCCATTTCCACGCCATCCTGCGGAAGAACAGCTACGTCTCGCATAAGATGAAGTGCTTCATCGCGCTCGTGCAGCAGCGCTCCCCCGTCACAGCAACGCAGACAGATCGCCATACAAGATGACAAGAAAAAGAGACTGCCTCTACAAGAGGCAGTCTCTTTCTTTACGCAATATGTCTGTGCAGGTTCAGCTTCAGATCATGTCGTGCTCAATCATATATTCAGCGATCTGCAGGGCGTTGAGGGCAGCGCCTTTGCGAATCTGGTCGCCGCAGACCCAGAAGTTCAGGCCGTGCTCGATGGACTCGTCCTTGCGAATGCGGCCGACTTCGACGTCGTTCTTGCCGGACGTGAAGAGCGGCATCGGGTAAATCTGCTCGGCCGGGTTGTCGCGGACAATGGCGCCCGGGAAGGCATCGATGGCCTTGCGGGCCGCCTCGACGCTGACCTCGTCCTCGAACTCGACGTTGACGGACTCGGCATGGCTGCGGTAGACCGGCACGCGGACCGTCGTCGCCGTGATGCGCAAGCTGTCATCCTCGAGAATCTTCTTCGTCTCGTTGACCATCTTCATCTCCTCTTTCGTGTAGAGGTTGTCGTAGAAGACGTCGATCTGCGGGATGAGGTTGAAGGCGATCTGGTAATGCTTCGGGAACTTCGCGCCCGGCAGGATGTTCGCCTTCGGCTCGCGGCCGGCGACGATGTCATCGACCTGCTGCTCGAGCTCGGCCATGGCTTCCTTGCCGCCGCCCGAGACAGCCTGATACGTCGAGACGACGATGCGCTTGATCTTCGAGAGATCGTAGAGCGGCTTGAGCGCCATCATCATGATGATCGTCGAGCAGTTCGGGTTGGCGATGATGCCCTTGTGGCGCGCGATGGCCTGCGGGTTGACTTCCGGAACGACGAGCGGGACCTCCGGGTCCATGCGGAAGGCACTCGAGTTGTCGATGACGACGGCACCGGCCTTGACGGCAGCCGGAGCGAACTGCTTGCTCGCAGCACCGCCGGCGAACAGAGCGATCTCGACGTCCTTGAAGGAGTCATCTGTCGTCTCCTCGACCGTGTACTCTTTACCCATGAACTGGATCTTCTTGCCAGCGCTGCGCTTCGAAGCGAGCATCTTGAGGTTGGCAAACGGGAAATTGCGCTCCTCGATGAGGTTGAGGAATTCCTGGCCGACAGCGCCCGTCGCGCCAAGGATTGCTACATTGTACTTCTTCATGTCCATCGTTCCTTTCTGGTTCCTGCGATGCAGTCATTTATAATATGGATAAGGAAAGCAAAATCAGTCGAGCAGCTTGTCGAGTCCGACCGTCAGGCCTTTGAGGCTGCGAACTTTCTTCGCGGCGAGCACGACGCCCGGCATGAACGACTCGCGGTTCATCGAGTCGTGGCGGATTGTCAGCGTCTGGCCGAGGCCGCCGAAGATGACTTCCTGATGGGCGACATAGCCCGGCAGGCGCACGCTGTGGATGTGCATGCCCTCATAGTCGGCGCCGCGCGCACCCTTGAGCTTCTCGAACTCATCGGGATTGCCCTGCTTGTGTGCCTTGCGGACCTCGGCGATCATGGCCGCCGTCTGGATGGCCGTGCCAGATGGTGCGTCGAGCTTCTTGTCGTGGTGCAGCTCGATAATCTCGACATCCGGCATGTACTTGGCTGCCTGACGCGACATGACCATCAAGAGCACCGCGCCGATGGCGAAGTTCGGTGCGATGAAGGCCGGCGTGTTGTTCTCTTCCGAAGCCTTGGCGATCTCAGCCTTCTGCTCGTCCGAGAGGCCCGTCGTGCCGACGACCGGCGATGTACCGTGCTTGAGTGCCGTCATGACATTGCCGAAGACGACGTCCGGGCGCGTGAAGTCGACCATGACCTCCGGCTTCTTGCGCGTGAGCAGCGCCTCGAGGTCCGTCTCGACGAGGATGCCGTTTGCCGGCAGGCCAACGAGTGCACCCGTATCTGCACCGCCCTTGATATCCACTGCGCCGACGAGCTCGAGCCCGTCCGCTTCCTGTACCGCTTTCAAGACTGCCTGGCCCATGCGGCCGCAGGCACCATTTACGATTACCGTAGTCAAAAGTATGCGCCTCCTGTTAGCGTCAAAAGATATTGCTATTGTATAGCATGTCCGCCATTCGTGTCAAGACGTCCCGTTGAAAAAGACGATTTTCGATTCAATTTTCCATGATATGCTGGAATCTCTCCTTATATTGCAGCACGAGGATGGGCCGGATGAAGTCGAGGTCACCCTGGCTCGTGAGCGTCGCCTCGGCGGCCTTGTGGGCCTCTAAGAGGATGGCGATGTCCTCCGGCACGCGCGCGATCTTGAGGTCGGGCAGGCCGTGCTGCATCGAGCCGAAGAACTGGCCCGGGCCGCGCAGCCGCAAGTCCTCCTCCGCGAGCTTGAAGCCATCGGAGACCGTGGCCATGATCCTCAGGCGCTCGCGCGCATTCTCGGTCTTGCCCTCAGAGACGAGGATGCAGTACGAGGCGTAGGAGCCGCGCCCGATACGGCCGCGCAGCTGGTGGAGCTGGGCGAGGCCGAAGCGCTCGGCGTGCTCGATGACCATGATGCTGGCATTCGGCACGTTGACGCCGACCTCGATGACGGTCGTCGAGACGAGCAGCTTGATCTTGTCCGCATAGAAGTCCTGCATGACGCGCTCCTTCTCGGCAGGCGCGAGCTTGCCGTGCACGAGGCCGCACGGGATGCCGCGGAAGATGCCGTAGCGCAGCTCGTCGTAGACCTCCTCGGCTGACGGCAGGTCGCTCTCCTCATTCATCTCGATGAGCGGGCAGACGACGTAGGCCTGGCGCCCCGCCTCGATCTGGCTGCGCACGTACTGGTAAATCAGCGGCCGGCGGTCGGGCCGGCGCACGAACGTGCGGATGGGCTGGCGTCCCGGCGGCAGCTCGCGGATCAGCGAGACGTCGAGGTCGCCGTAGACCGTCAAGGTCATCGTGCGCGGGATTGGCGTCGCCGTCATGACGAGCACGTCCGGCACATGCGCGCCCTTCTTCTCGAGCGCCGCGCGCTGCGCGATGCCGAAGCGGTGCTGCTCGTCGGTGATGACGAGGCCGAGACGCGCGAAGTGAACGTCATCCTGGATCAGCGCGTGCGTGCCGATGACGATGTCGACCTCGTGGCGCGCGATGGCCTCGTGCATCTCGCGCCGCTGCTTCGGCGTCAGGTGGCCCGAGAGATAGCCGACGCGGATGCCGAGCGGCGCGAGCTTCGCCGAGAGGTTCTCATAGTGCTGGGCGGCGAGAATCTCGGTCGGCGCCATCATCGTGCCCTGCCAGCCGCTTGCGACCGTCTTGACGAGCGCGAGCATGGCGATGACCGTCTTGCCGGAGCCGACGTCGCCCTGCACGAGCCGCCGCATCGGCACGGTCCGCTCCATGTCGCGGCAGATCTCCTGCCACGCCTGCTGCTGGTCGTACGTCAGCGTGAAGGGCAGGCCAGAGAGGACAGCCTTCACGAGCTTGCCATTGGGCTGGTGACGGATGCCGAGCCGCGTCTGCTGGGACTGCTTCTTGATGAGCAGCAGTCCGCACTGGATGAGGTAGAGCTCTGAGAACGCCAACCGGTAACGCGCCCGCTTGAGCTCCTCCCCGTCCTTCGGGAAGTGCACGGCGCGCAGGGCCTCGCGTCGGCCCATGAGCTTGTGCTCAGCGAGGATGCGCGCGGGGATGAGCTCAGGCAGCCCGTCAGCGGCCTCCAGCGCCTCCTCGACGAGCGTGCGGAAGAACTTCTGGTTCAGGCGCTCCGTCGCTGCATAGACGGGCAGGATGCCGCAGAGACCGGCTGCCTGCTCCCCCTCATCGAGGATCTGGAAGTAGCGCAGCTGGCTCATCGCGAACTGGCCGCGGCCGCCGTAGGCGTAGGCGGGCTTGCCGCTGACGAAGACGCGCCGCCCGACCTTGAGCTTGTTCTTGAGGTACTTCTGGTTGAACCAGGTGACCTGCAGGAGGCCAGAGCCGTCATTGAGGTAGGCCGTCAGGATCGTCAGGCCGCGCCGCCCCGTCTGCTCCTGCAGGTTGACGATGGTACCCGCGACCGTCGCGACCGTGCCCGGCCGCAGGTCAGCGATGCACGTCAGCGCGCTCTGGTCCTCATACGTGCGCGGAAAGTACGTCAGGACATCGTAGACCCGCGCGATGCCGAGCCGCGCGAGCTCCGCCTTCTTCTTCGGCCCGACGCCCTTGAGGTACTGGACCGAATCCGTGATCTTCATGGAGAGAATCGAATCCTTTCTTATTTTTATTAGACTTACTTGACGAATGGTCTTGCCCTTATTCTACCACGTTTGCCAGATGAGCACCACACGCGCACAGGCACAAAAAAAGAGTCTCACGAGGAGACTCTTTTTTACCGTATTGGCAATGCGTTCAGTGAAATCAGAGCTGCGGGCCAGCTGCAACGAGGCCTTTGCCGATTTCCGTGTTCGCATACTTCTTGGCGAAGTTGTCGATGAACATCTGAGCGAGTTTCTTAGCTCTCGTATCCCACTCGGACTCATCTTTGTAATCCCACTTCGACTTGGACGGATCCTTGTAGGTATCCTTCGGGTCGAGGACTTCCGTAGCAACGCCTTCGAGCTTCGTCGGGATCTCGAGACCGAAGTACGGGATCTTCTTCGTCGGAGCTTCGTTGATGGCACCGCTGTGGATAGCGTCGATGATGCCGCGCGTATCTTTGATGGAGATGCGCTTGCCATAGCCGTTCCAGCCCGTGTTGACGAGGTATGCCTTCGTGCCGTTCGCCTTTACGCGCTTAACGAGCTCATGCGCATATTTCGTCGGCGGCAGCTCGAGGAATGCCTGGCCGAAGCAAGCGGAGAACGTCGGAGTCGGCTCCGTGATGCCGCGCTCCGTGCCAGCCAGCTTGGACGTGAAGCCGGAGAGGAAGTAGTACTGCATCTGTTCCGGCGTCAGGATGGAGACCGGCGGCAGTACGCCGAATGCATCTGCTGCGAGGAAGATGACGCTCTTAGCAGCCGGAGCAGCGCTGCGGTCGTTGACAAAGCCCTTGACCGTGCTCTTGATGTGGTCAATCGGATAGGATACACGCGTATTCTCCGTGATGCTCTTGTCGGCGAAGTCAATCTTGCCGTTCTCGTCGAGGACAACGTTCTCCAAGAGAGCATTGCGCTTGATGGCGCCGAAGATATCCGGCTCGGATTCCTGATCGAGGTTGATGACCTTTGCATAGCAGCCACCCTCGAAGTTGAAGATACCATCGTCATCCCAGCCGTGCTCATCATCGCCGATCAGCAGGCGTTTCGGATCCGTCGACAGCGTCGTCTTGCCCGTGCCGGAGAGGCCGAAGAAGATGGCCGTGTTCTTGCCCTGCTTATCCGTGTTAGCGGAGCAGTGCATCGCAGCGATGCCCTTGAGCGGCAGGAAGTAGTTCATCATGGAGAACATGCCCTTCTTCATCTCGCCGCCGTACCAGGTGTTGATGATGACCTGCTGGCGCTCCGTGAGGTTGAAGACGACAGCCGTGTCGGAATGCAGGCCGAGCTCTTTGTAGTTCTCGACTTTTGCCTTCGAAGCGTTGAAGACGACGAAGTCCGGCTTGAAGTTTGCTTCCTCTTCCGGGGTCGGTTTGATGAACATGTTGCGGACGAAATGTGCCTGCCATGCGACTTCAACGATGAAGCGGACAGCCATGCGCGTATTCGTGTTTGCACCGCAGAAGCCATCGACGACGAACAGGCGCTTGTTGGACAGCTCTTTCTTGGCGATGTCCTTTACAGCAGCCCAAGCTTCCTTGGTTGCCTTGTGGTTATCGTTGTGATAAGCCTCAGAATCCCACCAAACCGTGTCGTGCGACGTCTCATCATCGACGATGAATTTATCTTTAGGCGAACGGCCCGTGAAGATGCCCGTCTTGACATTCACAGCACCGAGTTCGGAAACCTGGCCCTTCTCGTAGCCCGTCAGGCCTTCCTTCGTCTCTTCCTCGAACAGGGTCTTGTAGGAAGGATTGTAGATGATTTCCGTTGTACCCGTGATACCATACTGACTAAGATCGATGTTTGCCATTTGCATTCAACCTCTTTCATTAATATTGGTCTTGGTAAACCTCTGAGGCATCTCACATGACGCAGCCTTACAGTCGCGATGAAAAACCGTTTCGCATCTGCGATCTGCTGTTCACTTCATGTGAACTCCTCATCACAGCTATTATATTAACTTATTCATTCATAAATGTCAAATATTTATTTGCACTTTTTTTAACGTTTTATTTATTCCTCTTATTCACATTCACTCCTATAAAAATAAGAGGAATAACGCAGAAATTCTGCATCATTCCTCTTATCAATTCACTTATTCTTGAACAGGATTCGCCGACGCGAAGAGCATGACGGCCTTCTCCATCGTCGCCGGTGCGCAGATGCCGTCGTGGCGCACGGCCTTCTTGCGCAGCGAGGCAAGGCCTTCAGGGATTGGGTCTTCATTGCGCTGCTGCAGCTCGTCGAGCAGGGTGAACTCGTCGACGCCCTGCGTCTTGACGCCGAGCGCGTCGAGCACGCTGCCGTTGAACTTGTAGGGGCTCGCCGTCGAGACGACGACCATGTAATGCGCATCGCCCGTCGTCTGCTGGTACTTCTCGGCGACGCTCCAGGCGACGGCCGTGTGCGGGTCCGCGACGTAGTGATGCTTGCGGTAGACCTCTGCGATGCACGCTTCCGTATCCTCGTCCGAAGTCCAGTCCGCCCAGAAGGTCTGCTGGATCTTCGCGAGCAGCTCGCTGCCGACATCGTAGCGGCCCTGCTGCTGCAGCTGCTGCATCCAGTCGGCGACCTTCGCCTTATCCTCCGTCATATGGTAGAGCAGGCGCTCGAGGTTGCTCGAGATCAGGATGTCCATCGACGGCGAGATCGTCTTGAAGAAGTCGCGCTGGCGGTCGTAGACACCCGTGCGCAGGAAGTCGGTCAGGACGTTGTTGGCGTTCGAGGCGCAGATGAGCTTGTGCACCGGCAGGCCCATGCACTTCGCGTAGAAGCCCGCGAGGATGTCGCCGAAGTTGCCCGTCGGCACCGTGAAGTCGATGGCCTCGCCCGGCTCGATCGTGCCGGCCGACAGGAGGTCTGCGTAGGCGCTGAAGTAGTAGACGATCTGCGGCACGAGGCGGCCCCAGTTGATGGAGTTGGCCGACGAGAGGCGGATGCCCTTCGCGGCGAGCGCTTCATTGAAGTCCTTGTCGCCAAAGATGCGCTTGACGCCGCTCTGCGCGTCGTCAAAGTTGCCCGTGACGGCCGTGACGTTGACGTTGCTGCCCTCCTGCGTGAGCATCTGCAACTGCTGGATGCGGCTGACGCCGCCCTGCGGGTAGAAGACCATGATGCGGATCTGCGGCACATCGCGGAAGCCCTCGAGCGCCGCCTTGCCCGTATCACCAGAGGTCGCGACGAGGATCAGCACCTCGTCCTTCTCGCCCGTCTTCTTGAGCGCCGTACTCATGAGCTGTGGCAAGAGCTGCAGCGCCATGTCCTTGAAGGCACTCGTCGGGCCATGCCAGAGCTCGAGGACGCTCTTCTCGCCGACGGCCTTGACGGGGGCGCGCTTCTCCGTGTCGAAGCGGCCATTTGCGTAGGCGCGCGTGACGCAGCCTGCAAGCTCCTCGGCCGTGTAATCCGTCAGGAAGAGCCCGAGGACTTTCTCGGCACGCTCCTCATACGACAGGGCCTTGAGCCCTTCAATGAACGCCATGTCGACCTGCGGCATCGCATCGGGCACGAAGAGACCGCCGTCTGCTGCCAGGCCGCGGATGATGGCCTTGGCGGAATCGAGCTGCTCGGCATTTCCTCTGGTGCTGCTGTATTTCAAAACAATCGCCTCTTTCTTCATTTATAAATAGTCGGAACTATGATAGAATGATAGCGGGCCGCGCGGGCAAAGAGCCTGCGCAACCGGACAACTGTCATTATACCATAGAATCCCGGCGAATCCTATAGAAATCTGCAAATTGTCAGCTCCCGGGATACGGCTCGGACATTGTCGTTACATTATAATGGATAACATTGGTTTTTCTTTCTCTTTTTGTAACAGAAAGGATGTTGAAGTTGTTGAAAATTGCCATGGCTCAGATGGAGGTCGTCCCCGGCCATCCAGATGTGAACACCGCCACGATCCTGCGCTTCATTGAAGAGGCGCGCACTAAGGGCGCCGACGTCGTCATCTTCCCGGAGATGGCAGTGCCGGGCTACTTCCTCGGCGACACGTGGGAGCAGAGCGCCTTCCTGCACGACTGCGAGAGCTATGGCCGCGACATCATCGCGGCCTCGAAGGACATCACCGTCATGTTCGGCAACGTCGCCATCGACTGGCAGAAGAAGAACAACGACGGCCGCGTGCGCAAGTACAACGCCTTCTTCATCGCGTGCGACGGCGAGCTCATCCAGCCGGACAACATGCCCTACCCCTACACCATCAAGACGCTGATGCCGAACTACCGCGAGTTCGACGACACGCGCCACTTCTTCAGCCTGCAGAAGCTCGCGCGCGAGCTCGGCACGACGCCGTCGAAACTGCTCTCCCCCGTCACGCTCAAGATCCGCGACGACTACTACCGCGTGGGCTGCCTGCTCTGCGAGGACGGCTGGAGCGACGACTACGAATTCGCACCGTTCGAGCTGCTCGAGGAGAAGGAACAGCTCGACTTCTACGTCAACATCTCCGCCTCGCCGTACACGCTCGGCAAGAATGACAAGCGCAACCGCGTCTTCGGCCGCCAGGCGCGCGAGGCCGGCGTGCCGCTCTTCTATGTCAACTGCATCGGCCTGCAGAACAACGGCAAGACCGTCTACACCTTCGACGGCTCGAGCACGGCTTACAACGAGTCGGGCCATGTCGTGCGCACGCTGCCGGAGTACGAAGAGGCGCTGACCATCCTGCCGCTCGCCGGGATGAAGGATATGCCGGCCGAGAAAGAGGCGGATGAGCCGGACATCGCCCACATCTACCGCGCGCTCCACTACGGCATCGGCCACTTCCTCGCGAACATCCACATGAAGAAGATCGTCATCGGCATCTCGGGCGGCATCGACTCGGCCGTGGCCGCTGCGCTCTACGCGAAGGTCGTCGGCCCGGAAAACCTGCTGCTCGTCAACATGCCGAGCGTCTTCAACTCCGCGACGACGAAGGGACTCTCGCAGCAGCTCGCGGATAACCTCGGCTGCCAGTACATGATCATCCCGATCCAGGAGTCGGTCGACCACACGATCAAGCAGCTCGAGGAGACGCCGATGGTCAACCTCGGCACGGGCAGCGAATCTCACCTGCGCGTCTCCTCCTTCGTCGCCGAGAACATCCAAGCGCGCGACCGCAGCGCCCGCGTGCTCGCCGGCGCCGCAGCGGCGTTTGGCGGCGGCTTCACCTGCAACGCCAACAAGGCCGAGACGACGGTCGGCTACTCGACGCTCTACGGCGACCAGTCTGGCTTCCTCGCCGCGCTCGCCGACCTCTGGAAGTACCAGGTCTACGCGCTCGCCCACTACATGAACACGACGGTCTACGGCCGCGAAGTCGTGCCGCAGGGCATCATCGACATCGTGCCGTCGGCCGAGCTCTCCTCCGCCCAGAACGTCGACGAAGGCAAGGGCGACCCGATCAAGTACCCGTACCACGACTTCCTCTTCCGCTCCTTCGTCGAGCGCTGGCAGAAAGCGACGCCGGAGGACCTGCTCGAATGGTATAAGGCCGGCACGGTCGAAGCGAACCTCGGCTGCGAAGCGGGGCTCGTCGCGAAATACTTCCCGACGGCAGCCGACTTCATCCAGGACCTCGAGCGCTGGTGGAACCTCTTCACGGGCATGGCGATTGCCAAGCGCATCCAGGCTCCGCCAATCCTCGCCGTCAGCCGTCGCGCCTACGGCTTCGACCACCGCGAGGCCCAGAACGGCGCCTACTACACGCGCCGCTACCGCGAGCTCAAGGCAGAACTGCTCGCGAAATAAGTAAGAGGACTACATCAAAGCATCCATCGTCGTCAAGAGTGGCAGGACGATGGAGAGCACGAAGAAGAAAATCAGGCCACCGACAAAGAAAATCATGATTGGCTCGGCGAGGGCTTCGACCCTTGCCGAGCGGTGACGGACATCAGCCGCGGCAAATGCCGCGGCTTTTTCCATCATGGCGTCGAGCGTGCCAGTCGTCTCGCCGGCCATCAGGAGCTCGACGAGCAGGCCGGGGCAGGACGTCTGCTGGCGCAGGCTCGCGGCAAAGGGCTGCCCCGCCTCGACCTGCTGCTGGAGCGCCCGCATCTCGAGCCGGACCTGCAGATTTGCGGGCACATCCCGCGCCATCTCGAGCGCCGTCGTCAGCAGGATGCCATTTGCCAGCATGACAGAAAGCAGCTCCAAGAGAATGCGCCAGGCCGCATAAGATTGCAACGGGCCCAGGAGCGGCAGCTTCAGTAAGATGCCGTCGATGACGGTCCGACTTCTCTCGTGCCGCAGCGAAGCAAACAAGGCGGCCACGGCAAGGACAATCCCTGCCACGAGCAGAGCGAGATGGCTCTCCACGAACGCCATAAGGGCGAGCAGCAGCTTCGTCGTCCACGGCAGCTCCGCCCGCAGGTCCTGCAACATGGCCGCAAAGGCGGGCAGCACGAAGACCGTCATGAGCACGAGTGAGACGACGGCGACGACGAGCAGGATGACGGGATAGAGAAGCGCCGACTTCAGCGCCTCGCGCGCCTCGTAGCGGTGCTCCTCGAAGTCCGCGAGCTGCGCGAAGATCTGCGTCAGCGAGCCGCTCGCTTCGCCCGCCCGCACGATCCCGCAGAGCGAAGCCGAGAAGAGCTGCGGGTGCTGCGCGAGCATCTCGTGGAGCGGATGACCCGCCATAATGCCCTTGAGGAGGTCCTGCAGGAACGACTGGTAGGGCGGATTGCCATCCGACCGCGAGAGGATCTCCAGCGCCTGGTGGACAGGCATGCCCGCCTGCATCATCGCGGCCATCTGCCGCAGGAACAGCACGCGCAGTTTAGCCGCCGGCATCGCATTGAGCTTGGTAAACTGCATCCGCCAGGCAGGGCCGCCCGCTTTCTTCTCCTCCTGCTGGCTCAGCGAGGCGATCCAGAGCCCGCGCCGCCGGATGAGTCCCGCCGCCTCGCGCTTATCTTTCGCCTCGATTGTGCCCGCGAAGAGCTCGCCCGCGCGGTTCCTCGCTTCGTATAAGAAAACGCCCATAAAGCCTCCTTTCTCCAAACATCAGACCATGCGCCGCTCCGCCCGCTCATAGACCTCGCGCGCGATCAAGCCCTGCTGCAGGAGTTTCTGCAGGGCCTGTGCGCGCGTCTGCATGCCCTGCGCCTGATGCGTCATCATCGCCATCTCGATCTGGCTGTACTTGCCCTGACGGATCAGGCTGGCGACAGACGACTCGCGCAGCAGGACCTCCACGAGCGGCACGCGGCCGCCCTTGCGCGCGGGCAGGAGCTCCTGCGCAAAGATCGCGCAGAAGACATCGGCGACCTGCGCGCGCACAATGCTCTGCTGCTCCTGCGGGTAGAAGCCCTCGATGCGCCGCACCGCCTCGGCCGCACCGCGCGTGTGCAGCGTGCCGAGCACGAGCATGCCCGTCTCCGCCGCCGCGAGCGCCGTCGTCATCGTCTCGCGGTCGCGTATCTCTCCGACGAGCAGGATGTCCGGCATCTCGCGCAATGCACTCCTGAGGGCCTCGGGGAACGAGCGGAAGTCGCGGCCGAGCTCGCGCTGGCTGATAAAGCACCGGGATGGCGTGAAAACGTACTCGATGGGGTCCTCGAGCGTCAGGATGTGCGCGGCGCGGCTCTCGTTGACCGCCTGCAGGAACGATGCCATCGTCGTCGTCTTGCCCGAGCCCGTGCGCCCCGTCACGAGCACGAGACCCTGCCTCTCCTCTAGGAGCCCCTGCAGGGCCTGCGGCGCATGGATGGCCGCCAGTGTCGGGATACTGCTGGGCAGTAGGCGCAGGACCATCGCCAGATGCGCCTGCTGCCGGTAGAGATTGCCGCGCAGCCGACGCCCCGCATGCGTCAGCGAGAAGTCGATGGCCTCGCCGCACGCCAGTGTTTCGCGCTGCCGGTCAGAAAGAAGATCTCCCGCCAGCGACTCCATAAACGCATCATCCGGCCGCCATTCCGCACGCGACAGCCTGCAGAGGCTGCCGTCGACGCGCAGCCAGACCGCCTGCCCCGCCGTCAGGTAGATGTCATTGGCACGTGCCTCGATGGCCTCCATCAGGATGGCATCCCAGACTGCCTGTCTCGATTCAGCCATAGAGTACCCTCCTGACCTCCTGCCACGAGGTGATGCCCGCCTTTGCCTTCTCCCTGCCGTCCTCGAGCAGCGAGCGCATGCCGCAGGCCTTCGCCCGCTCCACCATCTCGCGCCGCGGGATCTTCTGCAGGATGCCCTCGCGCACCGCTTCATGCGGCACGAGGAGTTCCGCGAGGACCGTGCGCCCGCGGTAGCCCGTGCCGTGGCACGCAGCGCAGCCGCGGCTTCGGTAGAGCTCTGTGCCCTCTGCACACGCAAAGAACGCCGCCTCGTCAGAGCCCTCTGCGACGCGGTACGCTTCGCGGCAATCCGGGCAGAGTCTGCGCACGAGCCGCTGCGAGACGATGCCCGATAGCGTCGCCGCTAAGAGATACGGCGCGATGCCCATCTCGAGCATGCGGTAGAGCGCCGAGACGGCGTCCTCCGTATGGATTGTCGTCATCAGGAGATGGCCCGTCAGCGCGATGCGCACGGCCATGGCCGCCGTCTCCTCGTCGCGTATCTCGCCGAGCAGGATGCCCGTGACATCCTGGCGCAGCACCGCGCGCAGGCCCGCGACGAACGTCATGCCCGCCTTCGGGTGGATCTGCACCTGATTGACGCCCGGCAGGATGCGCTCAATCGGGTCCTCGAGCGTCACGAGATTGCGCGACTCCGTGTTGAGCTCTGTCAGCGCGGCGTAGAGCGAGGACGTCTTGCCCGAGTTCATCGGGCCGCAGAGCACGATCATGCCGGCAGGCCGGTGGATGAGCTCGCGCAAAGTTGCCGTATCCTTCTTCGAGAACCCGAGCTCATCGAGCGAGAAGAGCTGCGCTGAGACATCCATCAGGCGCATGACGATGACTTCCCCCGATGAGGCAGGCAGCGAGGACACGCGGATGTCGATGCGCCTGCCCCTTGGCTGGAACAAGATGTGGCCGTCCTGCGGCTGCTGGTGCACGGCGATGTCCATACCCGCCATGACTTTGATGCGCGACGTCACCGCCGGGCCGAGATTCGCAGGCATCGTCATCGCCTCGCGCAGGATGCCGTCGATGCGGAAGCGCAACCGGACCCGCATCTCCTGCGGCTCCAGATGGATGTCGCTCGCATGCAGGGCCACCGCCCGCTCGAGCAGATGGTCGACAAGCCGGATGATGCCCGGCACCTCCGACCGCATGCCATAGCGCACCTCCCGCACCGACTCCCGCACAAGATTCTGCCAAAGCAATTCTGGCGTCTCCAACACAATCCCCCCTGTCCTATGCTTTATTCTCAACTGTATTCTCAATTACTATTTCTACAAAATATGAGAAAATCCTGTCTTTTCTGAATAAGAAATTACCAATACTTCCCGCACATAGAAGCACATCAAAAAAAGACGGCCCACCACTCTGTGGCAGACCGCCCTTCCTCTATTGTCTTCACAATGCATAGCTCACATCACAGCATGACAGAATCCAGTTGCCATGCTATCACGGTGCGGCTCGCGATTCACGATTCGTTGACGCGCTTGCCCGTGATGTGCTCCGGCGTCAGCTCGAGCATCAGCATGCGCGGACCGGCGTGCTCGATCTCGTTGTCGAGATACGCCCTGTCCTGCGTGAACTTCTCGCCGAGAAGCCGCGCGAGATGCAGCGCCTTCTCCTTGTCCTCGAGCACGCGCATGCGGCCAAAGACGATGACACTGCGGAACGTCAGCGACCACTCCACGCCATCCTCATGGCGCCCCTCACCCGTGATGCAGTACGACACCTTGTCGCACGCGCGGATCGCATCGAGCTTATGGCCCGCCAACGCACAGTGGAAATAGAGCTTGCCGCTCTCCTCATCATAGTAATGATCGAGCGGCACCCCGTAAGGATACCCATCATCTCCGAGCACCGAAAGCACCCCGCGCTTCTCCCGCTTCATGATTGCCACGCACTCTTCCGCAGGCAGCTGCTGCTTGAACCTTCTCATCTTGCGAAACATCGTATCACACATCTCCAATCATCGTGTAAATCAATAGTAGTACCAGCCGTTGCGGATGTAATATGACCAGCCAATCTGCTTCATGCTGTACTCAAAAACACCATTATGCACCAGAACAACCGTCGTATGCGTGCCATCCATCGTATTCGTCTCATAGCGCCACATATCCGATTTGTACTTGCTGAATTCCCAGTCGACGACCTGCTGCAGCTGACCATCCTGGACCAGCTTCGTCGAAACCTTGAACCAGCGCCCCGTCGACCTCGTGCCATAGGAAATCGTGTCGTCCATAACATAAACATCGACATTCTCATAATCCCAATGATCCACCCAGACATCCGTCGCACTAACAGGCAATGCTCCCGCAATCCACATGCAGATACTGGTAATCGCCACTACGAGACCTATCCGTAATCTTTTCATGATTATTTTCACCTTCTAATATATCCCCCATTTCATACTTAAAACATATTACTCTAGCGGTTATACTTTCTTAACTTTCTAAAACGTACTTCTTGATTTCCTGTAATGATAAAGGATTAATATGCGCTAGCCGATTCCGTAGCGTACGATAACGCCGTAAATCATCATCCTCTCTGCTATGTAAGACAAGATGCAATCTATCATGATTCCTCATATGCCAAAGTAATCCCAGCTCAACTTCGTGATAATCTTGAATAACATCCCCCTCTGCATTCGTACAAGGTAAAACTTTCTCAATCTCTTCACGATGACGTTCTAAGAAATCTTGCCTAAATGCTTCGATTTTGGGAAATAACAGCTTGACTTGCGTCATCCACCATGCAGCCTGAACCGTTTCTTTTCTAGGGATATTGATTATCTTACTTCCATCACTATAAAATTCGGTTTCACTGATAGATTTCAGAATCTCCGATGCGTTTTCTAAAAAGTCACATCCATGAATCAGACAAGCGAAACCAAGCTCGACATCGCTACCTACTAAAGTAATAACAAACTCTCCTAAATACGGTTTAAGTTTTTTCGGTATTGCCTGAGCATCCGCAATAATCATGAAGAATATAAAGGAATCATAATCTGTTAAATATTCCTCATAGCAAAATGTGGTAATTCCATGCCAATTATCCTTCTTTAGAGTAGATGAAAGTATTAAACATGAAATTCCTCTTTTCTTACCCAGTTGACGAGAATACTCACTTAAGAAAGTGAGCCAGCGATTGACTTGCCTTTCTGTTCCTCCATCGATGATCAAGTAGCTGTCCTTTAATGTACTTGTATCACAGCGTTGTGCTAAAAATCTCGCATAGCCAAATCCTGGACGAAATTCATCGCGAAGCTCCGACTTACAAAAATGACATAATAGATACGTTTCTAAAGCATCATCTTCTGTACCAATCTCTTTAGCAGAGACTATATGCAAGCGACGCACACCGTCTTGATGTTGTATTGCTGTTTCCAACACATTCTGGAAGGCAACTGGCCAAGGCAGATGTCTTTCAATTTGAAGAAAGGCTTGTTTTCCCGCAAGAAGGGTAAACACCACATCTTGAATCAAGCGCTCTGCATTTGGAATCCTTTCCCACCAGATTTTTTCCATCATTTACCCTATCTCATCCCCCATGATATCTTCAATCTTACTCTCAACCTGTTCGCGATCTCCCATCATCTGAAAGAAATTGAAGCGCGTAAATAGATACCGACCTTCTGCATTTTGGCGGAACACATTGAGTTCACATAGTTCTTCCATCAGAGCTGCAACCTGTTCTGTTTTAAAGTTATTGAATTCTTTTAATTCAAAAATACGAATTTCTGAAAGAATATCTTCAGGTGTATAACCATGAACCATACCTTTTTCATAATAGAGATAGGCCATCATTAAAGCAATAATGTAATAATATTTGTCATCACCAAGCTTTAATGTGATTTCGAATTTATCAATGATTTCCTCTCGGAAATTCTGTTCGGCTAATACCTTTTTGATATGCTCTGTTTCCACCTCATAAATAGGAGTATCACTCTCATTGTATCCAGCATAATCTGGTGCCGCCATCGCCGCAATCAGCTTTGCACAATAGAGCTGAATCAATCCCGGGAAATAGTTGGTACTAGCTAAAATTAACGGAATCAAGGAATCCTTACTTTCCGAAAAACGGATTCCCAGATAATAAAGTGGCTTCTCAAGAAGCTCGCGAGCCTCTAAGGTACTAAATGGCTTTACAGTCATCGCATGCAAATGCGTTAAAACACTGTTGTTACTCAAGGCTTTCTGACGGTTGAAGCGAATGATATTGCGTAGACCAGCAATGACAAACTTGAATCGGCCCATACCAATCTGCTGGATTTCCTTCATCGCATCTAGTGGATGATAATTAACTGATTCACAGCTCTTGATAAAAGCATCTGCTTCATCAAGCATAAGCAAGAAATATGGAATAGGCTGCGCCTCTTCCGAGCGAAGTCTCTGACGTATCGCACGTGAAAGTTCATCCCAATCCCCCGTGATATATTCCTGTAGAAAGAAATTTTGATCCGATAATTCTTGACTGATATGTCGAGCTGCGTCTCGATAATCTCGGCCTTTAATATCAATCAATATTGCGCGATTTCCGTTTTCATCATGGTCTATATCTCGGACTGCCATCTTGAGTAATGCCGACTTGCCTAACTGGCGACCACCATAAACAATATTTGCGCCTGTATCGCTCTCGATCTCAGCTAATTCAGCCTGTCGTCCCATGAACATTTCTACAGGCATGACATTAGCAGATTCCCAGACATATGGCTGGTAAGCGCTAAATGGAACAGTGAGCAACATAAGGATACGGTTAATCTTTGTCTCGCTGTAATTCTTGATCAAATAGGCAATAACAACACGGTCCACAACCAGGATAGCATTTTTTCCAATCTGGCCACACTTAATTTTACGTGCTAGATGGCGACGCTCAGCGAGAGGTAATGCATAATCAAGAAAAACAATTGTTGGCTGAGCATGTCCCAATTCTTTAAAACTCTCCATCAATGTGTTTGCATCATATCGGCCATAAAGGCACGCAACTCGGAATCCATTCTGTTCTGCTAATGATCCAAAAGCAGCAATTGGATGTTTGTAATTTGTACGTTTTCCGTTTATCGGTTTCTGCAGCGTGATATGGTAGGGTTTGTCAAGTTAAGTGTGTAAGTTTTTTTAGGTATCATAAAAGAAGATGCG
>OGGS01000743.1_pt1 | contig 28825 bp, 29 predicted proteins | sample 1571281 | NCBI WGS metagenome assembly OGGS01 (sample SAMEA2582042, study PRJEB24529) | metagenome | biome: Human gut stool | place: China | collected 2011 | reverse complement strand
ATTTCGATTATGAACTGAATGAAATCTTTTTTCAGGAACTTCGCATCCGTAAGCCGGACTATTTTCTGGATGCTGCCGGAAAGAATGCCGCAGAGACGATAGCCAATGTAATCCGTAAATCGGATGAATTGATGGACCAAGTGAAACCGGATGCTTTATTGTTGTATGGTGATACTAATAGCTGTATTTCCGTGATTTCCGCAAAACGGCGTAAGATTCCTATTTTTCATATGGAGGCTGGTAACCGCTGTTTTGACCAGCGTGTTCCTGAAGAGATCAATCGTAAGATTGTGGATCATTTGAGTGATATCAATATGCCTCTTTCAGAGCATGCACGTAAATACTTGCTGGCTGAAGGGTTACGTCCGGAGACCGTGATCAAAATCGGATCGCCAATGACAGAGGTTTTGATCTATCATAAGGCGGAAATAGAAGAGAATGATGTTTTAGAAAAAGAGGGGTTGAAAAAAGGTGATTACTTTATTGTAAGTACGCATCGTGAGGAAATTGGCCTGCTGATTCAGGTTCTTGACGATCTTGGTGTACAGTGTGTCCAGCTCGTCCCGGTGGGCGTCAAAATAACCGGCCTCGGCTTCGTAGGCGGCGCGGCGCACGGCGGGATCCAGATCCTCCTTGTAGGGGCCCAGCTGGGGGATGGTCAGCTGCTTGCCGTCCAGCTCCACCAGTGCGCCGCCGTAGATCTGCTGGTACTGGCTGACCAGCGCGTTGAACTCCTGCTGCAATTCCACGGTGCGGTCGTCCATGCCCAGCACGGCGTTCTTCATACCGGCTACGCAGGTAGTGCCGAAGTGCTCGGTAAGGGCATCCACATAGGGGTTTGCCAGAAACGCCCGGCTGATCTCCACGCTGGCGTTGGTCACGGCGGGGCCGTTGGCATCAAAAAAGTCCTGCTCAGCTTTCCAGTAGGCATCGCGGGTGTCACAGGTGTAGTGGATGTTGGCCAGCTGGGAGGCGGTGGTGTAGTCCGCAAAGGCGCGGCTCTGCTCGTAGTACACCTGAATGAGGGCGTCGCCGTCCTGCGCATCGGCGGCCTTGGCAGCCAGCTGCTTGCACCGTGCCAGCAGGGCGTTGATGTCCGGGCGGGTATAGGTCATTTCGCTGAATTTCATGGAAAATTTCCTTTCCGGGGCAGTTTCCCCTTTGGTATCTTGTGTTCATCTTACCACGTTCTGCGCCAAAAGAAAAGAGGGAGACCGGCAGGAAAAAGTCCTACGTTTATACAACACTGCCAAAAATAAAAACGCTCCTTTGGCAAAGATGTCTGTTTGGGCGCTTGCAGTGCAGCAAAAAAAGGATTATAATGGCATCATCAACAGAGTAAGACCCTGCGCGTTAAGTGCCGCATCAACGGGGAGTTGTGCTGCGGACGAAGGTATTGACCGCGGTGCAGGGTCTGCATCCCGCTGCTGCATGGACTTGGGTGCAGGCGAGAGCCGTCTGCGGTTTTTGCCCGGAAGTGAATGTTGTTGGAATTCACGCCCTCCTTTGTGCGGTCTGTCACAGGGGAGGGCGTTTTTGCGTCCTGCCTGCTGTTCCTTTTTAAGGAGGACGACTACAATGAACGACAAAAAAACTTCGGTGCGTACCCTGACCATGCTGGCTTTGCTGGTGGCTATGAGCATCGTGTTCAGCCGGGTGCTCAGCATCTCCACCGGTTTTGTCCGGTTCAATCTGGGCAGTCTGCCGGTGCTGCTGGCGGCGGTGGTGTTCGGCCCCGGCGCAGGCTTTGCGGTGGGCGCGGTGGCCGATATCATCGGCGGTGTGCTGGCGGGCTACGCCATCAACCCGCTCATCACGCTGGGTGCGGGTGCCATCGGCTTGGTGGCGGGCTTTGCATGGCAGAAGCTGAGCAGCCTTTCCACAAATTTGCGGCTTGCAGCCAGCGTGCTGCTGGGGCATTTTGTGGGCTCCATGGTCATCACCTCGCTGGCGCTGCGCCTGTTTTACGGCTATCCGTGGGCAACGCTGGCGGTGCGCATCCCTAATGCCCTCATCCTGAGCGCCGTGAACGTTGTGCTGCTGCGCATCCTGCTGGAAAACCGCAGCCTGATGAAGCTGGCAAAGAAGTAAGAGATTCTCTCAGCTTGCAGAGAATGAACCCCCTCAGCTTCGCTGCGCTCAGCAGCTCCCCCAAGGGGACGCCTTTGAGCTATGCCGGAAACTTTGCCGCTACCGCCAAAAGCCGTCCCCTTGGGGAAGGTGTCATCGCCGCAGGCGATGACGGAAGGGGTATCCCCGCAGCACCGCGCTTTTACAGAAAGCGGTGCTGCAAATGCTGCTGCTCTTCACGCCCCACCCGTGAGAAGGGGATTCAGATCAATATTCCATCGCAATGGTCGATCTCGTGCTGAATGATCTGCGCCGTCCAGCCGGTAAAGGTCTTGATGCGGGGTTTGCCGTCCATGGTCTGATACTGCACCTTGATGCTCTGCCAGCGCTTTGTTTTCCGCACGCCTTCCAGCGAAAGACAGCCCTCCTCGGCCTCGTACTGGCCGGATTTTTTCAGGATGACCGGATTGAACAGCACCAGATACCCGTCCTCAGCCTCCACTGCAATGATGCGCTTGAGCACGCCGATCATGTTGGCAGCCATGCCTACACAGCCATCGGCGTGGGCGGTCAGGGTCTCCAGTAAGTCCCGCGCAACAGGGGCATCCTCCGGGGTGGCAGGGGCGGACTTCTGCGCCAGAAACAGCGGGTCGTGCATGATGGGCTGGATCATAGTAAAATCTCCTTTATTCTTCAGTGCAGCTTAAAAAGATGCCTGCCAGCAGCCCGGCAGCAGCCGGGAGCACCCAGCCAAAGCCCAATGCCGCCAGCGGCAGGGCGTTGGCAAGGGCAGAAAGTGTGCCAAGCGGCAGCGCGGCGGCAATGCTCTGCACGGCGGTGCAGCCGATGCACAGCGGATAGACCCGGCGGCGCTGTTCCAACCCGGGCACGAAGGAAAGCGTAATCAGCACAATGGCTACCGGGTACAGGGCGTTAAGCACCGGGATGGACAGGCGCAGAATTTCTGCCAGCCCCAGATTTGCGATCAGCATACTGGCAGCGGCAAAAAAGGCGGCAAGAACAGGGTAGGGGATGCGGGGCAGCAGGGTGTGGAAATACTCTCCCACACAGGCAATCAGCCCTACACAGGTGTTGAAGCAGGCCAGCATAAAGATGGCGGCAAGGAGCACCAGCCCTGCTTTGCCGAACAGCCGCTCGGCCAGCACGGTCAGCACCTCGGCACCGGTGGCAAGGCCGGGTACGGCGGCACCGGTCAGTGCTCCGGCGTGTCCCAGCATGGCATAGACCGCCAGCAGCAGCCCGCCCGCTATAAACCCGGCACGGATGGCACTGCGCTGCACGTCCTGCTCCCGGGCAACACCCTGCGCCCGGATGTTCATGGCAATGACCGCACCAAAGTTCAGCGCCGCAAGGGCGTCCATGGTCTGGTAGCCGTACAATACGCCCTGTAACACGACCGCGGAACGATACGTCTCGGTGGGCGCAGCGTACTGCGCCGCCAGCGGGTGCAGCAGACAGCCGCCGAACAGGATCAGAATCAGAACCAGCAGGCAGGGGCAGAGCAGGCTGCCCAGCCAGCGGGTGAGCCTGTCCGGGCGCAGCGCCACCAGAAAGGCCACGCCGAAGAACAGCACGGAGTACCCCAGTTGAAGCCCGGCACTGCTGCCCAGCAGCGGGGTGAGCATAGCAAAGGAGGTGCTTGCGGTGCGCGGAATAGCCAGACACGGCCCGATGGACAGATAGATCAAAATCATGAACACCTGCGCGAACACCGGATGCACCCGCCCGGCCAACTTGTCCAGACCGTCAGCCCGCGCCACCGCGATGACTCCCGCGACTGGCAGTCCCACGGCACTGATGGCAAGCCCCAGAAAGGCGGGCCAGAGGTTTGTCCCTGCCTTTGCGCCAAGATCGGGCGGGAAGATCAGGTTGCCGGCCCCGAAAAACATGGAAAACAACGTAAAACCGACGAGCAACAGCTTGCGGCCCTTGAGCGCTTGCGTCAATACCGTCCCCCTCTTTCCTGCGCCGGTGCCAAAGTTGCACCGCATATTGTATCCAGTTTACACTGGATGCAAATTCATGTCAAGCATACGAAGGTTGAATAAAAGTATATACATTGAAAGCCGACCCGCCGCAGGTGGTGCACAGGTCATTCCCCTTTGCGGGACGGTATGGTATACTATACCTTATAATAGGCAGGGGAAGAGGGCAGTTTATGAAGCAGAACAAGCAGTTTTTTCACAGTCTGCTGGCGGTGGCGTTCTGGCTGGCGGTCTGGCAGACCGCAGCCATGGCCATCGGACAGGAGGTGTTTTTGGTATCGCCGGTGCAGGCGCTGCGCACCTTGGTACAGCTGTTGCCAAGGGCAGATTTCTGGCAGCGGGTGTGCTTCAGCTCCGGGCGCATTTTGCTGGGCTTTGTGCTGGGCGCAGTGGTCAGTGTAGTGCTGGCGGTATGTGCCGCCCGGTGGAGCGCCGCCGATGCGCTGCTGGCTCCGGTGATGCAGCTGGTCAAGGCTACGCCGGTGGCAAGCTTTATCATTCTGGCACTGGTCTGGGTGCGGGGCAGTGCCCTTTCGGTGCTTATCAGCTTTTTGATGGTGCTGCCGGTGCTGTACGGCGCGGTGCGCACCGGCATTGCCGGGGCAGATGTGCAGCTGCTGGAAATGGCAGCGGTGTTCCGTCTGCCTGCAGGCCGCCGCCTGCGGGCAATCTGGCTGCCTGCGGTGCTGCCGGCCTTCCGGCAGGGGTGCAGCGTGGCGCTGGGCATCTGCTGGAAAAGCGGCGTGGCAGCCGAGGTCATCGGCCTGCCCAACGGCAGTATCGGCGATGCGCTGTACCGTGCCAAGATCACCCTTTCCACCGGGGAACTGTTTGCGTGGACCTTTGTCATCATTCTGCTGAGTGCAGGCTTTGAAAAGCTGTTCCTGTTTGCATTGGATAAGGCCGTGGGCGCAGTGCTGGGAGAGGAGGGGGCAAAATGCTGAAGCTTCAACACCTGACAAAACAGTTCGGCGCGGCACCGCTCTTTACTGACCTGTGCATGGAGGTGGACGCTCCCGTGGTGCTGTGGGCGCCCAGCGGCTGGGGCAAGACCACCCTACTGCGCATCCTGATGGGGCTGGAACGTCCCACCGCCGGCAGTGTGGAAGGTGTGGGCCGGGTGGCAGCGGTCTTTCAGGAGGACCGCCTTTGCCCCCAGCTGAACGCGGTGCAGAACGTCACCTTGGTGCTGCCGGGAGCGGAAAACCAGTACAAAAAGCAAATTACAAGTGATTTTCAACAGATTGGAATGGATACTGCGGCTTTGCAGCTGCCCGCCCGCAGGCTTTCCGGCGGGCAAAAGCGGCGGGTGGCGCTGCTGCGGGCGCTGTGGGCATCCAGCGACACCCTGCTATTGGACGAGCCCTTTACCGGCATGGACCCGGACACCTTGCAGCGGGCGGCAGCGCTGCTGCGGCAGCGCTGCGCGGGCAAGCCGGTGCTGCTGGCTACCCACGATGAAAGCGCTATCCGCGCCCTTGGTTGGCCGGTGGTGGAACTGGAAAAGATGGGACGTTCTTGAATGCCCTCCGCTTTGCTCTGGGTATGATTTAAGGAAATTTTGTTTGTTCAATATAGCTTTTGTCGCGCTCTGCGGAGCGCGACAAAAGCTGCTTGTTTTAAAATTACCTATAACACAAGGACGTGCAGCCCGCGGGCTGCACGTCCTTGCTTTTTAGAATATTCTTTAACTGAACAGGCTTTTAGTGTTGTGAGAGTATACGGACAGTACTAAACCAACACAGATATACAACATAAGCACCGAGCTGCCACCGGCGGAGTAGAAGGGCAGGGTGACGCCGATGACCGGCAGCACCCGCAGATTCATGCCCACGTTTACGGCGATCTGCGCCATCAGAGCACCGCCGATACCGGCGCAGATGTAGCTGCCCAGCAGATCCTCGCTGCGGGCACCGGTGGCAAAGGTCTTGATCACCAGCGCCAGCAGAACGCCCAGCACCACGCAGCAGCCCACAAAGCCCGCCACGTTGCCGATCCAGCTGAGGATGAAGTCATTGTGGGCGTTGGGCACGCTGTAATACCGGCCGGTGAATAGGCCGTTGCCAAAGATGCCGCCGGAGCCCAGCGCGATCTCGCCGCGCTGCTGCTGGTAGATGATGTTCTTCCATACCGTCTCGCTGGGGGCCCAGCCGGTGGTGTTTTCCGGGTCCAGCACCGCCAGAATGCGGTACCACTGGTATCCTTTGCCGATCTTATCGCTGAAAAAGGCAAAGGCCACCGCCACGGCAGCGCCCGCCGCCGCAAAGGCTGCAAAGATATACTTCCAGCTCAGCCCCGCCGCAAACATCATGCAGCAGCCGATGATGCCGTAGATGATGGCGGTGCCGTCATCGCCCTGCACATGGATGATGGCAATGGGCACCAGCAGATGCAGCAGCAGCTTTGCCAGCTCCTTTGGCTCATTGATGCGGCTGCGCACGTTGTTCAGGTGCATGGCAAAGGTCAGGATAAAGCTGATCTTTGCCAGCTCTGTGGGCTGGAAGGTAAAGCCGCCCAGCTTGTACCAGGAGTAGTTGTCGGTATCGCCGGCGTTGTAGCCGATGGTCAGCGGGCCGATGGATACGTTGCGGATGACCAGCGTGGGCAGCACCAGACCCCACGTCAGCACAACGTGCACCGGCCACACCTTTACAAGGCTGCGGTAGTCCACGCAGGAGAGCAGCAGCGCGATCACGATGCCAATGACGGAAGCGCCCGCCTGCACCAGCGCCCGGCGGTAGTCGCCAATGCCGATGATGGCACCGGTCACCTCGTCGGTGGCAAAGCCGTTGCCCTGCTTAGCTGCCCATGAGGACAGCGCCAGCACCGCCATAACGCTGCTGAAAATGCACAGCAGCAGATAGATCTTATCGCTGCGCTTAAAATATTGTCGAATGCTATCCAAAGAAAGCACCGCCTTTCGTCAGAACAGTCTGCCGGGGTGTACCTGAGTACAGGCGATAAAAACCCAGCATATCGCTATTATACACAAATCCCCCTGCCAATGCAATGCGCCGGGTGTGACGGAATAGTAAAACATTGCCGGGGTGCTTGACAAAGCCCCGGTTGCATCCTACAATGAACCTGTGGGCGCAGCCTTGCGCACAACAGCCCCGGCAGTGTGCCGGGGGAGAGGAACGAAAAAGAAGAAATGGAACATACAGTTTATCGCCGCCTGCTCAGTGCAGTGTGTGCCATCGCACTGGCCTTTACGATAGTGTGCCCGGCAGTGGCCGCCGCACCGGAGGACACCACCAGCACCACCCAGACCCTGACTGCCTCTGAGGTGCGTCAGATGCAGCAGACGGATGCCGCCGTCACCGCCCTGACAGACAGCGCCGCCTACGCCGGAATGTCGGAGGAAGAGCGTCAGGTGGCTGCGCTGGCGCAGCTGGACGAGCTGGCGGCGCAGGGGCTTGTGAAAAAAGACAGCATCTATGTGGATGCGAAAAACGGCATGATAAGCTTTACTTACAGCTGCGGCGCACTGGGCGGTATTCTGCTCACCGATACCGAGAGCGAGGCGGACGCCGCCCTGCCCGGGCCGGAGATGGAGAATGCGCCCGCCCTGCTCGCTGCCGAGAACGGTACCGTGGGCAATGCGGTCATCTACTATGCCTTTGATAATGGAGTCAACAGTAACCGCTACCCCTACTATTCTTATATGAAGGACTACTGGAACGGCTACGGGTTGGACACCCATCTGGACATGATGGTGACTGTCTCCGACCTGAAGCGGATGGCAGACTACGACCTTGCCATCCTAAGTGCCCACGGCGCGTACTATACCTATGAGTACGGCTGGCTGTGGAAAAAGCAGGCCACCGCGCCCATCATCCTGCTGCTGGAAAAATCCGATTTCTGGAACGACCTGCGCTACGGCATGGAGCTGCTCAGCCACCGGGTCATCAAGGTGAACGGCTGCTACGCCGTCACCGGAGGCTTTTTCGGCAACGCCTACCGGGGCGGGAAGCTGAACGGCACCATCGTGCTCTCGGAGACCTGCGAGTTCTACGGACGCAGCGGCCATGTGGACACCGCCCTTTCGGACGGGCTGCTCTCCGGCGGGGCAAAGGCTGTGGCGGGCTTTGTGAATAACGTATACAGTGTGTACTCCCGCAGTATGCTGTGGGCGACCGTGAACCGCCTGATCGAGGGCGAGACCTTGCAGCAGGCCATTGATTACGGCCTTGAGGTCTACGGCGAAAACGACATCGTGTGGTATCTCAACCAGAACACCGGGCGGCATCCGCACCCGGCGGCGTCCTACCCTATCATTCAGGGCGATGCCGCTGCCCGGCTCACCGCGCCCGGCACGCTGACGAACGGCGCAGCAGAGCGGCAGACCCCTGCCGCCGCCTGACCATTGCACTTTTGCACGTTTTATATTATACTTAGGGATGGCAGAGTGTCTGCCATCCCTTTTTTGAAACGATGAGGTAACCTTCATGTCAGAATATATCACCCATTCCCGCGCCGAGACGGTGGCGCTGGGCAAGCGGATGGCCGCTGTGCTGGCTCCCGGGGCGCTGATCGCCTTTACCGGCGGTCTGGGCGCGGGCAAGACCGCCTTTACCGAGGGGCTTGCCGAGGGTCTGGGCTGCACCGACCCGGTGTCCAGCCCTACCTTTGCTATCGTGAACTACTACCGGGGCCCGCGCCCGCTGGCACACTTTGACCTGTACCGCATTTCTACCGAGAACGATCTGTGCGCGGCAGGCTTCTACGATTATCTGGATCAGGGCGCTGTGGTGGCGGCAGAGTGGAGCGAAAACTTTGCCGACCTGCTGGCACTGGAAAAACCCATCCGGGTGAACATCGAACGTCTGGACGATACCACCCGCAAGATCACCATTGAGGGGGTGACGGTATGAATATTCTGGCCGTGGATACGGCGGGCAAGACCGCCGGTGTGGCTCTGCTGCAGGACGACCGCCTGCTGTACGAGGTATACCTGGACGGCGGCATGACCCACAGCGAAACGCTGATGCCCATGGTCGACACCTGCTTAAAGCTGTGCGGGCTGACCTGCGCGGACATCGACCTGTACGCCGTCAACGCAGGCCCGGGCAGCTTTACCGGCCTGCGCATCGGGCTGGCCGCCGTCAAGGGGTTGGCCTTCCCGCGCGAGACGTTGTGCGCCCCGGTGTCTACCTTGGAAGCGCTGGCTGCTGCCCACACCGGCGAGGGCACGGTGCTCTGTGCACTGGACGCCCGCCGCGCACAGGTATACAGCGCAGCTTTTGACCTTGCCACCCACACCCGCCTGCTGGACGACGACGCCCGGGCGGTGACAGATCTGGCTGATTTTGTAGAAAATTGCAAAAAGCCTCTGTTTTTTGTTGGTGATGGTGCGGGTCTGTGCTATAATAAATATAGCAATGTGCCGGGCGTGCTGCAAACGCCCCCGGCGCTGCGGGGCGGCCGTGCCGCTGCCGTAGCACTGGTGGCAAAGCAGATGGCCGCAGCCGGGCAGGCTGTGCTGCCGGAGGCGCTGCTGCCGGACTACCACCGTCTCAGTCAGGCGGAGCGGGAGCGGGCGGAGCGTCTGGCTGCCGAAGCCGCAGTAAACAAACAATAAAAGAGGAACTGTGACCACTCACAGGGAAAGGACGTTTTTCCATGGCAAAACCCATCGCACTTGCCGCCGACCACGGCGGATTTGAACTGAAAGAGGCTGTCAAGGCACATCTGGAGGAGCTTGGTCTGGAGTATATCGACTTTGGTACCCACAGCACCGACAGCGTGGACTACCCCGATATGGCTGTGCCCGCCTGTGACGCAGTGGTGAGCGGCCAGTGCGAGAAGGCACTGCTGTTCTGCGGCACCGGTGTGGGCATCAGCATGGCAGCCAACAAGATCAAGGGCATCCGCGCCTGCTGCTGCTCCGACAGCTTCAGCTGCGAGTATACCCGCCGCCACAACGATGCCAACGCCCTGTGCATGGGCGGCCGCGTAGTGGGCGCAGGCCTTGCCTGCCAGCTGGTGGATATCTTCCTGAACACTGAGTTTGAGGGCGGCCGTCATCAGCGCCGCATCGACAAGCTGACCGCACTGGAAAACCGCTGATTGAAATTTTTGTAATTTCACAGAGAAGCCTGCACTGCAAGCTTCTCTGTGAAAAAAAGCTATTTGTGCGCCCACCGGGCGGGCAAGGCTAAAGATCAGTACCCGATAGAATGTTCTATATAAATTAAGGAGCGTGTTTTTATGACCCCGATGATCGTTGAACATCCGCTGCTGCAGCACAAGATCAGCCTGCTGCGCAACAAACAGACCGGCACCAAGGAGTTCCGTGACCTCGTTGGCGAGGTCGCAACTCTGCTGTGCTACGAGGCTACCCGCGATCTGCCGCTGGAAGAGGTGGAGATCGAAACTCCCATCACCATGGCAAAGACCAAGGTGCTGGCAGGCCGCAAGCTGGCTCTGGTGCCCATCCTGCGCGCAGGCATGGGTATGCTGGACGGTATGCTGACCCTGCTGCCCGCTGCCAAGGTTGGCTTCATCGGCCTGTACCGTGACGAAAAGACCCTGCAGCCTGTGGAGTACTTCTGCAAGCTGCCGCAGGATATCGCCGAGCGCGATGTTCTGGTACTGGATCCCATGCTGGCTACCGGCGGCAGCGCCATCGACGCCATCACCCAGATCAAGAAGCACGGCGCAAAGCACATCAAGTTCATCGGTCTCATCGCTGCTCCGGAAGGCATCAAGGCCCTGCACGAGGCACATCCCGATGTGGACATCTACCTCGGCGCACAGGATGACCACCTGAACGAGAACGGCTACATCGTCCCCGGCCTGGGCGACGCAGGCGACCGTATCTACGGCACCAAGTAAATCTCTGTATAACGTAAAAGTGCTCTGCCGGCCGGCAGAGCACTTTTTGCGTCTTGAGGCTTATTTTCTGCGTTTCAGGATCTCATCCAGAATGGCATCCGCTACATCATCCTTGCTCATCAGGGGCAGCTCACGGGTACCGTCCGGCGTGATGAAGGTGACAACATTGGTATCCACGCCAAACCCGGCACCGGCTACCTTCAGATTGTTGGCCACCACCATGTCGAGGTTCTTTTTCTCGAGCTTGGCCGAGGAGTTGGCCAGCATATCCCGCGTCTCCATCGAGAAGCCGCAGAGGAACTGGCCCTTCTTTTTGGGGCCGATGGTGCCGAGGATGTCAGGCGTCCGCTCCACGGCGATGGAGAGGTCGCCGTCCTTCTTCTTTATCTTGTCGTCGGCCACGGCGGCGGGGCGGTAATCGGCCACGGCAGCGGCCATGACCAGAACATCCATCTCGTCGAAGCGGCTGGTCACGGCCTCGTACATCTGCTGGGCTGTCGTGATGGGGACATCCTCGGTGAACCGCACCGGCTGCAGGGCCGTCGGGCCGTGGATGAGGGTGACTTCGGCACCCCGCATCGCGGCAGTACGGGCCACGGCATAGCCCATCTTGCCGGTGGAGTGGTTGGTCAGGTAGCGCACAGGGTCCAGCGGCTCCTGAGTGGGGCCGGCCGTGACGGCAATGCGCAGACCGGCGAGGTCTTTCGGCTTTGCGATGGCGCGGAAGATGTAGTCCAGCAGGACATCCTCTTTCGGCAGGCGTCCGCTGCCCACGTCCTTGCAGGCCAGTACGCCGCTCTCGGAGGGGATGACCGTGAAGCCGTACTTTTCCAGTGTGGCGATGTTGTCCTGGGTGATGGGGTTCTCCAGCATCCCGGTGTTCATGGCAGGGGAGACGAGCTTGGGACACTTGGCCGCGAGAACGACGGTGGTAAGCATATCGTCGGCGATGCCGTGAGCCATCTTGGCAATGACGTTGGCGGTGGCCGGGGCCACGAGGATGACGTCGGCCTTCTTTGCCAACGAGATATGGGTGACTTCGAACTTGAAATCCCGGTCGAAGGTGTCCACCATGCACTTGTGGCCTGTCAGGGTCTCGAACGTGATAGGGGTGATGAACTGGGTGGCGTTTCTGGTCATGATGACCTCCACGTCGGCCCCCAGCTTGCGCAGTGCGCTGGCCACGTTGGCCATTTTATAGGCGGCAATGCCGCCGCTGACGCCCAGAAGGACGCATTTTCCCTTCAGATCCATCCAAAATACCTCCTATAAATAGGGATAATATAACTACAGTATAATGCAAAACGGCCCAGAGCACAACAAAATCTTTGATTGGGGTTGTATCTTGGCCCAAAATGCGGTAAAATACAGCTTGACTTATAGAAACGTAAACCCCAATGAGGAACTGAATTATGATTTTAGCCATTGACATAGGCAACACCACCGTCGCCCTCGGGGGCATCCGGGACGGACGTGTATGCTTTGTGGCCCACATGGACACGGTGCGCACCCGCACAGCGGCGGAGTACCGTGCCGAGATGGAAAAGGTGTTCTCTCATCGGAGACACCCGGAAAAGCCCATCCGCTTCGAGGGCGCTGTCCTCACCAGCGTCGTCCCCCAGATCACGGGGGCGCTGGCTGAGTGCGCCCGCCACTACACCGGCAAAAAGCCGGTCATCGTCTCGCCCGACATCCGCACCGGCCTCACGATGGGGGTGCCTGACCCTCACGCCGTCGGCAAAGACCGCCTTGTGGATGCGGCCTACGCGGCGGCGAACTTCCCCCTGCCGGTGGTCACGGTAGACCTCGGCACCGCCACCACGTTCAACGTGGTGGATGAGAATAAGGTCTTCCGGGGCGGCGTCATCTGCCCCGGACTTTCCACTGGTCTGCGGGCGCTGGGGGAGCGGTGCGCCCAGCTGCCGCAGGTACATCTTTCTTCGCCCAAAAGCGCGATCGGCGTCGATACCGAGAAGTGTATGCTCTCCGGCTCTGTGCTGGGGACGGCTGTCCTGCTGGACGGCATCACTCAGCGCATCGAGGAAGAACTGGGCCGTCCGGCCACGCTGGTGGTCACAGGCGGTCTGGCAAAGTATGTCATCCCGCTCTGCCGTCACCCGCTCACCTATGACCCCGAGCTGCTGCTGAAGGGGCTGGCTCTCCTTTACCAGCTCAATGCGCCGCAGCATGAGCGTCACCACGAGCCGCGCAGCGACGGTGAGCACCGCCGTCCCCGCCCGACAGGCAGACGCCCTTACAACAACGGCAGCAGCCCCCGCCGCCGCAATAACCGCCGTCCCCGCCGGGACGATGAGGCCAAAGCGGGCTGAGCCCTGAAAGGAGAGACCTTATGATGAAATTAGGCATTCTCGGCGCAGGCATGATCGTCCGGGAGTTCCTGCCCTGGCTCACCGGGCCGGAAAGTCCCTTCAAGGTCGAGGCCCTTTGCAGCACGGAGCGGAGCGCCGGTGCAGCACAGGCCCTCTGCGACCAGTACGGTGTGCCGCGCCACACCACCAGCTACGACGAACTGCTGAGCTGGGTGGACGTTGTGTATATCGCCGTACCGAATATCCTGCACGTAAAATATACCCGTGCCGCTCTGGAAGCGGGCCGCCACGTCATCGTCGAAAAGCCGATGGCCCCCACGGCGGCGCTGGCCGAAGAGCTGGCTGAGCTGGCCCGGAGCAAAAAGCTCTTCCTCTTCGAGGCTGTCACCACGCAGTATCAGGACAACTACGCCAAGATTCGTGAAGTGCTGCCCAAGGTAGGCGCCGTCACGATGGTGCAGTGTAATTTCAGCCAGTATTCCAGCCGGTATCATGATTTCTGCGCCGGCAAGGTCTGGCCGTCCTTTGACCCGGCCTGCGCCGGCGGCGCGCTGATGGATCTGGGTGTCTACAATGTCAGCTATGTGGTGGGCCTCTTCGGTTCGCCCAACAAGGTCCACTATGCGGCCAACATCACCCGGGGCATCGACACCAGCGGCGTGCTGACGATGGAGTATCGCAGCTTCAAGGCCGTGAGCATCAATGCCAAGGACAGCAGTTCCCCGGCCCGGTACATCATTCAGGGTACCAAGGGGTATCTGCTCCAGAAATCCACCGCCAACTTCTGTGGCGGCGTCACCTTCCACCCCTATAAGGGCAAGGAAGAACACTTCAACCTCAGCGCAGGCCGTCCCCGGCAGGCGGCGGAGTTCCACGCCTTTGCCCGTGCCATCGAGAGCGAGGATATGGAGCTTTGCAGCCGGATGCTGGACACCTCGGTGGCCGTCAGCCGTGTGCTGGAAACGGCCCGTCGCGATGCGGGCATCCGCTTCACTACTGATTTATAATGCTATCCCCGGGAGTTCCCTGACAAAACATCCCGTATATTTCAGACTGTATTCTACAAAAGACCCCGTGTGTTTCACGGGCAGGTTTGCGCCGTATCCGACAATTTAGGGCGGAACGGCAGCAAGGAGGAAAACTGAATTATGAAAAAGAATGACATTCGCACCCTCACCCGGCTGGCACTGCTGGTCGCCATTGAGCTGGTCATGAAGGCCGTCGGCTTGGGCAGTGTCCCTGTAGGCCCGCTTTACATGAGCTTTTTGACCCTGCCGATCGCCGTGGGTGCCATCACCATGGGTCCCGCCGCAGGCGCTATCCTCGGCGGCGTGTTCGGCGCCGTGAGCTTCTATGACGCCGTCACCGGCGCTTCTGCCATGACCGGCGCGCTGTTTCAGGTCAGCCCCGTCAACACCTTCATCCTCTGCGTGGGTATGCGTGTGCTGATGGGCGTGTGCGTCGGCCTTATCTTCAACGCTGTCAAGAATTTCGATAAGCCCGGCACCTGGAGCTACCTTGTCAGCGCCATGTGCGCCCCGGCCCTCAACACCCTGTTCTTCATGGGCTACATCGTGCTGGCCTTCTACGGCTGCGATTACGTCCAGAACCTCGTGTCCGTCAAGGGCGCAGCCAACCCCCTGATGTTCGTCGTCCTGCTGGTCGGCGTGCAGGGCGTGGCCGAGTTCCTTGTCTCCGGCATCCTGGGCGGCATCGTCGCCCGCGCTGTCCACAAGTTTTTGAAGTAACAGGCGGTGTCGGTCAGGGACATCCGCTGATAAACCTCTCCGTCACGGCTGACGCCGTGCCACCTCCCCTATCAAGGGGAGGCTGAAAGGAAAGATCGTATAATAAGGCCCCTCCCCCGGCAAAAATGCTGAGGGAGGGGCTTTTGTGTTGATTTTAGCCTACCGGTGCGGTATACTTATCATACTTTATTCAAAAGAAGGAGGCGGCGGAAAATGCCCATCGGCCCCAGCAGACCCCTGAATTTAGCAAAGCCGGAGTCCATCGACATCCGGCAGGCCGCGCGGTATTTCGGCGCGCGGGGCGAGGCTGACAGCGCTACCCTCACCCTTCTGGAAAAGTGCGCTGCGCCCCTTCTCGCCGCCGCCACGCCCCGGGCTGTCTGGCTCGAGGCCGACGTGGAGAGCCTCACGCAGGCCGGTATTTTGAAGGGGGAGGACATCTTCCGGCATCTGGAAGGGTGCAGTGAGGCCGTGCTTCTGGCCGTGACAGTCGGCCCCGGCGTGGACGGACAGATACGCCGGGCCGGTGTGGGCGACATCGCCGCAGGTGTGGCGTCGGACGCCATCGGCTCTGTGCTGGCCGAACAGGCTGCGGACGACGCCGAGGCCGAGCTGCGGCAGTGGGCCGCAGAGCAGGATAAGTACCTCACGGGCCGCTTCTCGCCGGGCTACGGCGACTGGCCCATCGGGGTGCAGCCGCTGGTGGCGGCGGCACTGGACACCGCCCGCCGGGCCGGGCTCTGCGTGACCGAAAATGATCTGATGACGCCCCGCAAGAGCGTGACCGCTCTGCTGGGCCTGAGCGACCATCCGGTGAAAGGACGTCTTGCCGGGTGCGGACACTGCGTGCTGAACACGCGGTGCGAATATAGAAAGAGGGGCAAGACCTGTGCAAGCGAATGAACTGTTTACCCAGCCGAATACCATCCTCCTCGACGGCGGCATGGGTACCATGCTGCAGGCGGCGGGCCTGAAGCTCGGCGCACGGCCTGAGGAACTGAACATCACCGACCCACAGCTCATCGAGAGCATCCACAGCCGGTACGCCGCCGCAGGCAGCCGCATCATCAATGCCAACACCTTCGGCGCGTCGGCCCATAAGCTGGCGGGCAGCGAATACACGCTGGAAGAGATCATTGCGGCGGGCATCGCCAACTGCAAGCGGGCCTGCGCTCCCTACGGCGCACTGGCCGCGCTGGACGTCGGCCCGCTGGGCGAACTGCTGGAGCCCAACGGCACGCTGGCTTTTGAAGACGCCGTGGCCGAGTATGGCCGCATCGTCCGGGCGGGTGTCGCCGCCGGGGCCGATCTCGTCTTCTTTGAGACCTTCACCGACCTGTACGAGCTGAAAGCCGCCCTGCTGGCCGCGAAAGAGAACTGTGACCTGCCCATCCTCGCCAGCATGAGCTTTGAGGCAGGCGGGCGCACCTTCACCGGCTGCACCGTCGAGAGCTTCGCCGTCACGGCCCGGGGCCTCGGTGCCAACGCCGTGGGCATCAACTGCTCCCTCGGCCCGAAAGAAATTTTCCCCATGGCGAAGCGGCTGGCCGAGGCCCTGCCCGGCGATTTCCCGGTCTTTGTCAAGCCGAATGCGGGCCTGCCCCGCGCCGACGGCAGCGGCTACGACATCACGCCCCAGCTCTTTGCCATGGAGATGAAGCCCTACCGCGATTTGAAGCTCTTTGCGGCGGGCGGCTGCTGCGGCACCACCCCCGATTTCATCAAGCTGCTGAACAGCGTCTTCGCCGACTGCAAGCCGGGCCGCCCCGCCCACGCCATGCCCTCGGTGCTCTGCTCGCCGATGGACTTCGTCACCGTGGACGGCATCACCGTGGTGGGCGAGCGCATCAACCCCACCGGCAAAAAGCGGTTCCAGCAGGCATTGCGCGAGGGCGACATGAACTACATCCTCGAGCAGGCCGTCAGCCAGTCCGAGGCCGGAGCGCAGGTGCTGGACGTCAACGTGGGCGCGCCCGGCGTGGACGAGCCCGCCGTCATGGAGCAGGTGGTGAAGGCTCTGCAGAGTGTCGTCAGCCTGCCCTTGCAGCTGGATTCCTCCCACGCAGACGCCCTCGAGCGGGGTCTGCGGGTCTACAACGGCAAGCCCATCGTCAACTCGGTGAACGGCGAGACCGAAGTGCTGGAGCGTGTCCTGCCCCTCTGCAAAAAGTACGGCGCGGCCGTCGTCGGCCTTGCCATCGACGAGCGGGGCATCCAGCCCAGCGCCGACGCCCGGTTTGAGATCGCAAAGCGGGTGGTGGATGCGGCGCTGGCCCACGGCATCCCCCGGGAAGATATTTATATCGACTGCCTGACCCTCACCGCCAGCGCCCAGCAGCAGGACGTTCTGGCCACCGTGGAGGCGCTGGCCCGCTGCAAGAAGGAGCTGGGCGTCCGCACCATCCTCGGCGTGTCCAACATCAGCTTCGGCCTGCCCTGCCGCCCCTACCTGAACACCACCTTCCTCACCATGGCCATGTACGCGGGCCTCGACCTCGCCATCATGAATCCTTCCAGTGAAGAGATGATGGCGGCGGTCTACTCTTACAACGTCCTCACCAACCGTGATAAGCAGAGCATGGCCTACATCGCCCGCTATGCTGATAAAGTCCCTGCCAGCGCCGCGTTGAAGCAGGCCCAGACGGCTCAGGCGTCTCAGACGTCAAACACCCCGGCGGAGGCGGATGCAGCTCACAGCGGCCCTTTTGCCGCGCTGATGCAGGCGGTGGAAAAGGGCCTCAAGGGTGAAGCCGCCGCCCGCACCCACACCCTGCTGGACGAAAACGAGCCCCTGACGCTGGTGGACGAGGCCCTCATCCCGGCGCTGGACGTCGTGGGTGAAAAGTACGAGAAGGGCAAGCTCTTCCTGCCCCAGCTGTTACAGGCCGCCAGCGCCGCACAGGCCGCCTTTGAAGAGATAAAGACTGCCATCGCCAAGCGGGGCGGGGCAGGGGCCAGCAAGGGCCGCATCGTCCTCGCGACCGTCAAGGGCGATGTCCACGACATCGGCAAGAACATCGTCCGCGTCATCCTCGAGAACTACGGCTTCGAGGTCATCGACCTTGGCCGCGATGTGCCGGTGGAGACGGTGGTGGACACTGTCCGGGAGAAGGATGTCCACCTCGTGGGGCTCTCGGCCCTGATGACCACCACCCTCAAGAGCATGGAGGAGACCATCGCGGCCCTCCATGCGGCAAAGCTCGACTGCAAGGTGATGGTGGGCGGCGCTGTCCTGACGCCAGAGTACGCCGAGAAGATCGGCGCGGACTGGTACGCCAAGGATGCCAAGCAGAGTGCCGATATTGCCAAGAAATTCTTCGGTGAGTCATAAAAACAGAGCAAGAGCCGGTGCGTCCGCACCGGCTCTTTTGACGTTTACTGCTCGTATTGGCTATGATCCACCAGCGCCATGATGCTCTCCGGCAGGGCGGAGAGGCAGGCCGGGGCGTCGGGTTCGGCCACGGAGAGGGTCGTCTTGCTCACTTTCCACCACAGACGAGTGGTGCCGTCCGGCAGCTGGAAGATGAGGTTCCAGTCGAAAGGGTTCTCGCTGGCCGAGAGAAGCTCCACCGGCAGGGCGTTCTCTGCGCCGGGGGCGCAGGGGGCGAAGTCGTGGGCGCGGATGCCTACGGCGGTGCAGCCCTCCGGCACCTCAGCGGCGAGGTGCAGCAGACTCTCACAGCCTGCGAGGCGGACGCTGTGGGCGTCCACCCGGGTGCAGGGCAGGATGTTCTTGCAGCCGGTCAGCCGGGCCGCAGCGGTGCTGCGGGGGTCGGCAAAGACCTCTTTCGTGGTGCCGGTGCGGAGCACCTGCCCGCCGTCCATGACGATCATGTCCCGGCACAGGCGGTAAGCTTCGTCCCGGTTGTGGGTGACAAGCAGGGCTGTGCCGTCAAAACCCGCCAGCAGGCTGCCTACTTCGCCCTCTACCTCCTCGCGGAGGTAGCTGTCCAGTGCGCTGAACGGCTCATCCAGCATCAAAATCTTCGGCTTGCCCACCAGAATACGGGCCAGCGCGGTGCGCTGCTGCTGTCCGCCGGAAAGCTCTGCCGGGTGGCGGCTGGCCAGTTCTTCCAGCCGCAAGGCCCGCAGCATCCCGGCGCAGCGGGCCTTGCGGGCGGCTTTGTCCCTTTCGGCTTTCAGGCCGCAGAGGATGTTCTGCTCCACGGTCATATTCGGGAAGAGGGCGTAGTTCTGGAAGAGCAGGCCCACGCCCCGCTGCTGGGGCGGCAGATCGATGTGCTGCTCGCTGTCGAACAGCACCCGCCCGTCCAGCACGATGCGGCCCTTGTCGGGCTTCACGATGCCCGCGATGCAGCGCAGTGTCATGCTTTTTCCGCAGCCCGACGCGCCCAGAATGGCAGTGGCAGTGTTCCCGGCGGTGAAGTCGGAGCGGAGGGTGAAGCCGTTCAGCTTTTTCTCGATATGTACTTCCAGGCTCATGCGCGGCCACCTGCTTTCTGCTTTTTCTCCAAGAGGTTCACAGCCAGCAGCACCACAGCAGAGATGACGATGTCCACCAGCACCCACCGCATGGCACCGGCCTCATCGTTGGTGCGCCAGAGCTGGTACACCGTGGTGGCGATGGTGGCCGTCTTGCCCGGGGTGTAGCCCGCTATCATGCTGGTAGCACCGTACTCGCCCAAGGCCCGGGCAAAGGCCAGCACCGTACCGGCCAGAATGCCCTGTCGGCAGCAGGGCATCCGCACCCGCCAGAATATCCATGCGTTGGACTGTCCCAGTGTCTGGGCCGACCAGGCCAGCGTCTCGTCAAAGCTCTCGAAGGCGCCCCGGGCGGTGCGGTACATCAGCGGGAAGGCTACCACGATAGACGCAAAGATGGCGCTGTACCAGTTCATGACCAGCTTGACGCCGAAATGCTCCATGAAGAAGATGCCCAGCGGCCGCTTTGCGCCGAAGAGCAGCAGCAGAAAATAGCCCACCACCGTGGGCGGCAGCACCATGGGCAGGGTGAGCACCACGTCCAGCACGCCCTTGACAGTGCGCGGCAGTTTGGCAATATAGTAGGCGGCAAAAATGCCAAGGAAGAACACCGCCGCGCAGCTGACGAGGGCGATGCGCAGGCTGTTCCAAAGGGGATACCAGTCCATAAATGATACCTCCGAATAAAAAGGCTTCCCCCGGAGGGGAAGCTCTGAAAAACAACGGATTTACAGTGCGGTGAAGCCAACGCTCTCGAACACGGTGGCGGCGCGGTCGGTCTGCAGATAGGCCAGAAACTCCCTGGCAGCCGCGGCGTTGGGAGCGGCCTTCAGCACGGCGGCAGGATAGATGACCTGACCGCACATCTCCTTGGTGGCCTCATCCACGGGGGTCAGGCCTGCGCTGTAGGCATCGGTGCAGTACACGACACCGGCATCCACGCTGGCTTCGGTGATCTGGGTGGTGACCTCCTTGACGTTGGAGCCGTAGGTGATGACACCGGCTGCGGCCAGTGCTTCCTCGTCCAGAGCGTAGTAGGCAAGGATCTTCTGGGTGTACTGGCCCACGGGCACATCGCTGTTGCCCATGCAGAACAGAATGTCCCCGGCCTTGAGGTGCTCGGCCAGAGAATCGAAGCTGTCGATGCCCTTATCGCCATTCTCGGGCACGCACAGAACGACCTTGTTCTCCAGCAGGTCCACGCGGGAATCGCTGTCCACGAAGTCCAGTCCTTCGGTGTTCACATCGGCGGAAGCGGTGCTGTCCAGCTGGTTCATCTGCTTCTGACCGGCGGAGATGAACAGGTCGCAGTCCGCACCCTCCTGGATCTGGGTCTTGAGGGTTCCGGAAGAGTCAAAGTTGAAGCTGAAGGTCACGCCGGGGTTCTCTGCGGAGTAGGTCTCGGCAATGGCGTTCAGGGTCTCGGTCAGGGAGGCGGCAGCAAAAACGATCAGCTCCATGCTCTCGCCGGAGGCAGCCTCAGAGGAGGCGGCAGCGGAGGATGCGGTGGAAGATGCAGTGCTGCTGGAGGAGCCGCCGCAGGCGGTCAGAACAGCAGATGCGGATGCGATGCCGGCAGCGCACAGGAAGCTGCGGCGGGAGATCATAGTTTTCATAGTCTTGCTCCTTACAGTGGGTATGCTTTTGTTGTACTTTTTATTTTCACGCCCGGCACCAAAAGCAGCGCCGCGGCGGTAAAACAGGCTTATTTGCGGGCGCACTCGCCGTCCAGCCCGGCGGCAATGCGCACCCCGTGCTCCAGGCTGGGCAGGATGTACTCCAGATTTTCTTTCACGGCCTTGGGGCTGCCGGGCAGGTTGACGATGAGGGTCTTGCCCCGCAGCACGCTGGCGGCACGGCTGAGCATCCCGCGCGGGGTGATGCTCAGGCTGTGGTAACGCATGGCCTCAGCAATGCCGGGAGCGTTGCGGTCAGCCACGGCATAGGTGGCTTCCGGGGTGATATCCCGGGGGGCAAAGCCGGTGCCGCCGGTGGTCAGGATCAGGTTGACCTGACGGCCATCGGCCAGCCGGATGAGCTGTGCCTTCAGGGCCTTTGCCTCATCGGGCAGGATCATGGTCTCCTCCACCTGATAGCCTGCGGCGGTGAGCATCTCCACGATCAGGGGGCCGCTCTTGTCCTCCCGCTCACCACGGCTGCCCTTGTCAGAAAGAGTGATGACGGCAGCGCGCAGGGGCGGGTTTTCCGGCGGGGGCAGCAGGGTCACCTCGTCCCCCACGTGGATCTCGCCGCCCTGCAGCACCCGGGCAAACACGCCCTCCCGGGGCATGATGCACTCGCCGGTCTTCTGCTTGATGACGCAGTCGTTGTGACACTCTTTGCCGATCTGGGTCATTTCCAGCACCACGTCCCCGATGGCAAAGCGGCTGGTCACGGGCAGATTGCGGAAATCGTAGCCCTCCACCACCAGATTCTCGCCAAAGGCACCGTAGTCCACCCAGATCTTTTTGCGGAAGTTCTCGATCTTTTCGGCACTCAGCAGGCTGACCTGACGGTGCCAGTTCCCGCCGTGGGCATCGGTCTCAATGCCCCATTCCGGGGTCAGGCGTGCGCTTTCCACTTCGGTCTTGACCGTGCCACGCTGGGGGCTGGTGCAGATCGCCAGAAGTTTTCCCATAGATTTATCCTCCAATTCGGTACATGCCCCGGGTCGCGGGGATGTCCTGTTTCAATTCAAAATGATGTTCCTGGGGCTTTTCCCAGATGGTGGTACGGATGGCAGTCAGCAGCTCTTCGTCAGACGTGCCACTGCGCAGCAGGGCTTTCAGGTCACATCCGGCCTCACTGGCAAGGCAGGGGCGCAGAAAGCCCTGACTGGTCAGCCGCACCCGGTTGCAGGAGGCGCAGAACTTGCCGTGGACTGCGGCAATGAAGCCGATATCCCCTTTCCAGCCCGGCACGGTGTAATAGACCGCCGGGCCGTCGCCCAGCGCGGCACACGCCGCCCCGGGCAGCGGGGCCAGCTCCGGCCAGCGCCTGCGGAAGCGGGCCAGCAGCTCCGGGCCGGAGATACAGGGCATGGCCGCCCCGTAGCCGATGGGCATCATCTCGATGAACCGCACCTGCAGGGGCTTGTCCTGTGCCAGAGCGGCCAGCGCTTCCAGCTCACCCTCGTTTACGCCCACCTGGGGCACGCAGTTCAGCTTGACCGGGATGCCGCTTTCCAGCGCGGCATGGATGCCCGCCTGCACGGCGGCAAATTCATCCCGGGCCGTGATCTTTGCAAACAGAGCGGGGTCCAGCGTATCCAGACTGATGTTCACACTGTCCAGCCCGGCCTCCAGCAGGGCAGGCAGCTGCCGCTCCAACAGGACGGCATTGGTGGTCATGGTGACCTTTCGGATGCCGGGGATGGCTTTCAGCCCTTTGACCAGCTGCTCCACGCCCTTGCGCACCAGCGGTTCGCCGCCGGTGACCCGCACGGTATCCACCCCGCACCGGGCAAACAGAGCGGCGAGGCGCAGGAATTCCTCGTAGGTCAGGATATCCTCCCGTTCCAGCTTGTCCACACCGTCCGGCATACAGTAGCGGCAGCGCAGGTTGCACAGGTCGGTCACGGAAAGGCGGAGATAATGGATATTGCGGCCCTTGGAATCAAACATAGCCGCCCTCCGCCCGGATGTAATGTCCGCTCTTGCCGCCGGTCTTTTCCACCAGATGGATCTCGCCCAGCTCCATGCCCTTATCCACGGCCTTGCACATGTCATAGATGGTGAGCAGGGCGGTGGAAACGCCGGTCAGGGCCTCCATCTCCACGCCGGTCACGCCGCTGGTCTTGACCGTGCAGCGTGCTTCCACGGCCCGGCGCTCGGGCAGCAGGTCAAACTCGATCTGCACCTTGGTCAGCGGCAGCGGGTGGCACAGGGGGATCAGCTCGCTGGTGCGCTTGGTGGCCATAATGCCGGCCACCCGGGCCACACCCAGCACATCGCCTTTTTTCACGGTACCGCTTTCCACAGCGGCAAAGGCTTCCGCATTCATGGTAATGATGCCGTGGGCCGTGGCCTCCCGGGCCGTGACGGGCTTTTCGCTCACGTCCACCATCACGGCGTTTCCGGCGGCATCAAAATGTGTCAGATTATTTTCACTCATATTTTTTCACCTTAGTTAAGCTCCCCCTTCGGGGGGAGCTGGCAAAGCCGAAAGGCTTTGGCTGAGAGGGTTTCAGCAGTGTCCGAAGCCGCAGTTGGGCCAGTGGCACTCGGCGCAGCCCAGGCAGAGGCCGCCCTCGCCCAGACGGGCGATATCCTCGGCGGTGATGGGGTCATCGGCCAGCAGGCGGGGCAGCAGCAGGTCAAAAATGGTGCGCTTGGCGTACATCACACAGCCGGGCAGACCGCAGACCGGCACACCGTCCAGATAGCTGACCAGGAACATGGCACCGGGCAGCACGGGCGCGCCGTAGGTAATAATTTCAGCCCCGGTGTTCCTGATGGCCAGCGGGGTGCGGTCGTCCGGGTCCACGCTCATGCCGCCGGTGGTAAAGATCAGCTCACAGCCTGCGGCCTTTGCTTCCAGAATGGCGGCCGTGATGCCCGCCGGGTCATCATCGCAGACCTTGTGGAAGGCCATCTCACAGCCATACACCGCCAGCTTTTGCTCGAGGATGGGAGTAAACTTGTCCTCAATGCGGCCCTTGAACACCTCGCTGCCGGTGGTGATAACGGCAAACTTCTTCTGGTGGAAGGGCAGCACGTTCAGGATGGGCTTCGGCCCGGCAGCAGCCTGCATGGCCTCCATCTTCTCCTGCTCAATGACCAGCGGGATGATACGGGTACCAGCCAGCTTGGCTCCCTTTTTCACAGGCAGATCGCCGTGGATCGTGGCGATCATCATCTGGGGGGTGCTGTTCACCGCCAGCAGGGCCCTGCGGTCGATCTTGAGCAGACCGTCGCAGTCGGCGATCAGTTCGATCTTGCCCTCCCTGGGCTCGGTGCCGTGGATGTTCTGACCGGCAGCGGCCTTGTAGAGCAGGGCGGCAGCTTCATCCTCGTGGAGGATGCCGGGCTTTTTCTCCCAGACATAGAGGTTTTCCTTGCCGATGCTCAGCAGCACCGGAATATCCTCGGGCTGAATGATGTGGCCCTTTTTGAAGCGGGCCCCCTTGAATTCACCCGGGATGATCTGGGTGATATCGTGGCAGAGCACCTGCCCTGCCGCGTCTTCGGTACGGATCAGTTTCATGGTTTCTTCCTCCCCCTGTTACAATGCAGGCATCTGTGCAGCGATCCAGTCGGCCAGCGCTGCGGGCTCGTCCAGTGCAAAATCCGCGCCCGGAACATCCCCCACGATGGCCAGCGGCTCAAAGGAGACAGGCTCCTCCGAGACAGCCTTGCGCACCACCTCGATCTTGGGCCAGCCGCTCTCCTTAAAGCCCTCCATCAGCACCAGATCATAGCCGTGGCGCTCAAACAGGGCCAGCAGATCCTGCTCGTTCAGGCGGAATTCCTCCGTCAGCAGGTAGCGGCTGCCCGAAAAGACCGCCACGCCCTCGGCCCCGGCCTCCCGCAGGCGGAAGCTGTCGGTGCCCGGCACGTCGGGGGTGAAATCGTGGCCGTCATGCTTGATGACACCCACCTTCAGGCCCCGTGCCCGCAGCAGGGGGATGAGTTTTTCCAACAAAGTCGTTTTGCCGCTGTTGTGCGCACCGCTCACGGCCAGCACAGCCGGGCGCTTCAGGCTCATCTCGGCAGCAAGCGCCTGTTTCTTTTCACTGTACAAAGTTCAGTACCTCCACTTCTTCGCCCGGAGCCACCGGGCCGCTGCCCGCAGGCAGCTCCACCAGGCAGTTGCAGCCCATCATGGCCGACAGACTGCCCGAGGAATGCGCCTCCGCGTTGCCCTCGCCGGGGATCTCCACCAGGCCGCCCAGCGCTCTGGCCCGCAGAAAGCGGGTTCCCTTGCTGGGCTTGGAAAAGCCGGTGGTCAGCCTGCCCCGGGTGTGCACCGGGATGCAGTCCTCTTCCCGCCGCCCTGCGGCCCGCAGCAGGGTCGGAACGGCATACTGCTCCAGCGTGGCCGCCGCGGCAAAGGGATTGCCGGACAGGCAGAACACCAGCTTTTCTCCCACCTGTGCAGCGATCATGGGGCTGCCGGGCTTCTGGGCCACCCCGGCAAAAACAGGCTCCGCGTGCAGCATTTCCAGCACTGTAGGCAGGTAATCCTTCTGCCCCACCGAAACACCGCCGCTGGTGATCACCGCATCACACCGGGTGAGCAGATCCTTCATCCGGGCGGCGATCTCCTCCGGGTCATCCGAGCAGTGGGTGCGCTCCACGGCAAAGCCCAGCTGCCGCAGGCGGGCGGCATTCTGGTTCCCGTTGGCATCGTAGATCTTGCCGGGAGCCCAGGCCTCGCCCGCTTCCAGCAGCTCACTGCCAGTGGCAAGCACGCCCACGGTCAGGGGGCGGAAGACCTCAGCATCCGGGATGCCCTGACCGGCCAGCACACCGATGTGCGCCGGGGTCAGCACAGTTCCGGCAGCGGCAATGGGGGCACCGGCGGCGATGTCCTCACCCCGGAACACCACATTGGCGTTGGGCTGAAGCTGGGCGTAAATGCGCACCTGCTCCTCCCCGCTGTCGGTCAGCTCCTGCATCAGAACACAGTCCGCGCCGGGGGGCAGGGGTGCACCGGTCATGATCCGGGCGGCACACCCGGCAGGCAGGGCAGCGGCGGGGGCATCCCCGGCATAGAGCTTCATCACCACCGGCAGGGTGACAGGGGTCTTCTCCCCCGCCCCGGCCGTGTCGGCACTGTGAAGGGCATAGCCATCCAGAGGGCTCCGGTCAAAAGGGGGCTGATCCATCCGGGCGCACAGGTCCCGGGCTGCGATCCGCCCACAGGCATCATCCAGCGGCACCCGCTCCGTGGCAGGCACCGGGAGAGCCGCAGCAGCATCCAGCACCCGGCGCAGGGCCTGGGCTGGCGTGCAAAAAGGCTGTTTCATTGCAAAAAATCCTCCATCGCTCCCCGGGGCACAGTTTGCCCGCTATGGCCCGGACAAACTCCCAGGGAGATCTCTTTTCGATCGGCAGGTGAAAAAAAAGCGGAGACGTTCTGACCGAAAATCAAAACGCCCCCGCAAAAAACCGAACATGGCCCGGAGCGGCAGCCTGCAGGCCGCCACGCCGAGGGAGCCGCTTCCTTTTCCGCTGTTGCAGCAACGGGAGGGAGGCAACGCTCCGGAACGGTGGATGGGAGGAGTTCTTTTTTTCAAATTGCAGCGTTTCTTCTGCGGGAAGGCGGCCGGGTTTCCCCTGCCACCCTTGAATGCCGGCGTTGGCCCTTAGCATTGCGGCGCGGTGTCCTGCCCCCTGCGGGGTTTAGACAGCCTTGCTCAAAGAAGCTCTTGTACCCTATTCAATTGTGTATGATCTTTTAGTCGCAGAAATCATCCACGTCGCTGATGGCTTTTGCATAGCGGCGGGTGAGGTGCTGGGTGGAGAAGAGGAACCGCTCGTTCTGATTGTTGGTCAGCTCTTCGATGTCGGCAAACTCCGGCCTGCCCTGCATGGTCTTCCAGGTCTGCTCGATCTCCTCCGGCGCAAGGCCGTAGGGGGAGCGCTGGAAGTACTTCAGCGGGGTGGCACTGGGGTAGACCCGTGCGTTGAAGCGCACCATCTCAGCAAACATGACACAGAGGTCTTTGTCCTCAATGAGCTGGGCGATCATGGCGTAGTTGTCGCTCATGTTGGCGTTGGAGTAATAGTAGGTATCCTTTGCGCCTGCACGGACAACGATATCCTCACACTGGGGTTCCTGCGGCATCTGAGCCAGCAGCTCGTCGGCGTTCTCCACCTCACTGACCAGCAGTGCGTGGGGCGTGACAAGCGCGGCGGCGCTGCGGGAACGGATGTAACCGGCCAGCTCCTGCGCGGGGGTCAGCTCCGGCAGCTCCGGCGCGGTCTTGGTGGGCTGATCCGCAAAGGGATCGTTTTCAGCCTCCGGCTCGCCGGCCAGAAAATCCAGCAGCTGAGGCTTTGCGGCCTCGTCCTGCACAGTTTCGGCGGCTTCGGGTGCGGCCCCGGCAGCCTGCATTGCTGCAAGCTCTGCGGTCTCCCGCTCCACGGCGGCGATCACATCCTCGCCGGTCTTGGCGGCGCTGCCGTCAAAGCTGCTGCCCGTTTCCTTCAGGCGGCGGGCCGTCTCGCTGGCGGCATTGATGTCGAACACCTCTGCCTTGGGCTTTTTCTTGGCGGCCAGCTCTGCCTTTTGCAGTTCCTGAACGGCCTGTTCCGGGTCTACGCTGCCATCCACCGTGGTGGTGTAGCCGGGTTTACGTCTGCCAAACAACATGACGGTCTTTCCTCTTTCTATGGGATTTATTCAGCTGCTGCGGTGTTCTGGGCGTAGATGCCGCGCTTTTCCAGATCATCGGCCATGTCAGCCAGATCATACTTCTCCAGCGTCTCGCGGGTGGGCACACCGGTGGTGCGGTCCCAGCCAAAGACGTCGTAGAACAGATCCTTTGCCTTTTCCATGTCGGCGCGGTCCAGCTTGGTGGTGCCTTCCTCAAATGCCTTGAAGTCGGGATCCTTATCGAACACCCAATCGCAGATGGCATCGTGCTCCTGACGCAGGTTTGCGCTGCCGCAGTTCTGCTGGAAGCTGATGGCGGTCATCGCGCGCAGCATCTGGGTGATGCGGGCGCCATCCTCCTGCAGACCGGCCTGGGTATAGGTCTCGCCGGTAACAGCAGTCATAAAGTCTGCCTGCAGATCCAGGTCGCCGTGGTACTCGCGCTCCTTGGAGGGAGACTGAGTCATGGGCCACATCCAGTTGCACAGGGTGGCGGAGTCGTGGAAGTTCTTGTCGTTGACGCAGTATGCAGCCAGCTTTGCCTTGTTCTCGTTGATGGGAGTGTAGGCCTTGGCCTTATCGTAGCAGCCCTCGCCGAAGAAGTCCTCCATGACCTTCTTGGTCACCTCGTACGGAGCGCCGGAGCCGGTCTCGCAGACGATCTCGTGGATCATGCAGTCGCGGTTGTAGACGAGGTTGTACAGCATACCAACCTGCCATGCCTCAGCAGGGCCGTGGTGGTTGGGGAAGCCGTTGTAGATCAGGTTGGAGTTGGTGGCACCATCGTTGCGGTCCAGCCAGCTCTTGGGCAGGCCGAACTTCTCCATCATGGCCAGGGTGCCCTTGGCGATCACGGACAGGTCGCCCTCACCGTAAGCCATGCGGCGGATCAGCTCAACCTCCCAGCGGGGATCGCCAGCCTTCTCCCACTCCCAGGGCAGAGAGTCGTACTCAGCCTCGCTGATGTACTTGGTGGCCTCTTCGCGGGGCATCCGCAGGATCCACAGCAGGTCGCGGTTCAGGTTGCCGTAGTTGTCCCACAGGCCCATATCGTCCACAGCATGAGACC
>OGGS01000703.1_pt1 | contig 30315 bp, 23 predicted proteins | sample 1571281 | NCBI WGS metagenome assembly OGGS01 (sample SAMEA2582042, study PRJEB24529) | metagenome | biome: Human gut stool | place: China | collected 2011 | reverse complement strand
TTCTGAAATCGTAAAACGATTAGGAGAGGACGGAAGGCTTATTGGTATCGATCAGGATGGCGAAGCAATCGAAGCTGCGACAAAGCGTCTGAAACCGTATAAGGATAAAGTAACGATTGTAAGAAGCAATTATGCACAGATGAAGGAAGTACTGAGAGATTTGGGAATCCCCAAGGTAGATGGAATCCTGCTTGATTTAGGAGTATCCTCCTATCAGCTTGATAATGCTGAGAGAGGCTTTACTTACCGGGAAGATGTACCTCTTGATATGCGTATGGATCAGAGACAGACAAAGACTGCGAAAGATATCGTGAATGATTATAGCGAGATGGAGCTGTATCATATTATCCGTAATTACGGGGAGGACAAGTTTGCAAAGAATATCGCAAAGCATATTGTCCAGGCAAGACAGAAGGCTCCGATTGAGACAACAGGTCAGGTGGTTGAGGTTATCAAGGCAGCCATCCCTAAAAAGGTGCGCGCTACAGGAGGACATCCTGCGAAGAAGACTTTTCAGGCAATCCGTATTGAGCTGAACAAAGAGTTAGAAGTACTGCAGAATAATCTGGATGATATGATCGACCTTTTGAATCCGGGTGGAAGAATCTGTATTATCACGTTCCATTCCTTAGAGGATCGTATTGTAAAGACGAATTTTAAACGAAATGAGAACCCATGTACCTGTCCGAGTGATTTTCCAGTGTGCGTATGTGGTAAAAAATCCAAGGGAAAGGTAGTTACAAGAAAACCAATCCTTCCTTCCGAGGAAGAATTAGAAGTGAACTCCCGTTCCAAGAGTGCAAAATTAAGAGTTTTTGAAAGGGTGTAGCAGATGCCGAACAGAACAGTAAATCACAACAATCGAAATAGAGCAGCCTATCAGGTAGATGGCAACACCGTACGCCGTATGGAGGCGATGCCGGATTACCGCAAAGAGCGCAGAGACAGACAGGAGCGGGAACGCGAGGAAGAGCTGAGAAAACGCAGACGTGCCGCAGCCAGAAATCAGGAAAAAGCGCTTCGCATGAGCAAAAGTTATGTTGTATTCCTGACAATGGCAGTGACCGTATTTGGCATTTTCTGTGGAGCTTATATTAAGCTTCAGTCCGATGTAACGGCAAGAATGAAAAAAATCGCAAGCTTAGAGAGCCAGGTGACAGACCTTAAGGCTGACAATGACGAGGCTTACAAGAGAATTAATACCGCAGTAGATCTCGATGCAATCAAGGAGAAGGCAATCAATGAACTTGGTATGTTTTATGCAACACAGGATCAGATCGTCTACTACTCTGTAGATAAGACAGACTACATGAATCAGTATAATGAAATCCCGCAATAGAGGGAATTTTCAGGCAAAAAAATAATTCGGGTGGTAGAATGGCAAAAAGAAGACCGAAAAAGCCGATGTTAAAGTTTCCAAAGCGTATGCAGAAAAAAATGATCGTCATGTTTACGGTTGTTGCAGCGCTTATGATCGGACTCATCGGAAGACTGATGTATATTGAATACACCAGTGGAGAAAAATATGAGAAAATCGTTCTGGCACAGCAGGGCTATGACAGCCAGACAATTCCTTATCAGAGAGGAGACATTGTAGACGCAAAAGGAACTGTGCTGGCAACCAGTATCGCAGTTTATAATGTGATTCTGGACTGCTCCGTTTTAAATGATGATGAAAAATATGTGGAGCCGACGATCAATGCGCTTGTAAGCTGCTTCCCGGATCTGACAAGTGAACAGCTTTATTCTTACCTGAAGGACTCTCCGGACAGCAGATACATTGTGCTTGCCAAGCGTTTGTCCTATGATACGATCCAGCCTTTTGTAAATCTGCAGGAGGAGCGGGATGAAAAGGGAAAACTGGTCAATCCATATATCAAGGGTGTCTGGTTTGAAAAAGAATACCAGAGACAATATCCATATGGAAAACTGGCAAGTTCCGTGATCGGGTTCACAACATCCGGTAACCTCGGAATTAATGGACTGGAAAATTATTATGATGACACGTTAAATGGAATTAACGGCAGACAGTATGGATATCTGAATTCGGACAGTAATTTTGAAAAAACGATCAAACCGGCAGTCAACGGCAATACGTTAGTGACAACGATCGATGCGACGATCCAGTCGGTGGTAGAGAATAAAATACAGGAGTTTAATGAGGCCTATACAGATGGTTACAGAGAGGGTGAGGGCGGAGCAACAAGAATCGGCGTGCTCATCATGAAACCGGACAATGGCGATGTCCTTGCAATGGCACAGTATCCAAATTACGATCTGAGCAATCCATGGGATTTATCTGAGTATTATACACAGGAAGAGATCGATGCGATGGATGATGATGCGAGACTCGAAGCGTTAAATCAGTTGTGGCAGAACATATGTCTGACCTATACTTATGAGCCGGGATCAACGGCAAAACCATTTACGGTTGCAGCCGGGCTTGAGACAGGAACACTGTCGACCAATGATACCTTTTTCTGTGATGGAGCCGAACAGCTCAGCGGATTTACCGTAAAATGTGTTGCCTATAGAAAAGGTGGACACGGAGTGCAGACTTTGGAACAGACATTGATGAATTCCTGTAATGATGCCCTGATGCAGATGTCCTACCGGATCGGGGCAGAGAATTTCACGGAGTACCAGCAGATTTTTGGATTTGGACAGAAAACGAACATCGATCTTCCGGGAGAATCGAGAACAGATTCCCTGATTTACACATTGGATACAACATCACAGCTGAGTCTTGCAACCAATGCTTTCGGACAGAACTTTAATACCACGATGATCCAGCTTGGAACTGCTTTCTGTTCTCTGGTCAATGGCGGTAAGTTATATCAGCCGAGAGTGGTAAGCAAGATCACGGATCAGAATGGAAATACGATTCAGGATATTTCTCCGACGTTGCTGCGTGAAACTGTATCTAAGACAACAAGTGATACATTAAAACAATACATGTACTCAACCGTGACATCCGGTACCGGAAATACGGCAAAAGTAGACGGTTACTCCATGGGAGGTAAAACCGGAACGGCACAGAAAGTGCCGCGTGATGGTGTGAACTATCTGGTTTCTTTTATCGGTTTTGCACCGGTGGACGATCCTCAGTTAATGATCTACTGTTTTGTGGATGAGCCGAACTCGCAGGATCAGCCACACAGCACATTTGCACAGAATATTGTGAGGGAGATTTTAGAAGAAGTACTTCCTTATATGAATATTTATCCGGATGAGGAGACGACAGGCTTACATTCTGGGTGGGATATTACCGGAACAGATACAGGCGCAGCCGCTGTGACAGACCGTGTGACAGGAAATATGGAAAATATTCCGGAGGAAGAACCGGAAGGAACAGATGATGTGCCGGATACCATGGAAGATATTCCGGGAGCCGAGGAAAACAACGAAGAAAACGCCGAAAATGATGGTGTAAATGCAGAAGAAGCAGGAACAACATCCGATAACAGTGAATAGAAACATAACCTCATAAAAGTTGGAATAAAATGCAAGGAAGACTTTTATGAGGTTTTTGTTTTATGTATCGGAATAAGACCTTTAACCGCAAAAAGGTAATGATCGTATTCGTGGCAGTTTTTTTTATCATGATGTTTCTGATTGGAAGACTGGTATATCTGATGATCTTCTGCTCCGAATATTATGGAAATAAAGCGGAGAATCTTCATGAGAGGGAACGTGATATTAAGGCGGCACGGGGAAAACTTTTGGATGCAAACGGCACAGTGCTTGCCACAAACAAATCTGTGTGCACGATCTCCGTGATCCATAACCAGATAGAAGAACCCGAGAAAGTCATTGAGATGCTTGTGAGAGAACTTGGTATTCCGGAAGAGACTGCGAGAAAGCGCGTGGAGAAAGTCAGTTCCATCGAGCGTGTGAAAACAAATGTCGCAAAGGAGACCGGGGATGCAATCAGAGCCTATGGACTCTCCGGAGTGAAAGTGGATGAGGATTATAAACGATATTACCCTTATGGGACGCTCGCTTCCAAAGTGCTTGGATTTACCGGAGCTGACAATCAGGGCATTTTGGGACTTGAGGTAAAGTATGATGAATATCTTCAGGGAACCAACGGGAAAATCCTCACGTTAACCGATGCAAGGGGAATAGAGATCGAGAATGCCGGGGAGAGCAGATTAGAACCTGTGAACGGTTATGATCTTTGCTTATCCTTAGACCGCAATATTCAGATGTACTGTGAGCAGGCGGCAAAAAAGGTCTGCACAAAAAAGTCAGCGGACAGTGTTTCCGTGATCGTGATGAACCCGCAGAACGGCGAACTTATGGCGATGGTGAATTATCCTGAATTTGACCTGAACGATCCGTTTACGCTGGTTGGAGACACCAGAGAATCCGTGTCAGCGGAAGAAAAACAGAATCTGTTGAATAAAATGATTACAGATATACAGGTATTGTCTTCTAATTCGTCCATGGCTTCACAAGCCTCTTCTGAAATGGCAAAATTACCTACAGTAGGTGTACGTATGGCGATTGCGGTTGTAGCAATGCTGCCGATATTTGTAGTATTTCCGTTTTTACAGAAATATTTCCAAAAAGGAATTGCATTAGGAGCAGTAAAGGGTTAATACATTGCCCTTACAAGATAAAATAAATATATGGGAGGATAACAAATGAAGAAAAAAATTTTATCAATGTTACTCAGTATGGTGTTGACGGTAGCTTGCTTTACGGGATGCGGGAGTAACCCAAGTAGTGGTGGAGAAACCGGTGGAACAGCTTCTGCAGAAATACCTCAAAATCCGGAAGATATGTATACGGTCACAATGGCTGTGATTGGAAATGATCAGGAGGACATGGATCTTGTAGAAGCAGAAATGAATAAAATCCTGGCGGAAAAGGTTGGTGCACAGATTGATGTAATCACGTTGGGATGGGGAGTATATCAGCAGCAGTTACAACTTATGTTATCCGGTGCGGAAAAACTGGATTTGGTCCCCATAATGTATAATAACGTGAGTACCTATGTAAACAGCGGACAGGTATTGGATATGTCTGATTTGATTGACCAGTATGGCGTTAATATGAAAGCAGCTTTGGGTGAAGATATTCTCAAAATTGCTAATATGAATGGCTATGTGTATGGTGTGCCGGTGGAAAAAGAATGGTATGCAGACAGCTGTCTGGTAATGAGAAAAGACATTTTGGACAAATATAATTTGGATGTGTCTAATGTGAAATCTTTGGCTGATTGTGCACCGATTTTCGAAACGATTCATGAAAATGAACCTGATATGAAAATTCTTGTAGGCGCTAAAGATGGTTTGATCGGTAACATATATTTTGCCGATGTACTTTCCGATCGTTTTGGAGTATTGGATAATGGCGGTGCTGATACTACGATTGTGAATTACTATGAGACGGATAACTACAAGAATCTGGCTGCTACGGTTCATGATTATTATGAAAAAGGTTATATCGACAAGGATATGGCAACATCTACAGATGCCGGAACCACAATCCTGAAGGCCGGAAATGCATTCTGCTTTGCCACTCCTTATAAACCGGGCGTTGCGGAACAGGAAAGTCTGAATACCGGTTATGAACTGGTGGCTGTAAGAATCAACCCTACTCCTGCGTTTTGCTATACCAATGCTGTTGCCGCAATTACTTGGGGAATTGGTCAGAATTGTGAAAATCCGGAGATGACAATGAAAGTGCTGGACTACATGTACGGTGATCCGGAATTAATGAATCTGTTTAACTGGGGTATTGAAGGCGTTCATTATGTTGTCAAAGATGCTGAAAATGATGTGATTGGATTCCCGGATGGGGTAGATGCTTCTAATGCAAAATACAATCTGAATATGGGATGGGAACTTCCGAACCAGTACAAGATCCATGTATGGGAGGGAAGCTCCAGAAAGATTATGGATGCGCAGAAAGAGATGAATACCACTGCAAATAAGTCAAAAGCATTAGGTTTCATGTTTGATAGTACATCTGTCAGCAATGAGATTGCAGCACTAAACAATGTGGTTAGTGAGTATTCGGCTTCTATCGATTGTGGCGCAGCTGATCCTACCACGGCCATTCCGGAGTTTAATGAGAAGTTATACGCAGCCGGTCTTCAGACTGTAATGGACGAGAAGCAGAAACAATTGAACGAGTGGCTGGAAAATCAAAAGTAATGTGTTATAATGTGGCTGTGAATAACAGGAATAAATAAATATAGGAGGTCCCGATTAATGTCGAGAAAACATAAGAAGGTCTTGAGAAAAAATATTACTCTGATCATGTGCGCATTAATCGGGACAATTGTTGTTGTATACGGTGTTGGTATGATATTATTCCGTGGATATGTCAAAGAGATAGCAAATATAGCCAGCCGTACATTTGATTTCTACGGGAATGAATTGGATCAAAAAATGAATGGCATTAATACGCAGCTTGTAAACACGTTGTTGAATAATAAATCTATCAGAGAAATAGAAGAGATGGATTTAAACACAGAGGATAACTCTGTGGTTTACAGCATTGCGGAGCAAAATGAATTGAAACAATATTTTCAGGCAATGGCAATTAATTATGGGGACGAATACCATTTTTGGTTTTATAACAAAGACAAAGATATTTTTCTGATTACGGGAGACGATGAATACCTTCAAAAGGAACTTTTTAAAGGACATATTAGGACAGTGGCTTCCGAAGAACAGATTCCTATAACAGAAAAGAGAAAATGGTTTGTGCAGGATGTTCAAGGAACGTTGTTTCTTACAACTACCTTTTGCTTGAAAAATAATTATGTGGGTTGTTGGATACGGCCTGAGAAAATATGCGCTTCTTTTCGAGAAACAGAGGAAGACACACTTTCCTTTTTTATTCGAGATTTGAGCACCGGAGTACATTATTTGGAGAATAGCAGTGCATCCGGAAGTATGTTTCAGAAAAATGAAAATATTCAGGAAAACAGTAGCTCGCATTATTGGGAATACGAATTTGAAAATGCAAATGTATCTATAGGAATAGATGTCAGCGATAAAATAAAGAAAAGTGCTGGAACCTATGAAATACTGATGGGAATTACCACAGTATTGATTTGCTTTATGTGTATTGGAGCTTTTTATTATTTCAGGCACTATGTACAAAAACCGTTATACATTTTTGAAGAGAATCTACGAAAATTTCAGGAAACTGGAGAATTAGAGCAAAATAATTATTATGAAGAATTCGAAAATGTAGGTGAAATCTGGAGAAATCTGGAAAAAGAAATTCAGGAATTAAAAGTTCAGGTATATGAAGAACAGCTGGAAAAACAGAAAACTAAAATAGATTATTTACAATTACAGATCAGGCCCCATTTTTATATTAACTGTCTTAATAGCATATACAGTATGGCGCAGTTGAAACATACAGAAGAAATCCAGCAACTGGCATTGTATGTATCCGGATATATGAGATCTATTTTCCGCAAAGGAACGAAGCCTATCTTAATGGATGAAGAATTACAGCAGATTGTAAATTATGTAAAAATCCATAATATTTTATACCGCTATGATTGCAAGTGTCATATCTGCGTAGATGAGCGTGTGAAACAGGCAATGATTCCACCGTTGATAATGATAGTCTTTGTGGAAAACTGCGTGAAGTACACGGTAGGAAGCAAAAGAAAGATAGAAATTAGCATTGAAGGAAGCTTTCTGGATGAGGAACAGAAAAAAATACAAATTCGTATAGCGGATAATGGTCCGGGTTTTCCTGAGAATGTGTTAGAAAAATTTCGGAAGAATGAATTTGGAGCAAATGATGACAGATTCCAAATTGGAATACGCAATACAAAAGATCGGCTTCAACTGCTCTATGGGGCGGAAGCAAGTCTCATGATAGGTAACGGTGAAAACCTGGGAACGGAAGTTATAATAATAATTCCGTATCAAAACGGAGATGAAAAGAGTGAATATTCTATTAGTAGATGATGATGTGAATGTGCTGGAAAGTCTGCAGTTTGGGGTTGCATATTCGTCACTGGGAATAGAAAAGATTTACGTTGCTGAAAATGCTGCGGATGCCAAAAAGATACTTAAGAATGTACCGATCCATATTATGGTAACAGATATAGAAATGCCAAACGAATCGGGAATTGAATTGTTAAAATGGACAAAAACACAGAATTTAGACGTGGTTACTATATTCTGCACGTGTTATGCAGATTTTAATTATGCCAAAAAGGCTGTGGAACTTCAATGTTTTGACTATTATCTGAAACCGATTTCTTTTGACGATTTTGAAAAAACAATATCTAGGGCTGTAGAAAAAGTCAGACAAGAGAGCAGGAAGAAAACATATTATCAGTATGGCGTGTATTGGTTGGATGATGTAAAAAACAGAAAAGCACATTTTTGGGAGCATATCATGTTTCCGCTGGCAATTCCGGATGAAGAACTTTTAAATGCATTGATTGAAGACAATCGTTTGGAATATGACACTGAGCAGTTGTTTGATGTTTTTTTGCTACATACATATGAAGAAGAGGAACGTTTTCAGAATCTGACTTCAACAATGAGCGAATTTATTATTAAAAATGTCGTTACAGAAATTTTTAGCGATATGTGCAATATGGAGACCATAGTGAAGTATGGAGAGGATACCTATGTGATTGTAACCCGTAATCTAAAAGAAAATGCGGAGATGGTACTGAAGAAATTGATTATGCAGTGTGATATCCATCTTAATTGTCGAATGCGTGTATTTTATGATCTTGAATGTCCTCTGCCCGCCGTAAAGGAATGTTTTGAAAGGTTGATTCATATTTGGAATGAAAATATCAGCAACGATGTACAGATATTTTGGGCGCGGACATACCAAAGGGAAGAAAATACATATTCATTCGGTGCTATTGGAGAATGGGAGATTTATCTGAACACAGGTGCGGTGAATAAGATTTTAGATGAAATCGACCACTATTTCTCAGAGAAAAAGAGACATCATGGGTTAACAGCGTATGAATTAAAAGCTATGCAGGTGAATCTGATTCAGATGGTGAATACTGTGTTGATGAAAAACAATATCGAAGCCCATGAGCTATTTGTAAATACGGAATATGAAACTTATCGGAAAATGTCATTGAAGAATTATGATAACTATATGGAATTCTGTAAATATTTATTGCAAAAAGCATATAGCTATATTGCCTACGTAAGAGAAAATACATCTATTGTAGAGGTAGTTAAAAAATATATTGAAGAACATTATAATGAGGAAATTTCCAGAAATGAGCTGGCAGGAATTGTATATTTAAATGCAGATTATCTGGCAAGACTTTTTAAAAAAGAAGAAGGAATCTCTATTACCGATTATGTTATTCGTATGAGGATAAAGAAGGCGTCTGAACTGTTACAATACAGTGAAATCTCTATTAATGAAATTGCTATGAAAGTGGGATATGATAACTTTTCATATTTTTCAAGATTATGTAAAAAAGTGTTGGGATGTAGTCCGAAAGATTATAGAAAAAAAGCAAAGGAGAAATTAAATGAGTAGTTATTTTGAATGTTCGGGAAATGGACCGATTGTGACAACAAAAGCAGGAAAAATAAGGGGATATTTGTGGAATACAACATATACATTTCAGGGGATTAAGTATGCAAATGCAAAAAGATTTCAGATGCCGGAGGAAATTCAGCCGTGGGATGGGATAAAAGATGCTACTTCTTATGGCTATGTATGTCCATTGTTAACCCAGGATGTTCCCAACGGTGAAATTATGGTTCCTCATAGATACTGGCCTATGGATGAACACTGTCAGTATTTGAACGTTTGGACGCAGACGTTGGATACTTTGGCAAAAAAACCGGTTATGGTATGGCTTCATGGAGGTGGATTCTACGCAGGATCTTCTATCGAACAGATAGCATATGACGGTACAAATTTAAGCCAATTTGGAGATGTGGTTGTAGTATCATTGAATCATAGATTAAATCTTTTGGGATATTTGAATTTGTCAGAATATGGAGAAAAATATTGGAACTCGGGAAATGTTGGAAATGCTGATATTGTAGCGGCATTGCGCTGGATTAGAGACAATATTGAAGCGTTTGGCGGGGATCCTCAAAATGTAACGTTATTCGGGCAATCCGGAGGAGGCATGAAAATATGGACGCTGATGCAGACACCGGAGGCTGATGGCTTGTATCATAAAGCGATTATTCAGAGCGGCGTATTGGAAGATTTTATTGATGAAGAGAATACAGATGCCAAACCACTGATCCGGGCAATGCTGCAGGAGCTTAATATGGAAGAATCGGATATTGAGAAATGGGAGGATATGCCTTACAGAGAGCTGGCAGATGCTTATAATAAAGTATCCGATAAAGTACTGGCTGAAGGTGGTTATATAGGAGGACATCCGATTCGGAACTCTTATTACATGGGGGATCCCTTAAAAATTGGATTTTCGGAATATGCCCAAAAGGTGCCGGTGTTAATAGGAAGTGTGTTCGGAGAGATGGGATTTGCACCCGGGCTGATCGGAAGGAATCAAATGACACAAGAGGAATTGATCAGGATTGTCGAAAAACGATTTGGTGAACATACTCAGTCTGTGATTCAGGCATACGCGCAGGCATACCCGGGAAGAAGCATTGCAGACTTAACTACATATGATATTTTTTTCAGAAAACCGGTAATTGATTTTGTGAAAAAGAGAAAGACATATAAACAATCTAATATATATGCATATGTCTTTGCTGTTGAATTTCCTCTGGATGATGGAAAGCCGGCATGGCATTGTTCTGATCTGGCTTTTGTATTTCATAATACAGATAAGGTTCCCGTGGCTAATATGCCGGGAGTCACGGATAAACTAGAAGAAAAAATGTGCAAGGCATGGGTGAATTTTGCTAAAACAGGAATTCCATTCATTGATGAAACGATTGGTTGGCCGGCCTGTACAGAAGAGACAGAAAATTATATGGTTATCGACAATGATAAATGGCAGGTAAGAGAGAAGTTTGATTACGAATTAGTGAAACAGGTAGCGGACAGTGGCATGAAATCTCCATTTTCTATAAAAGAAAGGAGAAAAATGTTGCAGAAAACTCAAAAAGAAGCAGAAGAGAAAGGCGTATTTTTACATTGAAGACAGAAAAAATAATAACTGAATTATTGGAACAGATGACCTTGGATGAAAAGATCGGGATGGTTCATGGAAATGGATTGTTTCAGAATAAAGGGGTAGAAAGACTGGGAATACCTTCTATGAAATTTTCAGATGGACCTATGGGTGTTCGGAATGAGTTTCAAAATGATAAATGGATTCCCCTGGGCAATACTGATGATTATGTATCTTATCTTCCAAGTAATAGTGCAATAGCATCTACATGGGATGTCGATGTTGCATATGAAGTTGGCAAGGTCCTGGGAGCGGAAGCCAGAGGCAGAGGAAAAGACATGATTTTGGCGCCGGGAATTAATATCAAACGAAGTCCCTTATGTGGGAGAAACTTTGAATATTTGAGTGAAGACCCCGTGCTGACAGCAGAGATGGCAGTTGCTTTGATAAAGGGAATACAGCAGAATGATGTGGCAGCCTGTGTAAAACATTTTGTGGCAAACAATCAGGAAACTAATCGACTGCATGTGGACACTAAAGTAAATGAGAGAACCTTGCAGGAAATATATTACCCGGCGTTTCGACAGTCTGTGCAGAGGGCAGATGTTTATTCGGTTATGGGAGCCTATAACAGATTAAATGGTACCTATTGCTGTGAAAATAATCTGTTGCTGAAGGAAGTATTGCGTGATCAATGGGGATTTGAAGGAATTGTAATCAGTGACTGGGGAGCAGTGCATAATACGTTAGATGCGGGGCAGGCAGCACTTGATATTGAAATGTCAGTATTTGATAATTTCGACGAATATTGTCTGGCAGAACCTTTGAAGCAAAGGATCTTAGATGAATCAGTAGATATGGCGTGTCTGGATGCAAAGGTACGTAACATCTTGCGAGTAATGTTTAAGTTAAAAATGATTGGAAAGGAAGCGGTACATCGAAAAAACGGCTCCTATAATACTATGGCGCACCGGCAGGTGTTGAAAAAAGCAGCGGAAAAATCTGTTATTTTATTGAAAAATGATAGTAAATTATTGCCACTTGGAAATACATATCATAAGAAAATTGCAGTCATAGGTTGTAACGCAGACCGAATTCACTCGGGCGGTGGAGGTAGTGCAGAAATTAAGGCTTTGTATGAAATATCACCGCTTCTTGGAATCAAAATGGAATTTGGAGGTAATGCAGAAATAGTATATGAACCGGGGTATTACATTCCGGAAAAAAAGGAGCTTAACGGAGAAAACTGGCAGGCTTCCAGTGTGGATGACAAAGAAAAAATACAACAACAGATCCGCATGATGAGAGAAGAAAAAAGAAGATTAAAAAAGGAGGCATTTTATTCAGACCTATCGGAAATTGAGGAAGGATATCACAGAAGAGCTCTGAAGCTAGCTGAAGAAAGCGATATTGTTCTGTTTGTAGGAGGGTTGGATCATGAATATGACATTGAGGGAGAGGATCGTCCCTGCATGAAACTTCCGTATCATCAGGATGAATTGATTACAAAATTATTAAAGGTAAGACCGGACACAATTGTAACTATAATAGGAGGATCTCCGGTGGAGATGCCATGGGAAGAAAAAGCAGGTACAATTTTGTGGTCTTATTATGCCGGAATGGAGAGTGGCACAGCACTAGCGGGAATCCTCACCGGAAGAATCAATCCCAGTGGAAAACTGGCAGAAACTTTTCCTCGTGTTTATGAAGATACACCGACAGGTCATAACGGACAATTTGGGAGAGATAATATGGTCTGTTATGAAGAAGAAATTATGGTCGGATATCGTCATTATGAGAAAAATGATATTTTGCCGATGTTCTGCTTTGGACATGGACTCTCTTATACAGAATTTGCGTATCACGATCTGCAGGTGAAACAAGATAATGATGCAAAAGACAGAGTGAGCATATCGTTTGATATAGAAAACGTAGGTCAAATAGACGGAAGAGAGATTGTACAGATTTATGTGAGGGATGAGGAGTGTACAGTAATCAGACCAGAAAAAGAGTTAAAGGCATTCAAAAGCATTACGCTGAAAGCAGGGAGTGTATGCAGAGTAGAGATTACTTTGGATAGTATGGCGTTTTCATTTTATGATGAGAAGAAACATGATTTTTGTGTGGAACCCGGAATTTTTGAAATATGTGTAGGCAATTCAACGCAAAATATTTTATTGCATCAGAAAATTGAATACCCTAACTGCAGTAAGCAGAATGTGTGAAATCCCGATTCTAATTCATTATAAAATAAAGGATAAACTAGCTACCGCTTTGGGCTGACTGATGCTACCGTCAGCTCAAAGCGGTAGTTTTTATTATTTTATGGAATTATGAAAGTGGTAGTCAAATTGGAATGCGGAATCCTTAGGATATGGCTTGCCATTGTGGCAGATTCCGATTATAATAAAAGATTGTAACGGCAATGACTTGGAATTGGGGATTATCATGAATATAGTAGTAGACGGATATAATATATGTTATAAAACAACCGGTACCGGCGATAAGACAGTCGTGATCTTACAGGGCTGGGGTACGGATCTGGGAGTGTATGATTCCGTAGCCGGTGTGATTGACGGTAGCAGGTACCGTGTGATCCAGTTCGATTTCCCGGGCTTCGGCGGCAGCGATGAACCGAAGGAACCCTGGGATGTGGACGGATTTGCGGACTTTTTCTGCAGATTTATGGAAGTAATGCAGGTAAAGCAGGCCACCCTCATCGGGCATTCCTACGGTGGACGTGTGATCATCAAGCTGGCAGCCAGAGAGAGCATCCCTTTTGAGATCACGAATATTATCCTGATCGACAGTGCCGGTGTCCTGCCGGTGCGGACTACTGCACAGAAATGGAAGATCCGCAAGTACAAGATTTTGAAGAAATTCCTGAACATGAAGCTGATCTATGCCATGTTCCCGGAGGTGATCGATGACTGGAGGAGCCGACAGGGATCGGCAGACTACCGCAATGCGACACCCATGATGCGTCAGTGTATGGTGAAGGCGATCAATGAGGATCTGACGGAGCTGCTTCCGAAGATCCGTCAGGAAGTACTGCTGATCTGGGGAGATCAGGATACGGCAACTCCTATCCGGGATGCACATATTATGGAAGAGAAGATACCCAACTGCGGCCTGGCAGTGATCCCGGGAACCGGTCATTTTTCTTTCCTTGAGAAGCCGGCACAGTTCCGGGGAATTATGGAGGCATATCTGAAATGATCATACGTGTGCTGATAGCGGTCGTGCTTGCTGTTCCGGCATATTTTTATACCATGAGGTATAATATTCATATGTTCCAGCAGAACGGCTATAAGAATAAAGAACACCTTCACTGGCTGAAGAAGAAGTTCCGGCTGCAATGGATTCTCTATTTTGGTCTGGCACTGGGCATTGTGACCTGTGTGTTCCCATACCTTGCCCTTGAAATCTTCGAGTATCTGGTACTGCTCGTGATCATCGTGGTATATCGTGCCATGAAGCGGATGAACACGAAGAAAAAGCTGGTGTATACCGCCCGGGTCAAGAGATTGCTCGCTACGGAGCTGATCCTTACGGCTGCGGTATTCGCTCTGGTGTGTGGATTGGGCGGAATGAAGCGGATCCCGGGACTGTGCCCGATCCTGGTATCTGTGAATCTGTTTCTGGATATTGTGGCTAATGTCATCAATCATCCCATGGAGGCGGGGATCAATCAGTATTATATCAATGATGCTGTGAGAAAGCTGAAAAGCGTCCCGGGACTTACCGTCATCGGTGTGACCGGCAGCTACGGCAAGACCAGCGTAAAGTTCTATTTGCAGACATTATTGCAGGAAAAATATAATGTGTTGGTGACTCCGGAGAGCTTTAATACTCCGATGGGAGTGGTGCGGACCATCCGAGGCTCCTTGAAGCCCACCACAGAGATCTTCGTCTGTGAGATGGGTGCCCGCCATGTGGGCGATATCAAGGAGATCTGCGATATGGTGCATCCCGATCACGGTGTGATCACATCTATCGGACCGCAGCATTTAGAGACCTTTTTTAACATGGAGAATATTCAGAAGACGAAGTTCGAGCTGGCGGATGCCCTGCCGGAAGGCGGCATGCTGTTCTTGAACGGTGACAACGATTATATTAAACAGCAGGCAGCTTCTCCCGCGTATGATCAGACCCCGGAGAAGATCTTCTATTATTCTGAGACGGAAGGGACAGGATACTGTGCCAAAGATGTGAAGGTATCCCAGTTAGGTACGGAGTTCACGGTAGTGACCCCGGACGGCGAGAGCGAGAGATTCCAGATGCGTCTCATCGGTGCCCACAATGTCATCAATGTGGTGGGGGCTATCGCAGTCGCTCATAAAATGGGCATGACGCTGCAGGAACTGCGGATCCCGGTACGCCGGATCGAGCCGGTGCCCCATCGTATGCAGATGCGGGAGCACGGTCTGGTGACGATCATCGATGATGCTTACAATTCCAATCCCGTAGGTTCCAGGGCAGCGGTCGAGACGCTGGCTATGTTTGACGGTATCCGGATCCTGATCACGCCGGGCATGGTAGAGCTGGGTGACAAGGAAGCGGAATACAATCATAAATTCGGTAACTACGCAGCGGATTGCTGCGATTACATCCTGTTAGTGGGCAGACGGCACACCGAGCCCATCAGGGAAGGCGTGTTGGAGAAGGGATTCCCGGAAGAGAAATGCCTGGTATTCGACAAGCTGGAGGAAGCTGTATCTTACGCCTATGCCATCAAAGGGCAGGGACATAAGTATATTTTATTAGAGAATGACCTGACGGATAACTATTAGACGACTCAGAGGCGATTTCGCGAAAGTGGTTCCGGATAGTTGACAGAGAGTAGTAAAATTCAGGAGGGAAAATAAATGAAGACAAGAGTAGCAATGCTGTTTGGCGGCAAGAGTGTAGAACACGAGGTATCTGTGATCTCCGGCATCCAGGCTGTCATGAGCATGGACACAGACAAATACGAAGTGATCCCGGTCTATATGACCAAGCGTAATGAAATGTACATCGGTGAGGAGATCGGCAAGATCGAATCCTATAAAAATATCGACGAACTGTTGAAAAAATCCCAGAGAGTCATTATGACCAATGAGGATGGAAAGGTATTCCTGACGCCGTTCCCGGTGAAGCTGTTCGGCGGGAAGAAACCGGTAGAGATCGACGTGGCTTTCCCTGTAGTCCATGGTACCAACGTAGAGGACGGCGCTTTCCAGGGTTACCTGAAGACCATGGGCATCCCCTTCGTGGGCTGTGATGTGACCGCATCCGCCATTGGTATGGACAAATACATCATGAAAGCTGTATTAAAGGAGTGTGATGTTCCGGTACTGGATGCTCAGCTGTATACTCTGTCGGATTATGCGCAGATAGAGACTCTGCTCGACAAAGTGGAAAAAGGACTGGGATATCCGGTGATCGTAAAACCGGTCAACTTAGGCTCCAGCGTAGGCATCAGTGTAGCTAAAAATCGTGTGGAACTGACCCACTCCGTCGATGATGCGTTCAAGTATGCGACCAAAGTGCTGGTGGAGCACGCCATCACCAATTTACGTGAGATCAACTGCTCGGTACTGGGAGATGAGAATGACGCTATTGCTTCCGAGTGCGAAGAACCCCTGCACACCAAAGATATCTTAAGTTATGAAGATAAATACGTCAGCAATGCCAAGGGCAGCGGCTCCAAGGGCATGGCGAGCGTATCCCGCAAAATTCCGGCAGAACTGTCTCCGGAGAAGAGAGAAGAGGTGCGGGAACTGGCAGTCAGATCTTTCAAGGCGCTGGGCTGTAACGGTGTGTCCCGTATCGACTTTATGATTGACGAAGACAACGGCAAGCTGTATTTCAATGAGATCAACACGATCCCCGGATCTCTGGCATTTTATCTGTGGGAGCCGGTAGGAGTTCCTTACAAAGAGCTTCTGGACCGTATGATCCAGCTGTCTTTGAAGAGAGCCCGCACCGAGGAGAGACTGACCTTTACCTTTGACACCAATATCCTGAATTCCGCAAGCTTTGGCGGTTCTAAGGGTGGCAAATTGTAATAGTCGGTTTGATTGAAAAAGAGGTTGCTTTGATGGAAAAGAAACATTCTGAAAAAGGAAAAGCAAGTTTGGATTTAACAAGGCCAAAATTAAATAGAAATACGATTGTTTACCATGAAACAGGCGATTTATTTGCTGATACATGTGAAATCGTGGAGAGCGCACAAAGTATTGCGTATGCGGCTGTCGATACAATTCTGGTTCAAAGGAACTGGTTATTGGGGAAACGAATTGCTATAGAGTGTCTGGATGAAAATGGAAAAGCAGACTATGGCAAAAAAACTATGAAAAAGCTATCAGCGGAACTAAAAGAAAAATATGGTAAAGGATTTGATTTTAGTAGTCTTTATAAATATGTAAAATTTCATCAGGAATTTCCTCAAATTTTGGACTCACTGAGTCCAAAGTCTGGTCGACCTTTATCATGGACACATTATAGAATTTTGCTTCAGGAAACATCACCAGAGGCGCGGGCATGGTATACAAAAGAAGCACAGGAGCAAGCCTGGTCAGTTCGAACGTTGCAACGTAATATTTCTTCACAGTATTATTACCGAATACTCATGTCTCAAAATGCAGAATCAGTCGAAAAAGAAATGAAAGAGCTGACTGCTTCTTATCAGGCTGATAAGCTGGAATTTATCAAAAATCCAGTAATAGCTGAATTTCTCGGACTGTCTTCTAACACAGACTTTACAGAAAGTGATCTAGAGCAGAGAATTATCACGCATATTCAAAAATTTCTCATGGAATTGGGGAAGGGCTATGCATTTGTAGCGAGACAACAGCATATTCGAACTGAAAAAGAAGATTATTACATTGATCTTGTTTTTTACAATTACATTTTGAAGTGTTTTGTATTGATTGATTTAAAAACGTCGAAAATTACACATCAAGATGTGGGACAGATGGATATGTATATTCGTATGTATGATGAAATGAAACGAAATGAAGGAGATAATCCAACATTAGGGATTATTTTATGTTCCGATACAGACGAAGATATTGCAAAATATTCTATATTGCATGGGCACGAACAATTATTTGCATCTAAATATAAAACTTGCCTTCCATCAGAAGAACAGCTTCGGGAAGAGATTGAAATACAGAAGAGATTTTATTATTTACAGAAAGAAGACAAAGAAAATTAAAGATTTAATAAAAATTTTAGCACTCACCTCTTGCGAGTGCTAATCTATAGTGATAATATAATCTCTGTAAGAGGAACAAGCGACTGCAGCAGCAGACAATTGTTTGAAAAGAGATGTGAAGTGGTCAGCCGCGCAGGGAACTGTGTGGCTGATTTTTACATGGAAAACGTCTTGGTTGTGTGGCTCACCGGTTGGGCAGAATGGAGGGAATATGACGAAGACAACAAAAAGAGATTATTATGAAGTACTGGGTGTCAGCAAGACAGCGGACGCCGCAGCGATAAAAAAAGCATACCGGAAACTGGCGAAAAAATACCATCCGGATACCAATGCAGGAGACCCTGTGGCAGAGGAGAAGCTGAAGGAAGTCAACGAAGCTTACGATGTGCTGGGGGATGAAAAAAAGAAGAAACTATATGATACTTACGGTTTTGCTGCTTTCCAGGAGGGATTTAACGAGGAGGCAGCCAGACAGTATCAGGAGCAGTTTAAGAACGGAGGCGGCTTCGGCACCGATGGATTCGGCGGCTTTGGCAACGGCACGTTCCATTACAGCACCGGAGGAAGCGGTTTCGGTACCGGGGATTTCGGTGGCTTCGGCGGGGATGAGGATATTTTTGACAATCTGTTCGGACAGTATTTCAAGGGACAGAAAGGCTCCGGACGGGGCAGCCGGGCGAACTACCGCAGCAAAGGTCAGGATGTGGAATCCGGCATCACCATCAGTTTTGACGAAGCAATGCATGGCTGCGACAAGACCTTTACCTTAAGAGATCCGGCTACCGGCAAGTCCGAATCCGTGCAGGTGCACATTCCGGCAGGTATCGATACCGGTAAAAGTATCCGCCTGAAAGGTAAGGGTGGTGAAGGTTACTCCGGCGGTGAGAGCGGTGACCTGTATCTGAAGGTGACGGTACAGGAGAAACCGGGCTGGGAGCGTAGAGGACAGGATCTGTATACCACGGTCAATATCCCCTATACTACCGCAGCCCTGGGCGGCGAGATCCGTGTACCCACGTTGTACGGCGATGTCATGTGCAAAGTGAAGGAAGGTACGCAGTCCGGCAGCAAGATCCGTCTGAAAGGCAAGGGTGTGGTATCCATGAAGGATAAAAATGCCCATGGTGATCAGTATGTCGTGATCCAGATTCAGGTGCCTAAGAATCTGACTCCTGCAGCAAAAGAAAAATTACAGGAATACAAGAAGGTCAGTGGATTTTGATCCACTGGCCTTTTTAATGATAAAATTTTTCAGTAAAGGAGAAAAAACTGGAAATAAGAAAAACAGGTGATTATAATATTCATTCATAAATAGAATAAACCAAAGAATTCACACAGGAGGAAATGAATTATGTTGAAATGTTTAAAAAAGATTGATAAAGCAAAAACCGGTATTTTCGCAGCAGGCGTTCTGTTCGGAACCGCAGGTATCAAAGTACTGTCCAGCAAGGATGCGAAGAAGCTGTACACCAACTGCACCGCAGCAGTTCTGCGCGCAAAAGAGTGTGTCATGAAGACTGCGACCACTATCCAGGAGAACGCAGAGGATATCTACGCAGAAGCTCAGCAGATCAACGAGGACAGAGCAGCACAGGCAGCAAAAGAGTATGATGGTGAAGCAGAAGCAGCAGAGACTGCAACAGAAGAATGATCCCTTCATGAAAGCAGGCATAAATTATGAGATTTGTGATCAAGCATGAGATAAAGGGGAGACTCAGGGTTCACATTTTACAGAGCCGCATGAGCTTTGCGCAGGCAGATACACTGCAATACTATCTGGACGGACAGAAGAATATTGTCAGTGCCAAAATTCAGGAGCGCACCCTGGATGTTACGGTAGTCTATACCGGTTCCAGGGAGGAAGCATTGAAGACACTGGAGAATTTTACGTATCAGGGTACGGAAGTGCCGGAGAACTATCTTGCTAATTCCGGCAGAGAGATGAACCGGGAATATAAGGATCAGCTGATCAATAAAGTGGTAATGCATTATGGGATCAGGCTGTTTCTGCCCATGGATATCCGTTCCGTGATCACCACAGTGAAGTCTTTCAAATATCTCTGGCACGGCGTGAAGACTCTGGCGAAGGGCAAGATCGAAGTACCGGTACTGGATGCCACTGCTATCGGTGTATCTGTGCTGCGTGGTGATTACAACACCGCAGCCTCTGTGATGTTCCTGTTAGGCATCGGTGAGATTTTGGAGGAGTGGACGCACAAAAAGTCTGTCGGCGATCTGGCGAGGAGCATGTCCTTAAACATTGACAAGGTATGGGTTGTGAGCGGCGGACAGGAGATCCTGATGCCGTCCACATCCATTAAGTCAGGAGATCTGGTAAGGATCCACATGGGCAATGTGATTCCTTTCGACGGTACAGTGACGGATGGAGAAGGTATGGTGAATCAGGCATCTCTGACTGGAGAATCCGTTCCGGTGAGAAAAATCCCCGGCGGAACTGTCTATGCCGGAACTGTGGTAGAAGAAGGTGAACTGACTATCTGTGTGAAAGAAAACGGCGGCTCCAGCAAATATGAGAAGATCATGACCATGATCGAGGAATCCGAGAAGCTGAAATCCTCTCTGGAGGGTAAGGCAGAGCACCTGGCAGATAAGCTGGTACCCTATACTTTCTTAGGCACCGGTCTGGTATGGCTGTTCACACGGAATGTGACCAAGGCATTATCCGTGCTGATGGTGGATTTCTCCTGCGCATTGAAGCTGTCCATGCCGTTAGCGGTATTGTCTGCGATTCGTGAGGCAAGCACCTATGAGATCACGGTGAAGGGCGGCAAATACTTAGAGGCTATGGCAGATGCCACGACCATCGTATTTGACAAGACCGGTACTCTGACCAAGGCACAGCCTACCGTGGCGGATGTGGTATCCTTTAACGGACAACCCGCAGAGGAACTGCTTCGGATCGCTGCCTGCCTGGAGGAGCATTTTCCTCATTCCATGGCAAAGGCAGTGGTGCGGGAAGCAGCCCACAAGGAGCTGGTACATGAAGAGCTGCATACCAAAGTGGAATATATTGTAGCCCATGGAATCTCTTCTACTCTGGACGGCAAGAAGATCATCATCGGCAGCTACCATTTCGTATTTGAGGATGAGCAGGCACAGATCCCGGAGGGCAGACAGGAGCTGTTCGATCAGCTGCCTGAGGAATACTCCCGCCTGTATATGGCAATTGACGGCAAGCTGGCTGCAGTGATCTGCATCGAGGATCCTCTCAGAGAAGAGGCTCCGGAGGTCATCCGACAGCTGAAGAGTCTCGGAATCCACAAGGTAGTCATGATGACAGGAGACAGCGATCGTATCGCTGGGGCAATTGCGGGTACCGTCGGTGTGGATGAGTATTATTCCGAAGTATTGCCGGAGGACAAGGCAAAGTTCGTGGAGCAGGAGAAGCAGGCAGGCCATAAGGTCATTATGATCGGTGATGGTATCAATGATTCCCCGGCATTGTCAGCGGCAGACGTAGGGATTGCTATCAGCGAGGGCGCACAGATCGCCAGAGAGATCGCGGATGTGACCATCGGTGCGGATAATTTACAGGAAGTAGCGACACTGAAGGAGCTGAGCAATGCCCTGATGGAGCGGATCCATAAAAATTATCGCATGATCGTAGGCATCAATACCGGACTGATCATTTTGGGTGTGGCAGGTATCATTCCTCCCACCACTTCCGCTCTTCTGCATAATACATCTACCCTGTGGATCAGCACCAAGAGCATGAAGAACCTTTTGGATAGAGAAGAAGCATAAAAAGAGAAAAAGCATAAAAAGAGAAAAAGCAAAGGCCATTGTGAGAGAAAAAGAGAACTCCTCGCAATGGCTTGTGTTTTACTTTGTAGTAAGTTGCTGCTAACTAAACATGTAATACAAAAAAATGTAATACAATTTGAATAGAATGTACGGCACTTTTGTAGGAATTATATGTTGCATATTTGCAGATGCTTGTATATAATGATATAGTAATTCCTAGTTGGACGCTAGAGATAGGAGGAAGTATATGTCAGAACAATTATTACAGGTGCGTAACTTGTCCGTAAGTGTAGAGGACAAGCCCATCCTTCATGGAATAGATTTAGAGGTTCGTCCCGGAGAGACCCATGTCCTCATGGGACCCAACGGTGCGGGCAAATCCACACTGGGTTACACCATCATGGGAAGTCCCCGTTATGAGGTGACCGGTGGTGAGATCCTGTTCAAAGGGAAGGAATTATTAGAGGAAACTGCAGACCAGAGAGCGAAGGACGGTATTTTCCTGTCCTTCCAGAATCCCCTGGAGGTACCAGGAGTATCTCTTCGGAATTTCATCCGTAATGCCGTGGAACAGAGGAGTGGTTCCCGTATCAAGCTGTGGACCTTCAAAAAGGAGCTGGAGCAGGCTATGGAGGTATTACAGATGGATCCTTCCTACGGGGACCGTGATCTGAACGTGGGATTCTCCGGCGGTGAGAAGAAAAAGGCGGAGATCTTACAGTTACTTATGTTAAAACCTTCTCTGGCAATTCTCGATGAGACCGATTCCGGTCTGGATGTGGATGCGGTACGTACGGTATCCAAGGGCGTGGAAGAGTACCAGAAGGACAAAAAAGGTGCGCTGCTGATCATTACCCACAGCACCAGAATTTTAGAGTCTCTCCATGTGGACAAGACCCATGTACTGGTGAACGGTAAGATCGTGGCATCCGGCGACGCTTCCCTGGTAGACGAGATCAACGAGCATGGTTTCGAGCGTTTTCTGGAAGCATAAGGAGGTTGACGATCTGAATGAGTGAACGTGAAAAGACATACGTGGAAGACGTCAACAGAAGCATTTATGATATCCGTAATGAGGAGAAGGACGTCTATCGTATTAAAAAGGGACTGACTCCCGATATTGTGGCGGAGATTTCCGAGAAAAAGAAGGATCCCGCATGGATGGCAAATTTCAGATTACAGTCTCTGCAGATCTATAATGAGATGGAAGTTCCCGACTGGGGTCCCTCTATTGAGGGTCTGAACATGGAAGACATCGTAACCTATGTAAAACCTAATACCCATATGAGCGCCAAATGGTCCGAAGTGCCGGAGGACATCAAGGATACCTTCGAAAAATTGGGGATCCCACAGGCAGAGCGGAAGTCCCTCGCCGGTGTGGGGGCACAATATGATTCCGAACTGGTATATCACAATGTCAGAGAAGAAGTGGCAGCCCAGGGCGTAGTCTATACCGATATGGAGAGTGCCCTGAACGGGGAATATGCGGATATGGTACGGAAACATTTTATGAAGCTGGTGACCCCCAGAGACCACAAATTCGCAGCGCTGCACGGTGCTGTATGGTCCGGCGGTTCCTTCGTATATGTTCCCCCCGGAGTGTCCGTGACGATCCCTTTACAGTCTTATTTTCGACTGAACGCACCGGGAGCCGGACAGTTCGAGCATACCCTGATCATTGTGGACGAGGGTGCATACCTGCATTTTATCGAAGGCTGTTCCGCCCCGAAGTACAATGTGGCGAACCTTCATGCCGGCTGTGTGGAGCTGTTCGTGGGGAAAAATGCAAAACTGCGTTACTCCACCATCGAGAACTGGTCCAAGAACATGTACAATCTGAATACCAAGCGGGCTCTGGTGGAAGAAGGCGGTACCATAGAATGGGTATCCGGTTCCTTCGGATCTCACGTATCCTATCTCTATCCCATGAGCGTGCTGAACGGTAAGGGAGCGAGAGCGGAATTTACCGGTATTACTTTCGCCGGAGCCGGTCAGAATCTGGATACCGGTACGAAAGTGGTTCACAATGCACCGGAGACCACTTCTTATATCAACACGAAGTCCATCTCCAAGGATGGCGGGATCAGTACGTTCCGAAGCTCCGTGGTAGTGAAGAACAGTGCGGCAAAGAGTAAATCCGCCGTATCCTGTCAGTCCCTGATGCTGGACGACAAGTCCCGCTCCGATACCATCCCGGCGATGGATATCCGTACACAGGATGCCGATATCGGGCATGAGGCGAAGATCGGCAGGATCAGCGATGAGGCAGTGTTCTATCTGATGTCCCGCGGCATCTCCGAGGAGGACGCCAGAGCCATGATCGTCAGCGGCTTCGCGGACAATGTATCGAAGGAGCTGCCGTTGGAATATGCGGTAGAGATGAACAACCTGATCCGCCTGGAGATGAAAGGCAGCATCGGGTAAAGGGAGGACAGAATATGGAAAAAGAATATAATATGACCATCAACCGACTGCCCTCTAAGACATGGAACTGGCTTCGTATGAATGAGACGCAGTTGGAGAAAATAGAGATCCCCGCGGTCGGAGAGGCAAAAGTCACTCTGCCGGAGAAGATAACGACCGCTGAAAACGAAGGATCTAAGCCCTGGAATGCGGATTTTGCAGGGATTGCCTCCGGTATGGGGGAAGATATGGACGGTCTGCTTGCCGCAGCGGGAGTAAAAGCAAAACATTATGAGGTGCCCGCGGATGTGACAGAGGTGCAGCCGTTACTGCTTGATTATGCCTATGCACAGAACAGCTTACAGGCGGGAGCTGTAGCGGTAAAAGCAGGTAAAAACAGTGAGATCACCGTGATCGAGGACTTTGCTTCCGACAGGGAGGCGTCAGGTCAGGCAGCGGTATCCACCAGACTGTATCTGGAAGAAGGCGCGAAGCTCCGGCTGATCCAGGTGCAGAGACTGGGCAGTGATTTTACTTTTATGAATGATATCGGTGCCCTGTGTGAGGAGAAGGCTTCCCTGGAAGTCATCCAGCTGATCCTGGGCGGTAAAAATACGTATTTAGGATGCAAGACCACTCTGCAGGGCAGAGAGAGCAGCGTGAACACGGATACCGCCTATATCGTAGACGGCGAAGGCAGACTGGATATGAATTATGTGGCTCTGCATGAGGGGAAAAAGACCCAGAGTAATATGCAGGCCGGAGGCGTGTTAAGAGATCATGCCTTCAAATTATACCGCGGCACCATTGACTTCAAATGGGGTGCCAAGGGTGCAGTAGGCAATGAAAAAGAGGACGTACTGTTATTGTCCAATGATGTGGTGAACCAGACCATTCCCCTGATCCTCTGTGCGGAGGAAGATGTGGAAGGCAATCACGGTGCCACCATCGGTAAGCTGGATGATGAGCTGCTGTTCTACTTAGAGAGCCGCGGCATGAACAGAGAGCAGATCTATGAGATGATGGCGATGGCGAAGGTGGATGCGGTCTGCCGTAAGATCCCTGACGCTTCCACACAGGCAAAGGTACAAAAGTTCCTGGGCAGAGCCGTGGAAGAAGAGGAAGCGTAAAGAGTAAGATAACAGGAGGAAGTATGAGTATTTCAGTCAACGAGATCCGCAAGGATTTTCCTCTGCTGGAGAATCAGAAAGTGATCTATCTGGATACGGCGGCGACTTCGCAGAAGCCGGTCTGTGTCCTGGAAGCAGAGCGGGAATTTTATGAAAAATACAATGCCAATCCCCTGCGCGGATTATACGAGCTGGGAGAGGCGGCAACCGAAAAATACGAAGAAGCCAGAGAGACGGTAAGGGAGTTTTTGAATGCGAAGGAAGCGGCTGAGATCATCTTCGTCCGCAATGCCACGGAAGGCTTAAATCTGGTGGCGTACAGTTTCGGCTCCCTGATACTGAAACCGGGAGATGAGTATTATGGAACATCACAGCAATCTCCTGCCCTGGCAGCAGGCGGCAGCCAGAACCGGAGCAGTGGTGAAGTATCTGGAGTGCACCGAAGACGGAAAATATACCGAGGAAGCTTTTAAGGAGGCACTGAGCGACCGAACGAAGATCGTTGCCATGACCCAGGTATCCAATGTGCTGGGCTGCAAAAATGATATCAAGCGTTTTGCACAGCTGGCACATGAGGCAGGCGCTTATTTCGTGGCAGACGGGGCCCAGAGCGTGCCCCATAGGGCAGTGGACGTACAGGATCTGGATGTGGATTTTCTGGCATTTTCCGGGCATAAAATGTACGCTCCCATGGGAATCGGTGTGTTATATGCGAAGAGAGAGCTGTTAGAGCAGATGCCCCCGTTTTTATGCGGTGGAGAAATGATCGATTCCGTCAACCGTACAGGAGCTGTGTGGGCAGAGGTGCCTCATAAGTTCGAGGCAGGTACGGTGAACGGTGCCGGTGCTTATGCCCTCGCAGAGGCTATTCGTTATGTGCAGAAGATCGGCTTTGATTTCATCGAAGAGAGAGAAGCAAAGCTGACAAAACTGCTGATGGATGGGATGAAGGAGATCCCTGCGGTGCATATTTTAGGATCACAGAAAGCGGAGGATCATCACGGTATCGTGACATTTAAGCTGGACGGCGTGCATCCCCATGATGTGGCATCTGTTTTAGATGCAGATCACATCGCAGTCCGGGCGGGACATCACTGCGCCCAGCCGTTACTACAGCACCTGAAAGTGTTGTCTACCACCAGAGTGAGTCTGGGCGTCTACAATACGGAAGAAGAGATACAGGCATTTTTAACAAGTCTTGCCGGGATAAGGAGACAGATGGGCTATGGAGAATAAAACGTTTTATAATGAGATCCTGACGGAGCACAATCTGCATCCGTATCACAAACACAAGCTGGAGGATGCGAACCTGGTGTTAGAAGGTGTCAATCCCAGCTGCGGCGATGATATTTTCCTGGAACTGAAGGTGGAGGACGGTGTAGTCGTGGACGGTGCCTTTGAAGGAGACGGCTGTGCCATCTCCCAGGCTTCTGCGGACATGATGCTGGAACTGGTCATTGGTAGAAGTAAGGAAGAGGCACTGCATCTGGCAGATCTGTTCCTGAAAATGATCAAGGGAAGTATCACCGATGAAGAGAAGGATGAGCTGGAAGAGGCCTCCGTATTGCAGGATATCGCCCACATGCCTGCCAGGGTAAAATGCGCGGTGCTTGGCTGGCATACTATGCAGGAATTATTGAAAACAGAAGAAAAATAGCTGATAAAAAGATAAAGATACATCTTGCACGCCCTTTTTGGATACGCTACAATGAAAAAAGAAGTGTAAGAAAAGCGGGGGGCTGTGCATGTTCCACATAGAGCTTATCATTGAATTCCTGGAAAACGTGATGAACAATATTGTCCAGGTGGCAATATTGTTCTTTGAATTTGTCGGAGTGATCGTTATTATTCTCTCCGGTCTGAAAGGGTTTTATAATTATGTGCGGCGGGTGCCGGATATGAAGATCACCCTGGCGCAGGGGCTTGCTGTAGGGCTGGAATTCAAGTTGTGCAGTGAGATCCTTAAGACCGTTATTGTCAGAGACTGGAAGGAGATCGTTACCGTAGCCGGTATCATCGGACTTCGTGCGGCACTGACCTTCCTGATCCATTGGGAGATCAAGGAAGAGAAGAATCATTCCTAAAAATCGGCAGCTGATGAAAATCGGCTGCTTTTTTTAGAATGATTTTCGGTTACCCAACAAAAGTCAATAAGTTTATCCAGATAAAGAGATTAAATTTGTAATGGTATATAGGTTAAATTTGCACCTTGGAAAAAAGCTGTCAGAGGACTAACATATAACGATAAAGTATGTATTTATAAAAAAAGTGTAAAGAAATGCTAAAAAATCCGTTGCATTTGACACTTCGACGTGCTAAAGTTATCAATAGCATGAACGTAAATGTAATCATTTACACATGTTTAAAAGGAAATCAGAATGGAATTACAAAAGACACTTACTCCAGGGGAAGCGCTTGGGCGTATCCTGCGATCTTATCAGACCTACTACAATATCAAAACAGAGGCTGTAGAACCGCCATTCGCAGCCGAAGCAATCTTCGGATCCCATAATGAGCAGTATTTTCTGATCAAGAAAGCTAAGGTGGCAGATATTGACACCAACGAGACAGTGTATTTTGCCACAGAAGAATCTTTATCTAAGGAACGTCTTCTGGAACTGGACGCTATCGCCTGGGAGCGGGGAACTGCAAATGTGCAGCCGTCTTCCAATCACAGGAACAGTGATGTCGTCCTGATCATTCTGACCGCTCATGCCGGGGAGGATGCTCTCGCACAGGTGAAAAAGTGCAGGCATTATCAGAGTTACCTCTGGGGATTCCATGGCTGGAGCAATTATCGTCTGATTGTCGCCGAGCTGTCTTCGGGTCGGATCGTCCACAACCGCCACGGACAGATTCTGAAGAAACTCGTAAAAAAGGCAATGATAAATTAAATCTGTGTATTAAGAAAAGGAGAAACACAAATGACAGCATTATTAATCGTTGTAGCCGCTATTGTACTGTTGTTTATCGGCTATGTGTTCTATGGCTCCTGGCTGGCAAAACAGTGGGGTATCGATCCTACCAAGAAGACTCCTGCAATTGAGAAGGAAGATGGTGTGGATTACGTTGCAGCTAAGCCTGCCGTACTTATGGGTCATCATTTTTCATCTATCGCCGGAGCAGGCCCGATCAACGGACCGATTCAGGCTTCCATCTTCGGATGGGTTCCCGTATTCCTGTGGTGTATCATCGGTGGTATTTTCTTCGGCGGTCTGCAGGACTTCGGATCTTTATTCGCATCTATCAGACATGACGGTAAATCTGTAGGTGAGATCATCGAGGATTCCATGGGATCCAGAGCTAAGAAGCTTTTCATCATCTTCGCACTTCTGGTGCTGATCCTGGTAATCGCTTCCTTCGTTAACATTGTGGCAGGTACTTTCCTGACCCTGGCAGATGATGCCGGCAAGACCGCTTTCGGTTTTGTGACCAATCCTACCGGTAATCAGTCTACCGCAATGATCTCTCTGCTGTTCATCGTTCTGGCTGTTATTTATGGTTATGTGACCAACAGAATGGGCGTTAAGACTCTGCCCGCTACCATCGGTGGTATCATCGGTATCGTAGCTATTACTGTTTTAGGTCTGAACGTTGGATTTGCCATGAACCGTATCGCATGGATCGTATTTGTAGGTGTTTACATCGCAGTGGCTTCTCTGGTTCCCGTATGGATCCTGTTACAGCCCCGTGACTACCTGTCCAGTTTCCTGCTGTATGCTATGATCGGTCTGGCATTCATCGGTGTCGTTGCCGGTGCTTTCACCGGTACTGTCGCATTCGATATCCCTGCGTTTAATGGCTGGGAGCCCAAGGCAGGACAGACATTGTTCCCTATGCTGTTCATCACTGTAGCATGTGGTGCATGTTCCGGTTTCCATAGCCTGATCGCTACCGGTACTTCTTCCAAGCAGTTAGCGAACGAGAAGGATGCCAAGGCTATCGGTTACGGCTCCATGCTGATCGAGTCTGCTCTGGGTATCATCGCTCTGGTAGCAGTCGGTGCAGTATATCAGAAGTATTTAAACGGTGAGTTCGGATCTCCCGCAGCTGCATTCGCTGCAGGTATTGCATCCATGTTCGGTACCGAGACCTCCAAGTCATACGGTACGATCTACGCACTGCTCACACTGTCTGTATCCGTATTCGCACTGACCAGTCTGGATACCGGTACCCGTCTGAGCCGTTTCATGTTCTCCGAGCTGTTCCTGAAGGAAGGCGAAGCTACTTACAAGGATGCCAAGGGCGCACGTAAGGTGCTGGCTCATCCTCTGTTCGGTACTGTATCCATGGTACTGATCGGCTGTATCCTCGGCGGTCTGTCCTTAAGCCAGATCTGGGGTCTGTTTGGTGCAGCGAACCAGCTGCTCGCAGGTATCGCTCTGATGGCAGTAGCTGCATGGCTGGGTGAAGTTGGTAAGAACAACAAGATGTTCTTCTTCCCTATGGTATTCATGCTTGCTGCAACCCTGACCAGCCTGGTGATCACCGTGATCAACAAGTGCAAGGCGATCGGTGCCGGCACTGCTGCATGGGGTGACTGGTTCCAGCTGTTCTTCGCAGCTGCAATGGCAGTTCTGGCAATCTTCCTGGTAGTGGAAGGTGCACGGACCTTCGTTAAGCAGATGAAAGAAAAGAAAGCGAAAAAGGCTGCTTGATCAGAGAAACAAAAGACAATCACCACCACCCGTCTAACGGGTGGTTTGCTCTGAGGCTATAAGCCTCTGTTA
>OGGS01000673.1_pt1 | contig 31268 bp, 20 predicted proteins | sample 1571281 | NCBI WGS metagenome assembly OGGS01 (sample SAMEA2582042, study PRJEB24529) | metagenome | biome: Human gut stool | place: China | collected 2011 | reverse complement strand
AAAATATCAACATCCTCCGACAAACATCTTCGACATGGCACCGCATACTCCGGGAATTCTGTGTTTTGGAATATAAAGCTTTCGTGTTATACCTTCGTTTTTCACGATTTGGGTATCTGCGATAGAATAAGCTTCGCATACCCTCAAACTTTCCACAGCGTGGGTATCAGAAGCCAAACAAGCTTCGCATACCCTCAAACTTTTCTCAGTGTGGGTATCAGCAACAAAACAAGCTTCTCATACCCATAAACTATTTAATTTACGCTGAGGCGGAAGAAGGGCACAGAGAAGCTTGCTCCTGTCACCTGTGCCCACGTTGAGGCAGAAGAAGGGCACAGGAGGAGTTCGTCTAGCCGGTGGCAAGCCTGCGTTAACAATGCAAGTACAATACTGCTCCTACATAGGACTTTACTGCTTCAGCAGCATAAAACTGATTTCAGGCAGTAAAGACCGGAACATCAAAGCAAAAAAATACCACCCGGAAAAGACAGCTAAGTCATCCGGGTGGCAGAAGTATGCGATCAACGATTCTATTTATTATTCCTGTGAAGCGTAACCCTTGGAATAGTAGTTCAGGAAGTATTCAAAACGTTTGGCGATGAGCTTTCGTCCTTTTACGTTCAGATGCAGGTTATCGGTCAGGTATTCCTTGGCATTATCTTCTGTGATGCTTCCGTACAGGTTATCCATGAAGGAAACACTGTGAAGGTTGGAGGAATAACATTCTTTGATCACATAAGTGGATAAAACATCGCGACCATTATAAATATAGATATCCGAACTTACATAATTGCCATCCTCATCTATTGCATATGCGTAAGTAGGAGACATTACAATAATACGGATCTGCGGATACAGACGCTGCAGGACTTCGAGGCTTGCCTCTAGATTGCCGGTGAACTGCGTAGGATCCGTAGGATTGTCATCATTATACATAGCATTTCCCATCAGATAATCGGTGGCATCATACATGATCGCCACGGTATCAATGGTGTTGAAATCCAAAGTTTTCAGAGTGTTTACGACTTCTTCCGCTTCGGGTGGAGTCTTGTCACCCAAAGCTTCTGCAGCATCATTGTAATAGCCGTCCAGGGGAACTCCGGCGGACAGATTCACCAGCCAATACAGACAGTAAGCATCCATAGGGGCAAGGGTGGAATCAAAATTGGTGTGTTGCGCGGCCAGATAACTTCCGCTGATGGAACAGTTGTATACGGTAGCACCGGTCTCCTTGGCAATCAGGCTGGCCAGATTGTCGGAAGAACCGCGGTCATCGGCAAAGGGTGCATTTCCGAACACGACAATATTAGAAGCATCGTTTACTATCATTTTACCATTTTCATCGGTCAGAGGGAGAATAGAATCCCAGCTGTCATCATAGGATCCCTGTCCGTCCTTGAAAATATCTGACTGGCTTACCCGCTGTCCCCAATGCGTAATGCGATAACCCAGCAGGCCTACCACCACAAGCAATACCAGGGCAAAAAGGACATGAAGATTCAGAAAACGCCGGATACCCTTAGGAGCGGGATGTTCCTCTTCCTCCTCTTCCCGGTCATTTTCTTCATATTCATCATCCGGATTTCCTTCGAAATCATCGGAAATATCGGATTTTCCAAAATCTGTGTCTTGCACAGTTTCATTTTCCAGGTCTACAATCTCAATATCAGGTATGTCATTCACGTGTTCGTCTCGTTTCATTCCATCTCTCCGTTTCAAGTATCTGTTTTTAAGTGGTAAAAAGAGTTATTCTGATTTTACTATTATACGGAAAGAAAGTCCACAATATTAGAAAGATTTAAGAAATTCTGAAGAAATGGACGAACAGCTTGAAGCGGCGGAAATAGAATGTTATAATGTTACGGAATTGTTACACTGAAGTACATTGAAGAATTATGAGCAGAAGGGATAGATAAAATGAAAAAATTATTTAACCATACAAAACGTCCGGACCGTAACTGGGAAGAAGACGTACAGGATGGTTACGATTGGGATGAAGAGCAGGACGGTGAAGAGTACTATGCCGACGATGAGGAGTACACCGACGAGGAGTATATCGGAGACGAGGACGGCGGAGAGTACTACGCCGACGATGAGGAGTACACCGGAGAAGAGGACGGCGAAGAGTACTATGCCGACGACGAGGAGTATATCGGAGACGAGGACGGTGAAGAGTACTATGCCGATGACGAGGAGTATATCGGAGACGAGGACGGCGAAGAATATTACGCCGGCGATGAAGAGTACTATGCCGACGATGATATGGCACCTGCTCGTGGCGGTAAACGGAAAAAGAGTAAAAAGCAGGGTGGCAATAAAATAGCTGCTATCTGGACCAAATTCCTGAACATGAGCACCATGGACCGCATTATGACGGCAACCGGTGTGGCAGTGCTGATCTTGGCCATTGTGACAGGCAGTGTATATGCCAGCGCACGTATGGTGGATCATCAGGTATCGGAGTTCGTCAGTGTGGGCAGCCAACTGGACGGCATCCGGATGATCGGTGAGCAGGGTATGCTGGCAGTGGCAGATGCAAAGCTTGCGAAGATCGCAGCAGCCAATGCAGTCGATGATGAGAATGAGGAACAAAAAGAATATGATGAGGCCGAGTATACCAACGGTGGTACCGTTGAACTGGAACTGGTCTCCGTGCAGAAGGATCTAAAGATCAAATTTACCAATAAAAAGAGCGGTAAACTGATCTCCAATGTACCTTTCAGCGTGACGATCACGGATCCCAAAGGTAAATCTGATACCTGGACCGATGATGACATGGACGGTATTATCTACAAGAAGGGCATTACCCCCGGCAACTATACGGTAGCGGTAAATACCCTGACCGATGAAAAATATAAGGATTACACACTGCCTACCGGTACCCAGAAGGTAGAAGTTAGAAAGGATATCGCTTATAAAAAGGTCGATGTGGCAAACGAGATCAAGAAGGAATCCGAGGTCAATGCGGCAAAAGAGGACACCATGAAAAATGATACTGTGGTGGAGTCTATTCTGGAAGATACCGTGCAGTGGGTAGAAAGTAAGAAGTTACCGCCTAGCTATAGAGAGGTGTCAAAGGATACCGTGGTAAATCCGGAAAAACAGACGGCTTACAGCGGAAGATTCCTGCGCATAGCAAATGAAAAGATCAGTATCACGGTAGGAGAGACCAAGCAGCTGAATCCGCCGGCAGGAGCCACGGTTGTTAGCTGGAGCAGCGATAATGCAGGGGTTGCCAGTGTAAATAATGGTGTGATTACCGGCGTGAAGGCAGGTGGACCTGTAACGATCACATGTACGTATACGGAGGCTGGCAGTGCTACACCGACTCCTACGCCGACGCCTACACCTACACCGACGCCTACACCTACACCGACGCCTACACCGACACCGGAGACAACCCCAATAACACCGGAGACGACCCCAACAACACCGGAGACGACCCCGACAACACCGGCTCCGGCAGAAACGCCCGGTACACCTACAGGAGGAACAGGGGAAGGTGGCTCCTCAGGTGAGTCGCAGGCGGCTGCGCAGTCCATGGGAGGCGGCATCCTTCCGACAGCAAATGCACAGGTAGGAAGCACGCAGAAGACCTATACCTGGGAAGTTACCGTTACGGAAGCCAAAAAGCCGACCGCTGTTTTGGAACCGGCATCCCTGAACGTAGAAGCAGGAAAAGAAGCAACAGCACAGGTTAAAGTTACAAATTTCACAGGTGCAACTTATAAGATTACTGCAAACTCCAATGATAAAGCAGCCACTGCGGCGGTAGATGCAAACGGTAAGATCACAGTGAAAGGTGTAGCAGCCGGTGATGCGAAGATCACAGTCACCGTAACGATGGGAACTGAGACTAAGACACTGGATCTGGCAGTGAAGGTCACGGGTGGAATCAAGATTACTTTGGATAAGACAGCTGTAACCGTTTATCCGAAATCTACGGCTGCTGTAACAGCCTCTGTCAGCGGAAGCGGAACCATAACGGCAGATTCCGGAGATAAGAATATTGCCACGGTAGCTGTAAGTGGCAAAACGATCACCGTTACCGGTGTGAAAAAAGGAACCACAACCATCACTGTCACATATAAGGAGGGCAGCGCGGAAGCAAAAGCCACCTTTACAGTTACAGTAGCGGGCGATGTGAATCCCAGAGAGGATACAAAAACACCGTTAAAGGATACCAGCGGCAGACAGCTGTATGTATCCATCGGTGACAACCAATACCGGGCGGCAGCTTATGCGGATTATTACACTGCCACAAAGTTTTTCCTCATGGAGGAGGCCAGATATACCGGCTGGCAGACGTTAGACGGTAAGGTATATTTCTTCAAGGCAGACGGCAGCAAGGTGACCGGTGAGCAGGTCATCCAGGGTGCAAAATATAACTTCGCAAGTGACGGTTCCCTGGTAGTGGGATCAGGTACTATGGGCATTGATGTGTCCAAGTGGAACGGCAGCATTGACTGGAATGCGGTTAAGAATTCCGGAGTGAATTATGTGATCATTCGTGTGGGATACCGTGGATCATCCCAGGGAGCATTGATCGAGGATCCCAAGTTCAAGACCAATATCAAGGGAGCTACGGCAGCTGGTCTTAAGGTAGGTGTATACTTCTTCACACAGGCAGTGGATGAGGTAGAAGCAGTACAGGAAGCATCCATGGTACTGGACCGCATCAGCGGATATAAGATTTCTTATCCGGTATTCCTGGATGTGGAAGGCAGCGGCGGAAGAGGCGATGCCATCGATTCCGCTACCAGAACCGCAGTCTGCAAGGCATTCTGCAACACGATCAAGAATGCAGGATATACTCCCGGTGTCTATGCCAACAAAACATGGCTGACATCCAAGATGGATGCAGGTGCTCTGAGCGGTTATAAGATCTGGCTGGCACAGTATGCCAAGACCCCGACCTATACCGGCAGATATGATCTGTGGCAGTACAGATCCGACGGAAAAGTCAGCGGTATCAGCGGCAAAGTCGATTTAAATATCAGCTACCTGGGATATTAAGATTTGCAATAAAGCCCAGACCGACTGCTTGCAGGCAGGTCTGGTGCTTTATTAGCAAATCAAACACACATGAGCAAGTAGGACGATAGTCCGGAATGCGAATGTGTGTTACGGATTCGAGAGCACGAAGTGCGGAGAAGCCGTGTTAATACCCGTGGCAAGTAGGACGATAGTCCGGAATGCGAATGGGTGTCACGGATTCGAGAGCACGAAGTGCGGAGAAGCCGTGTTGATATTTACAATGAACAGGCGGTGAGACTGCTCGTAGGCAGGACGATAGCCCGTGTTGCTATCCACCCCATTTTATGGTAGAATATCACTATCTATAGCATAATGCGCACACCTGCGCAGAACGGAGAGAAAATGAGGACTTATCTGGTAACAGGCGGTGCCGGTTTTATCGGTTCCAACTACATTCATTACATGTTCAAAAAATACGATAACGAGATCCGTATCATTAATGTGGATGCCCTGACCTATGCGGGAAACCTGGAGAATCTCAAGGATGTGGAGAAGCGTGACAATTACACTTTCGTGAAGGCAAATATCTGCGACAAGGAAGCCATCGGCAAAATTTTCGCGGAGAACGATATTGACCGCGTGGTACATTTCGCAGCCGAAAGCCATGTAGACAGAAGTATCCGTAACCCGGAGATCTTCGTACAGACCAACGTGCTGGGTACCGCAGTGATGTTAAACTGTGCCAAGGCAGCCTGGGAGCTTCCGGACGGCAGCTTCAAGGCTGGCAAAAAGTTCCTGCATGTATCTACGGATGAGGTCTACGGATCTCTTCCCGATGATGACAATGCTTTCTTCTATGAGACCACGCCTTACGATCCCCACAGTCCTTACTCCGCAAGTAAGGCAAGCTCGGACATGCTGGTGAAGGCATACATGGATACCTATCATTTCCCTGCCAATATCACCAACTGCTCCAACAATTACGGTCCTTTCCAGTTCCCCGAGAAGCTGATTCCTCTGATCATCAACAATGCCCTTCACGGCAAGAAGCTTCCGGTATACGGAGACGGCAAAAATGTCCGCGACTGGCTGTATGTAGAGGATCATGCGAAGGCCATCGACATGGTACAGGAGCAGGGAAGCCTGTTCCAGACTTACAATATCGGCGGACACAACGAGAAGCAGAACATCGAGATCATCCATATTATCATTGAGACCTTACAGGAGATGCTTCCCGATTCCGATCCCCGCAAGGCACATATCAACAACGATCTGATCACTTACGTGGAAGACCGTAAGGGACATGACAGAAGATATGCCATCGCGCCGGACAAGATCAAGGCAGAGATCGGCTGGTATCCCGAGACCATGTTCAAGGAAGGCATCCGCAAGACCATCGCCTGGTACTTCGAGCATGAAGACTGGATGAACAATGTGACCAGTGGCGATTACCAGAAATACTACAATGAAATGTATGAGGAAAAGTAAAGAATATCTGCTAAATGGGAACGATGAACGTCGTTCCCATTCGGTGTGTTAAAAAACAAGTATTTTAAGGAGGTTTTTATGAAAGGAATTATACTGGCGGGAGGTTCCGGAACCAGACTGTATCCCCTGACAAAAGCAATATCCAAGCAGATCATGCCGGTGTACGATAAACCGATGATCTATTATCCCCTGTCAACCCTGATGCTGGCAGATATCAGAGAGGTGCTGATCATTTCCACCCCGAGAGATCTTCCGGTATTCAAAGAGTTATTGGGAGACGGCAGTCAGTTGGGCATGCGTCTCGAGTATGCGGTGCAGGACAAACCCCGTGGCCTCGCGGATGCTTTTATCATCGGAGCGGAATTCATCGGTAACGACAGAGTGGCACTGGTACTGGGAGATAATATTTTCTACGGGCAGAGCTTTTCGGCAGTGCTTCGTAAAGTAGCCGCCAGAGAAAAAGGCGCGACCATCTTCGGTTATTATGTGCGCGATCCCAGAGAATACGGCGTAGTGGAGTTCGATGAGAACGGCAAGGCACTTTCTATCGAGGAGAAGCCGGAGCATCCCAAGAGCAATTATGCAGTTCCCGGACTGTATTTCTATGATAACGATGTAGTGGAGATTGCGAAGAACGTAAAGCCCTCCGCAAGAGGTGAGATCGAGATCACCAGTATTAATAACGAGTACCTGAACAGAGGAACCCTGCAGGTAGAGACTCTGGGTCGTGGATTCGCATGGCTGGATACCGGCAATCACGATGCACTTCTGGATGCGGCAGATTTCGTGGCAGCGTTCCAGAAGAGACAGGGATTGTATATTTCCTGTATCGAGGAGATCGCTTTCAAACGTGGATTTATTGATAAAGAGCAGCTGCTGGCACTGGCAGAGCCGCTGCTGAAGACGAATTACGGTAAATATCTGGTAGAGGTAGCAAATGGACTCTAAGCTGCGGAAAATGGGGATCCTGGCCTCCATGGCGGTGATCCTGCTGGTGGCACTGGCGGTAATGTATGTGAACAGGGAACAACTGTCCCCCACATCCGGCCAGAACACGGAGGTGTCCGGAGCGCAGAATGCAGGTGACGGCGAAGCAGTGGATCCCGTGCCGGAAGGCACCGGGGAGACGGACACCGCGGAAGCGGATGGCAGGATCGGCAACGACCTGAAAGCCTTTTTAAAAGATAATACGTTTTTTGATCCGGATGTGAATCCGATCCTGGAGGCGGCGAAAGATAACAGCCACCGCCTGTCACTGGTGGCGACTTCCGTGGAAAAGGATCTGCGTATCCAGATCGTGGACAATGAAGGTGTACCGGTGACCGGAGAGAGTTTCTATGTCCGGGTGGACGGTCTGGGAGATTACAAGGATCTGGATCAGGACGGCGTGATCTACATTGCTGATCTGGATTCCGGCGATTATTATATGGAACTGTTACCCATCGAAGGATATAAAGTTCCCATCACCGAGACCAAAGTGCATGTAAAAGAAAAAGTGGAATATCTGGCCATTGATGATATTTCTCTGTTGATCAAGACAGAGGATGAAGTCGATGCGGATGCCGAGGACAGTGCTGTGGCAGGAGCTTTGGCAGATGCGGACAAGACCGAGATCCAAAAGCTGCAGACTACATCCGGCAATGCGAAGGTCGGCATCGATGTGTCCAAGTGGAACGGCACTATCGACTGGGATAAGGTGAAAAATGCCGGAGTGCAGTTTGCCATCGTTCGTGCGGGCTACCGCGGTTCGGTTACGGGAAGTCTGGTGGAGGATCCACAGTTTGTCGCCAACATGAAAGGTGCAACAGCCGCTGGGATTCCGGTGGGCGTGTACTTTTTTACCCAGGCTACAGATGAGAAAGAGGCGGTGGAAGAGGCTTCTGCCGTGATGGAGCTGATCCGTGATTTCCAACTGAGCTATCCTGTATTTATTGATACGGAGGGTGCCGGAGGAAACGGCCGGGCGGACGGACTGGATGCGGAGACCAGAACCCTGGTATGTGAGGCTTTTTGCCGGACGGTAGAAAATGCCGGATATACAGCAGGCGTCTATGCCAGCCGCAACTGGTACAACAATAATCTGCAGACCGCCAGACTGGAGAACTATCATATCTGGCTTGCGGAGTACCGCAGTGTGCCGTTATATCAGGGATATTACAAGACCTGGCAGTATACCTCCAAGGGAAAAGTGGACGGTATCGAAGGCAGAGTCGATATGAATATCACCTATGAATGAAAATAATAAAGAGTGAGGATGAAATAAATGGGCAAGATAACAGTAGAAACATGTGAAATCGAAGGATTGAAGATCATTACCCCCACGGTATTCGGTGATGCCAGAGGGTATTTCATGGAGACTTATAATTACAATGATCTTAAAGCAGCGGGAATCCCGGAAGTGTTTGTACAGGATAATCAGTCTGCTTCTAAAAAAGGAGTTCTCAGAGGACTTCATTTTCAGAAGCATTTTCCGCAGGACAAGCTGGTACGTGTGATCCGCGGAGAAGTCTATGATGTGGCTGTGGATCTGCGGGAAGGCTCCAAAACTTTCGGGCAGTGGTATGGTGTACTTTTGTCTGAGGAGAACAAGAAGCAGTTCTTTATTCCGAAAAATTTCGCGCATGGATTTCTGGTACTGTCCGATTACGCAGAGTTCTGCTACAAATGTACCGATTTTTATCATCCGGATGATGAGGGCGGTATTGCATATAACACGCCGGATATCGGTGTGGAATGGCCCATCCCCGAAGGTATGGAACTGATATTATCCGAGAAGGATACCAAGTGGGGCACTCTGGAACAGTACATGAAGGAAAAAGAGCATGAAAAAAAGTGTGAAAATCAGTAAGAAAACAGGTATTGCCCTGTTCGTGACAGCGGCAGTGATCATGGCTCTGCTCATCGTGTTCCATAAGAATCCGGGACCTGCTGTGGATCAAAGCCAGGAGCTGGCGAAAAAGATCATCTCCTGCGTTGTCATTGCGGCGGCATGTTTTGCGTTTATCCACTGGTACGATAAATTTACCGGACTGCCGGTAGAGTTATTCCAGAATAGACATCTGATCTGGAAGCTGGCGAAAAACGATTTTAAAAAGAGATATGCGGGTTCTTACCTGGGCGCGGTCTGGGCGATGGCACAGCCGGTGGTAACCGTGGCGATGTATTACATCGTCTTCGACAAGATCATGGGAAATACCAGCACACCCCTGCGGGAGGGCGTGGAAGTGCCTTTTGTACTTTTCCTGACAGCGGGACTGGTGCCCTGGTTCTACTTCAGTGAGGCACTGAACAACGGCACCAATGCACTCTTAGAGTACAACTATCTGGTGAAAAAAGTAGTATTTAAGATCAGCATCCTGCCGATCATCAAGATTATTGCGGCTACTTTTATCCATGTATTTTTCGTGTGTCTCCTGTTGATCGTAGCGGCTATTTACGGCTATTACCCCACAATCTACACTATACAGATCATTTATTACAGTTTTTGCCTGTTTATATTTGTGCTGGCACTCAGCTACACCACGTGTGCGGTAGTGGTGTTTTTCCGGGATCTGTCCCAGATCATCAGCATCGGATTGCAGATCGGCATGTGGGCCACTCCGATCTTATGGAATCTGGACGCGCTGTCTCCGGAGTGGATCATGATCCTGAAGCTGAATCCGCTGGTCTATATCGTGAATGGCTACCGCAGTGCGATCTACGAGAAAGAATGGTTTTTCCGGGATTTCTTCTCCACGATGTATTTCTGGATCGTGACGGTGGTATTGTTCGGACTGGGTGCTGTGATCTTTAAGAGACTGAAAGTGCATTTCGCAGATGTGCTATAGTACGATGGATTGTTGCAATTCCGAGAGCTCAAGGAACGGGGTACTGCATTACGGAACTGTTGTGGGGGAAACAGAAAGGGTGAAAGTAATTGAAGGGTGCTCTTGAAAAGTTAAGAAAAATATTGTTATGGAAGCCGGGCAGGGTACTGCTGGCAGTGGGCTGTTGCGGACTGCTGTTGTTAGCACTGATCCCACTGTTTCGACTGACGATTTATGCGGTTCCTTATTATGACGACTATAACTTTGGAAGATTTGCCAGAGCTGCCATGGAGCAGGAGCAGTCGAAATGGGCGGCGATCTCCGGCGCACTGGATTGTTCCAGAACCCAGTGGTATGCATGGCAGGGAACGTATTCTTCTATTTTTTTCATGACACTGATGCCGGCTGTCTGGGGAGAGCAGTATTATTTCTTAGGACCGGTGTTCATTCTGTTACTGCTTTTGGCGGGAAGCATGGTGTTTACCCACGTGATCCTGCGGAAAGTCTTCGGAATGGAGCAATGGATCAGTTTGGCAATTCAGGCGGTGATCACCACAGCACAATTTATGTTTATCTATTCCGCGCAGAGTGGTTTTTACTGGTATAATGGCGGAATTCATTATGTTGGAATGCATGGCTTTGGCCTGTTGTTTCTGGCTGTGTCAATCTGCCTGGAGAGAGCAGAGGGCAGAACCGCAAAAGGTCTGTTATTCACTGCATCGGTTCTGCTTGCCATGATTACGGCGGGAAGCAATTTCGTCACGGCATTGCAGGGATTATTGTGTCTTCTGACCATCCTTCTGGTCAGCGTGGTAGTGGAACGGCGCAGGACGGGGCTGTGGCTGCTGCCGTCTACACTGGTGTATATCATAGGCTTCGGCCTGAATGTGGCGGCTCCGGGAAATTCCGTACGTGCCCGCAGTTATGTGGGTTGGGGCTATGGACCGTTAGAGTCCATCGGCAGATCATTTTTGGAAGCCGTGAAACACATTCCGGAATATACCGGACCGGTGGTTCTGATGGTGATGTTATTGTTGGTACCTATGATCTGGCAGGCAGTGAAAAGCACGGATTACAGTTTTCGTTATCCGGGGATCGTACTCGCCTTGTCCTTCTGTCTGTATGCGACCGGCTATACACCGAGCCTGTATTCCCTGGGACATGCGGGACTGTCCAGAACGTTGAATGCAGTAAAAATCACCTATCTGCTGCTTTTATTTCTGAATGAGATCTACTGGATCGGGTGGCTGCGACAGTTACTGGAGAAAAGAGCGGAGCAGACAACCGGGCAATTGACGATACAGAAGTGGGCCATACGAAACGGCGCAGCAGCCTGGTGGTTTTATGTGCTGATCGGTGTGGCATGTCTTGTGATCTTCCGGGCATCATCCAATCAGGCGGGACATTATTCGTCCTACGGAGCCTATTATTATGTGCACACCGGGGAGGCTTATAATTTCCATCAGGAATATCTGGAGCGGGTGGCAATTCTGTCCGGACCGGAAAAAGATGTGCAGCTGCCGGCCTATCAGTTCCGCCCGTGGTTTTTGTGCATGGGAGAAATCTCCGAGGATGCGGACAATGAGGCCAACCGTTCTCTGGCCATGTGGTACCATAAAGACAGTGTAACACTGAAAGAAAAGGATTAAGACATTATGCAGGATAAGAGAAAACTGGCAATTGAAGTTGATAATGTCCAGAAAATCTATAAATTATATGATAAACCTTCGGATCGTCTGAAGGAAGCTTTCGGATTCGGTAAAAAGACCAAACATAAGCTCCACTATGCCCTGAAAGGCGTGAGTATGAAGATCTATCAGGGGGAAACCGTGGGAATCATCGGTACCAACGGTTCCGGTAAGTCCACCATCCTGAAGATCATCACCGGAGTATTGAATCCGACTTCCGGACGGGTGCTGGTCAACGGGCGTATCTCCGCTCTGCTGGAGCTGGGTGCCGGCTTCAATATGGAATACAACGGTATCGAGAATGTCTATCTGAATGGTACCATGATGGGATTTTCCGAAAAAGAGATCGAGGCAAAGCTGCCGGAGATCTTAAGCTTTGCGGATATCGGAGATTATGTCTATCAGCCGGTAAAGACCTATTCCAGCGGTATGTTCGTCCGCCTGGCGTTTGCAGTGGCGATCAATATCGAGCCGGAGATCCTGATCGTAGATGAGGCTCTGAGCGTCGGTGATGTATTTTTCCAGGCAAAATGTTATCATAAATTCGAAGAATTCAAGAAAATGGGCAAGACGATCGTCTTCGTCAGTCACGATCTGAGCAGTATCAGTAAATATTGCGACCGCGTCTATCTGCTGAACCAGGGAAATATTCTGGGAGAAGGCAGCTCCAAGGCCATGATCGATACTTATAAACGGGTACTGGTGGGACAGTACGATGAATCCGAAAATGCCGGTGAGGAATCGGAGAATCTCTTAGATGATGAAGATCTGCAGAGAGCCGCTGCGAAAAAGGCGGATGGCGCAGCCAAAGATGCTGCTGAGGCTTCCGCGGAGGCGAAGGGACAGAATCCCAATGCCCTGGAATACGGTACAAAGCAGGCACAGATCGAAGAATTTTACATTACGGATGACAGGGGTGTGCCTACCAATGCCATTCTGAAGGGGACAATGTTTACCATCCATATGAAGGTCCGGTTTATGGATCCTATACCGGCACCTATTTTTGCATTTTCCGTGAAAAATGTCATCGGTGTGGAGATCACCGGTACCAATACCATGATCGAGAAGGCGTTCTTAGACAGTGTGGAACCAGGTGATGTGAAAAATGTGACTTTTACACAGAAGATGAATCTGCAGGGCGGAGAATATCTGCTGTCTCTGGGAGTGACGGGGTACAATCAGGATACCTTTGAGGTCTATCACAGACTGTATGATGCCCTGAATATTACAGTAGTATCCGATAAAAACACCGTAGGCTATTATGATATGGATTCCAACACGAAAGTGTGGGATGCGGAGGAGAAATAAAGAATGACAGAGACCATCGGCAAAGTAACACTGAATCTGGATAAGTATCCCGGAGAGGATTATTATTGTGACGGCAGTGTGGAAGACGAGATTCTGGAGATTGTAAAAAAATACAGTACCGTGGAATATGACCGGATCATCGCAGAGAGAAAAAGCTGGCCGATCCTGTATCATCTGTCGGCTCTGCGGGAAAATATCGTGGATTTTCTTCCGATCAAAAAGACGGACAAAGTGCTGGAAGTAGGCAGCGGCTGCGGAGCCATTACAGGAGCCCTGTCCCGGAAAGCCGGATCGGTGACCTGCGTGGATCTCTCAAAAAAGCGCAGTCTGATCAATGCGTACCGGCACAGTGAAAGTGAAAATGTGACGATCCACATAGGCAATTTTACGGATGTGGAACCGGATCTGCCCGCAGATTATGACTATATCTGCCTCATTGGTGTCTTCGAGTACGGCCAGGCTTACATAGGCGGCAGCACACCTTATGAAGATTTCCTGAAAATTCTGCAAAAGCATCTGGCAACGGGTGGACGAATCGTTATCGCTATTGAGAACAAATACGGACTGAAATATTTTGCGGGCTGCAAGGAAGATCACCTGGGAGACTGGTTTTCCGGAATTGAAAATTATCCGAACGGCGGCGTCGTGCGTACTTTTTCCCGGAAAAAACTGGAGAAGATCTTCGATGCCTGCGGTGTGGGAGAACGCAGTTTTTATTATCCGTATCCCGATTATAAATTCATGACCACGGTCTATTCGGATGCATATCTGCCGGGCCGGGGAGAACTGTCCAATAATCTGCGGAATTTCGACCGTGACAGAATGTTGTTATTCGATGAAAAAAGTGCTTTTGACGGAATCGTGGAAGAGGGGCTTTTTTCTGTATTTTCCAACTCTTACATGGCAATTATCGGTAAGCCACTGGAACTGAACTATGCAAGATATTCCAACGACCGTGCGGAAGAGTTCCGGATCCGTACGGAGATCCTGCGGGATGACCGGGGGAATCGGATCGTGCGGAAATATCCGCTGACCAAAGAAGCCGAGGCGCATGTGCGCCATATGATGGAAGCGTATGAAAAATTAAAAGGACGGTATGCCGGAAGCCGGCTGGACGTTAATGTCTGTCATCCGGGAGAAGAGGACGGCATCCCTTATGCGGAATTTGAATTCGTATCGGGCAGACCGTTGTCGGAACTGATGGATGAATGTCTGGACAGACAGGATATCGAAGGATTCCACAGCCTGTTTGCGGAGTATCTGGAGAGGGTAGGATTCGGGGAAGAAGTTCCGGTAGCGGATTTTGACCTGATCTTTGCCAATATTCTGGTGGATGGGGATCACTGGACACTGATCGATTACGAGTGGACCTTTGACCGTGTCATAGATACGAAAGCACTGGCGTTCCGGGCAATTTACTGTTATGTTCTGGAGAATGAAAGACGCAATGCGTTGGAACTGGACCGGATCTTAGATCGTCTGGACATCACGGAAAATGAGGCAAGACAGTACAGAGAGCAGGAGCGGGAATTCCAGAAATATGTCACCGGACAGAAATTGTCCATGGGTGAGATCCGGAATCTCTTAGGCGGCGAAATCTATAAACCCACCGAATGGATCGGGCGTTTTCGCCAGTCGGAAGGAGAACTGCGGGTACAGATCTATGAAGACAAGGGACAGGGATTTTCCGAAGAAAATTCTTATTTCCCGGAAAATGTCTATGTTGCGGAAAAAGAGGCAGAGTTTACCGTGAAATTCGACGGTAACGTACATTATCTGCGGCTGGATCCGGCAATGTGTTCCTGCATCTGTAAGATTCGGGAACTGTCCATGAACGGACAGCCGGTTCCTCTGCAGGATAAGAAAGTGTTCACTACCAACGGAAAAATCCTGAAATCCGAAGAGGGAGCGGACCATCCCAGCGTGATATTTGCCACGGAGGATCCCAATATGACGATCCGGGCAGATGTGCTGAACCGGCAGGCGGAGAATGCGTTGTCTGTGAAAATGGAGATCGTACAGATCCCTCAGGCAATGGCAAAAGATATGATGGGAGTGGAGAAGAAGGGAGCGGCAGCTTGGGTATTCGGACAGCGGTGAAGCAGGTGCTGATCGCACAGCAGGATAAAAAATACGAAAAAGAACTGGCGCAGCTTAAGGTTACCTATGAACAGTGGGCAGCGGAGCAGGACCGGGAAAGCGCGGAACCCCGGGAAATTGCGGGACTTGTGGAATTCGTCATTTTCCGACAGGCGGCGGGACGACTGGCAGATAATGCGACAGAGCGGATCAACGCTTATTTTACAAAGCATCCGGAAGCAGAAATCGTCTACGGTGATGAAGACCTGATGAATGAGAAGGGAGAGCGTTGCATTCCCTGGTACAAACCCTGTTGGTCACCGGATCTGTACAGAGCCTTTTTCTATGTGGGAAGTGTCGTTGCGGTACGGAGCAGTCTGCTGCAGAGAATGGGAGAAAATCCGGTCGTGACAGAGAACGAGAGCACCGGAAAGGAAATTATTTTTACAGATGCCGGAGAGATCCGTCCGCTGATGGATCGCCTGTTTTTGGGAGCCGGAGGGTTCGAGAGAGATTGTCATTCCGTCGGTCATATGGAAAACGTGTTGTTCCATGGAACTTTTTCTGCAGACGGAATAGGAATCCAGGGACCGGATGTACGTGCAGACCGGGACAGCCGGGAGTGCACTCCCTGGGAAAATTACCAGCTGACAAAGGAGTCACCGCAGCTGGCGGTGGAACTGGCTTCCAGGGCGGCGGAAGGTGCCAAAGAGTTATTCGCAGGAGAGCTTAAAGTCTCGGTGATCATTCCCTCCAAAGATAATCCGGAGGTACTGGAGAAGTGCCTGCGTTCCCTGACGAGAAGGTCTGAGGGCAGGATCCCTGTTGAAATTTTGCTGGTGGATAACGGAAGCAGTGCGGAAAATAAGCAAAAAACGGAAGAACTGATCGGACGGATCCGGGAAAGCGGTGTCCCTGTCCGTTATATTTATGAACCGGCGGAATTTAATTTTTCAGCGATGTGCAACCGGGGAGCTGAACTGGCGGAAGGAAAGTTTTTGCTGTTTTTAAATGATGATATAGAAGTGTGCGGCAATGATTGGCTGGACAAAATGGTGATCCGCGCTATGCAGCCTTATGTGGGAAGCGTGGGACTAAAGCTGTATTATCCGGATTCCGTGAAAATACAACACGACGGTATTGTCAATCTGCCGGTGGGGCCGGTGCATAAGCTCCAGTTCATGGAAGACGATAAGTCTTATTATTTTGGCAGAAATCGCTTTGATCTGAATTGCGTGGCAGTGACGGGTGCCTGTCTGCTGATAAGGACAGAGGTATTCCGGGAGACGGGTGGATTCCGGGAGGCACTGCGGGTGGCCTATAATGATGTGGATCTGGGATTTTGTCTGGTGGAAATGGGATATTACAATGTGGTGCTGAATGACTGTTTTGCATATCATCATGAATCCCTGAGCCGCGGAAGCGACGAAAGTCCCGAGAAAATGCGACGCCTGACGGAAGAGAGAGAACTGCTTTACCAGATGCATCCTCAGTTCCGCGGAGTGGATCCTTTTTACCCTATGGGACTGAACCGGGAAGGACTGGACAGCCGTGTGGTTCCGGCATATCTTACGGATCGGAATATTTTACAGGAGCCGGCATGGAGATGTGAGAGCTGGCAGGAGCTTCTGGAAAATGCAAGACAGGATGACTGCCTGATGGCGCGGGTGGAGACTGCAGGGCCGGAGCGGATCCAGGGATACAGTGTGATCCTGGGAGATAATAACGCATGTTATGATAAATTTTTAGTATTGCTTCCCGAAGATACGCAGGGACAGCGGGAGGCGGACCGGAAGGTATGGTCCATGAAGATTTTACCTGCATATCGGCAGGAACTGGAGGAGAATCTTCCGGACCAGAAAAATGTGGCGCTGGGAGGTTTCTGTGTGAAACGGAAAACAGGGCAGCTGCCTCCGGGAAATTATGGAATCGCCGTTCTTGCGGTCCATCGGATCAGTAAGCTGAAACTGTGGAATACAACGGGAAAATATTTGACGGAGGAAAAACATGTCTGAGATCAATTATCAAGAAGCCTACGAGAGGGAGCACGAAAAATGTGCGGATCTGGCAGACAAGATCGTAGTGCTGGAATCGGAAAAAGAGGACTTGCAGTTCAAACTGGACCGGATCAAAAAGAATAAATTCTGGAAAGCCACGGGTCCGGCGAGAAGTCTGATCCATTTCGCACAGAGACAGAGGGATCGCTTGTCCCATTGTGGCGGACCGAAGGATATCCTGCGTAAGATCCGCAACAAGAGTCGCCAGAAGAGCCTGATGGAGTCCTACGGAACCGGAAGCTTTCCTGATGCGGAGCAGCGGAAAAAGGAAGAAGAGACGATATTCCCTTATATGCCGAAGATCAGCATTCTGGTTCCGCTGTGGAACAATAAAAGAGAATTCCAGATCCAGATGCTGGACTGCGTCATGAATCAGACGTATCCCAACTGGGAACTGTGTCTGGCGGACGGTTCCGACGCGGAGCATTCCTATATCGAGGAACTCTGCAGGGAGTACGCGGCGAAGGCGAATGGTCGTATCGTCTATAAGCACCTGGATCATAACGGCGGTATCTCCTATAACACCAACGAATGCTACAAGCTGGCTACCGGAGATTATATCGGCCTGTTTGACCAGGATGATATTTTACATCCTTCCGTACTGTATGCGTATGTGAAGGAGATCAATGAGCAGGGTGCGGATTATCTTTATTGTGATGAGACCACTTTCAAGGAAAATGATATTAATAAAATGCTGACCATGCATTTTAAGCCGGACTATGCACCGGACAATCTGCGGGCGAATAATTATATCTGCCATTTCAGCGTTTTTTCCCGAAAACTGTTAGAGGGAGAGGAACTGTTCCGCACCGCATTTGACGGTGCCCAGGATCACGATATGATCCTGCGTCTGACCGACAGAGCGGAAAAGATCGTTCATGTTCCCAGACTGATGTACTACTGGAGAAGCCATGAGGGCAGTACCGCAGCCAGCATTGACGCGAAGCCTTATGCCATTGAGGCGGCAAAGGGAGCTGTGGCAGATCATCTGAAAAAGCATGGTTTTAAGCATTTTCAGATCACCAGTACCAGAGCCTGTGCCACGATCTTCCGGATCAGGTATCAGATCCTGGGAGATCCGAAGATATCCATCGTGATCGCCAATAAGGATCACGTTGAGGATCTGAAGCGCTGTATTACCTCGATCCAAAAGAACAGCACCTGGAGCAATTACGAGATCATTGTCGTGGAAAATAACAGTACCACACCGGAGATCAAGGACTATTATTCCCAACTGTTGGGATTGTCCGGCGATGATTCTTATGAAGAAAGATGCAAGCTGCATACAGTCTGCGGCCATGACGGCGGTATCCTGCACAGCGGGGACGGGCGGATCTCGGTAGTGACTTATCACGGAGAATTCAATTATTCCGCAGTGAATAACCTGGGCGTATCGTATGCGACCGGTGAATATATTTTGTTATTGAACAACGATACGGAAGTTATCACCGCCAACTGGATGGAAGAGATGCTGATGTATGCGCAGAGAGAGGATGTGGGTGCCGTAGGCGCCAAACTGTATTATGCGGACAAGACGATCCAGCATGCCGGCGTGGTCATCGGATTGGGAGCACACCGCACGGCAGGACATACCCATTATCGCATCCCGGTACAGAACTTAGGCTACATGGGACGTCTGTGTTATACCCAGAATGTTACAGCGGTGACCGGTGCCTGTCTGTTGGTGAAAAAGAGCCTGTATGAGCAGGTGGGCGGTCTGGATGAGAGCTTTGTGATCTCCTTAAATGATGTGGATTTCTGTCTGAAATTACGTAAACTGGGACTTCTGAATGTGTGGACTCCTTTTGCGGAGCTGTATCATTACGAATCCATCTCCAGAGGACTGGACGATCAGGGAGAAAATGCAGAGCGCTACAACAGAGAATCCGAGCATTTCCGTGAAAAATGGAAGGCTGAACTGGAGGCGGGAGATCCCTATTACAATCCGAATTTCTCTCTGGATCGAAGTGATTATGCACTGAAGGATCCGGCAGTTAGCGGACGTTAAATAATTCTTTTCAGTAAAGGCAATCTATGGTAAAATATCACCGGAGAGCGTTTACTGAAGATATTGAAAGATATTTGAAAGATAGCGATAAAACAGGAGGATAGGAAAATGAGTTATATGGACGAACTGAATTTCTGGTTAAATGATGATTATTTTGACCAGAAGACCAAGGAGGAACTTCTGGCAATCCGCAATAATGAAGCAGAAGTGGAAGATCGTTTTTACAAGGAACTGGAATTCGGTACCGGCGGCTTACGTGGTGTGATCGGTGCAGGAACCAACCGTATGAACGTATATACCGTTCGTAAGGCAACTCAGGGTCTTGCCAATTATATTATCAAGCGCGGTACACAGAGTAAGGGTGTGGCCATCGCATTCGATTCCCGTCGGATGTCTCCTGAGTTCTCTGACGAGGCAGCAAGATGTCTCGCAGCCAACGGCATCAAGGCATACATTTTTGAATCTTTAAGACCTACCCCGGAGCTGTCCTTTGCCCTTCGGACGTTAGGATGTACTGCAGGTATTGTAGTTACCGCCAGTCACAACCCTCCTGAGTACAACGGCTATAAGGTATACTGGGAGGACGGCGCACAGGTAACCGCTCCGATCGATAAGGACATCATTACCGAAGTACAGTCCATCAAGGATTATCATACCGTGAAGACCATGAGCAGAGAGGATGCTGTGGCAGCAGGACTCTATGAAGTGATCGGCAAAGAGATCGATGACAAGTACATGGCAGAGCTGAAGAAGCAGATCATTCATCCTGATGTGATCAGGGAAATGGCAGATGACATCAAGATCGTATATACTCCGTTATGCGGTACCGGTAACAAGCCGGTAAGACGTATCCTGTCTGAGCTGGGATTCAAGCATGTCTATGTAGTTCCCGAACAGGAGAATCCGGATCCGAATTTCACAACGCTGGATTATCCGAACCCTGAGGATCCCAAGGCATTTACCTATGCGCTTCGTCTGGCGAAGGAGAAGGATGCGGATATCGTTCTGGCAACCGATCCCGATGCAGACCGTCTGGGTGTGTATGCAAAAGATACCAAGACCGGCGAGTATGTGGCATTTACCGGTAATATGTCCGGTATGCTGATCGCAGAATATATCTTAAGAGAGAAGACTGCGACCGGTACCATGCCCGAGAATCCCGCACTGGTAACTACCATCGTTACCACCAACATGACCAAACCTATTACGCAGGCTTACGGCGTAAAGCTGATCGAGGTACTGACCGGCTTCAAGTTCATTGGCGAGCAGATCAAGCTCTTCGAGCAGACCGGCAGCAACAACTACGTATTTGGCCTGGAAGAGAGCTACGGCTGCCTGGCAGGTACCCACGCAAGAGATAAGGATGCGATCGTAGCAGTGATGTGTCTGTGCGAAGTGGCAGCATATTGCAAGAAGCATGGCATGACTCTGTGGGATATGATGGTATCCATGTATGAGAAGTACGGTTACTTCAAGGAGACCCAGTACACCATCACCATGAAGGGTATCGATGGCGCAAGACAGATCGCCGAGATCATGGAGAAGCTTCGTAAGAATCCTCCTAAGGCATTCGGAGATCTGAAGGTAGAGAAGTTCCGTGATTACCAGAACGATGTTATCATCGACATGGAGACCGGAGAGAAGACTACCACAGGACTTCCCAAGTCCAATGTTCTGTACTTCGAGCTTCCTGACAATGCATGGTGCTGTGCACGTCCTTCCGGAACCGAGCCCAAGATCAAGTTCTACATGGGTGTCAAGGGAACCAGCTTAGAGGATGCACAGGCTAAGGTAGAGAAGCTGACCGAGGATGTAAAGGCAGTACTGTAAGGCAGTGCTCCATAAATCATATTAGTTTTCAAAAGAGCGAATCGCCCGAGCAGGGCGGTTTGCTCTTTTATGAAAAGCTGGAGGTATCTGTGGCAAAGCTAAACAAGGCAAACCTTAAGAAAACTCTATATTATCTGCAACGTAACGGCCTGAGGGAAACCTGGATCTCTGTGAGGGAGCGCCTGACAGAGACAGACCGCTATTTTTTTGTGCCCTGTTCGGAAGCAGAGCTGGTAAGGCAGAGTGATAGAAAATGGGAGAAGCCGATTACGTTCAGTATTGTGGTACCCTTATATCGAACCCCGGAAGCTTATCTGAGCAAAATGATAACAAGTGTTATGCAACAGAGCTATCCCCATTGGGAACTGATCCTGGCAGATGCCACGGAGGATCACAGTGTGGAGGAGATACTGAAGCAGCAGGGATTCCTGAAGGAGCAGCCGACGGATGGCGAGACAGAACCTGTCGCAGCAGATCCCAGGCTCCACTATGTGCATCTGAAAGAAAATGCGGGAATCGCTGCTAATACCAATCAGGCGCTTCCCTATGCGAAGGGAGAGTATATCGGTCTGCTGGATCATGATGATGTATTGACACCGGATGCGTTGTACGAAATGGCTGATGCGATCATCAAAGCATATGACAGAGGTGTCAAAGTCGCTTTCGCTTATTCGGATGAGGATAAGTGCGATGGAGAAGAGACCAGATACTATGAGCCCAATTATAAAGAAGAATTTAATTACGATTTAATTCTCAGCAATAACTATATCTGTCATTTTCTGGTAATGGAGAGTAAATTGCTGAAAAGCCTGCAATTCCGTCCGGAATTTGACGGTGCTCAGGACTATGATCTGGTACTGCGCTGTGTAGCGGAAGTGCTGACAGAGGGAGGGCAGACTGCGGAGAAGAGAATACTCCATATTCCGAAGGTACTGTATCACTGGAGATGTCATGAGGCATCCACAGCAGCCAATCCAAACAGCAAAAAATATGCGTATGATGCGGGGATGAGAGCATTGCAGGATCATGCGGACCGCCGTCATATCCCGGCCACCGCGACAGAGACCAGACATGTGGGATTTTATCGGTTAAAATATAAAGAAGTATGGGAAGCCAGGCCGGATGTGGCAGCTGTAGGCGGCAGAGTATTGTCCGGGAAGAATGGCAAGATCATCGGCGGCAGAATGACGGCAGACGGAACCGTATTTTATGAAGGACTGCCGAAGGGATTCGGCGGATATCTGCACCGCGCAGAGCTGTCCCAGGATGCGGAAGCGCTGGATCTTCGCTGTATCCGTATCCGGCCCGAATGCAGGGAAGTGTTTGAAAAAATCGTGGGAGTTCCGTATACCGAGATTCGGAGACTACCAAAAGAACAGCCGATATTTAATATTACTACGCTGCCGGAGGGTGCGGATATCCGAACCTTAAGTCTGCAGTTGTCCGAAGCGTTACGGCAAAGAGGAAGATTACTCTATCTGCCGGAATATCCGGAGGAGTTTAAACCATTATGAGTGAAATAACGGTTGTTATACCAAATTACAACGGAATGAAATATCTGGCAGAGTGCATGACTTCTCTGTGCAGAGAGCAGCAAAATGCCCCCGGATATGAAGTGCTGATCATCGATAATGCTTCCGTGGACGGCAGCGTGGAATATCTGCAAAAGGAATGGTGTGGGGAAGGTGTGCGCCTGATATCTTTACCGGAAAACACCGGATTCTGTCATGCAGTGAATCTGGGGATCCGGGAAGCGAAGACACCATATGTGATCCTTCTGAACAATGATACAAAGGCAGAAGCCGGTTTTGTAAGAGGCTTATATGATGCTATCCGCGAAAATGAAAAGATATTTTCCGTCAGTGCGAAGATGCTGATGTGGGACAGACCGGAGCTCATTGATGATGCCGGAGACCGTTATTGCGTGCTGGGCTGGGCCTATTCCCGGGGGAAGGGACGACCGGCGGCGGATTATGATAAGTCTGTCCCGGTGTTTTCCGCCTGTGGCGGTGCCGCAATCTACAGACGATCCGTATTTGAAGAGATCGGTTATTTTGATGAAGAACATTTTGCCTATCTGGAAGATCTGGATATCGGCTACCGTGCCCGGATCTACGGCTATGAGAACCGGTATGAACCGAAGGCGGCTGTGCTGCATTATGGCAGTGCTTCCACGGGATCCAGATACAATCCCCGGAAAACGTTACTTGCGTCTGCCAACAGTATTTATGTGATCGGCAAGAATATGCCGCTTTTGCAGTGTATTCTGAACCTGCCGTTTTTTTTGCTTGGATTTGGCATAAAGTTTTTGTTTTTTTGTAAGAAAAGAATGGGAAAACTATATCTGAAAGGACTGGCAGCTGGACTGAAAAGATCTGTAGGAACCGCAGGAAGACAGCACAAAGTTCCCTTCCGGTGGCATCATCTGGGGAATTATGTGAAGATCCAGTGGCAGCTGTATTTCAATGTGTTTCGAATTCTTATGAAATCTTAAGAAATGGCTTCATAAATTCTTAAGTTGAGAAAAAAACACCGTTATTGTAGAATGAAATCGTTAAAAAGAAGCTTTTCAGACTTACAGATTGGGTGACCCATATGATAAAAGACAACCAGAAAGTCTTTAACAGGCTTCTTGTGATAATGGATGCGCTGATCACAGCCATATCCTTTGTCCTTGCCTATTATATCAAATTTTATATATTGAACGACGGTCCCGGGATCGGTGTCCTGCCTGTGCAGGAGTATTATAAGCTGCTTCCTTTTATTGTACCCGGATATATGTTTCTGTATTACCGGTGCAGCGTGTATTCCCCGAAGCGAACCGTCCGCCGCAGACATGAGATTTACAGCATTCTGCAGGCAAATACCATCGGCCTGGCGGCATTGATCATTATACTGTATATGATCATCCGTGAGATCAACTTTTCACGATCCGTCATGGCAATTTTTTATGTGCTGAATGTATTTCTGACTTCGGTATCCCGCATCATAATGAGAAAAGCGTTGCGGACACTCCGGAAAAGGGGATACAATCTGAAGCATATTTTGCTGGTGGGCTATTCCAGAGCGGCAGAAGAGTATATTGACAGAATCTTAAGCAATCCCCAGTGGGGATATGTTGTATGCGGTATTTTGGATGAGCACATTCCGGGAGGGACTACCTATAAGGGAGTGAAAGTCCTGGGAACGTTGGGGAATCTGGAGTATATTCTTCCGGAGAACAAGCTGGATGAGATCGCGATCACGCTTTCTCTGAAAGATTATGATTATCTGGAAGGTGTTGTGGATATCTGTGAGAAATCCGGCGTGCATACGAAATTCATCCCCGACTACAGCAGTCTGATCCCCAGCAGACCTTACACGGAGGATCTCATGGGACTTCCGGTGATCAATATTCGGTATGTGCCGCTGACCAACACCGGAAATATGATGATCAAGAGAGCCATGGATATTGTCGGTTCCCTGTTCGGCATCATCATTACTTCACCGATCATGCTGTTGTCGGCAATTCTGGTAAAATGTTCCAGTCCGGGACCTGTGATCTTCAAGCAGGAACGGGTAGGACTTCATAATAAATCATTTTATATGTACAAATTCCGCAGTATGGCAATGCAGACTGCAGCGGAGGAGAAAAAGGGCTGGACGGTGCGAAATGATCCCAGAGTCACCGGAATCGGCAAGATCTTAAGACGAACCAGCATTGATGAACTTCCGCAGCTGTTCAACATCCTGAAAGGAGATATGAGCCTGGTGGGACCGAGACCGGAGCGCCCTCAGTTCGTGGAAAAGTTCAAGGAAGAGATCCCGAGATATATGGTAAAACATCAGGTGAGGCCGGGCCTCACGGGATGGGCACAGGTCAACGGCCTGCGTGGTGATTCTTCCATCAAGAAGCGGATCGAGTATGATATTTATTACATTGAGAACTGGACCCTCGGGTTTGACATTAAGATCATTCTTATGACATTTTTCACAGGATTTATCAATAAAAATGCTTATTAACACAAGGAGAAGACAAGATGGCAACAAATTCTAACTACAATGGCGGCAATGGTCAGAGACCAGCCGGAAGCGGAAGAAGACCTTCCGGAAATGGACAGAGACCTGCGGGACAGCGACCTGCGGGACAGCGACCTGCCGGATCGAGACCTGCCGGCAACAGTAACGGACAGAGGAGAGTATCTGCCAAGCAGCGTGCTGCCAAGAAGAGAAGAAAGGTTATCATCTTCGGTGTAGAGATTGCGGTTATCCTGATCATGGTAGCAGTATTGTATCTGGTAATGACCCACACAAATAATGAAGGCCCCAAGGTAACGGTATTAGAGACGGAGGAACTCCGGATTCCGGAAGAAGTACAACAGGACGAAGCAATGAAGGGGTATATGAACATTGCACTGTTCGGTGTGGATGCAACGAAGGACAGCCAGCTGTACAAGGGCAGCCGAAGCGACAGTATTATGATCGCCAGCATCAATATGGATACCGGCGATATCAAACTGGTCAGTGTATATCGTGATACGTATCTGAACATCGGCACGGACTCCTATCAGAAGTGTAACGCGGCTTATTCCTATGGCGGAGCGGAGCAGGCAGTTAAGATGTTAAACATGAATCTGGATATGGATATTACGAACTTTGTAACCGTAGGCTATAAGGGACTGAGTGAAGTGATTGACGGTCTGGGCGGTGTCTATATCGATGTGGACTCTGAGGAAATCAAGCATATCAATAACTACCAGATCGGTATTGCAGAGGTCTTAAAATGTGACTACACACCGGTAACAGAGACCGGAGTACAGCTGCTAAACGGTCTGCAGGCGACGGCTTACTGCCGTATCCGTTATACCGCAGGTAATGATTTCAAGCGTGCCGCACGTCAGCGTGAAGTGATCCAGGCGATTGAAGATCAGGCGAAGAAGGCCGATTACGATACTCTGTCCAAGGTATTTAACAGTGCCATCGATGATGTTTACACCAGCCTGGATTCCAAGGATATTCTGGATCTGCTGGCTAACATCACAAAATATCGTATTGTGGACGAGGGAGGTTTCCCTGAAGAGACCATGCGTGCCACCGGTAACATCGGTGCAAAGGGAAGCAGTGTAGTACCTTTGGATCTGGAGAGCAATGTTGTATGGCTGCATCAGTTCCTGTTTGATGATGCGAACTACACCGTAACCGACAGTGTAAAGGAATACAGTAGAAAGATTGCGTCCGATACGGCACCTTATCTGAATAAATAAGAAAACGAATTGACGAGGGAGTCTTCCGGAGAGCACCGGAGCTCCCTCGTGTCATATGAAAAAGTCTTGTGTAACAGACGGGGATAAAGTATAATAGACCAGAGATTGGGAAAGTAAGGAGCACTCTGCAATGGAGATCGATGTGATCATTCCCCTGTATAAACCGGGGAAAGAATTATTTACATTATTAGATAAGCTTGATAGTCAGAGCGTGCCGATACATGAAGTGATCCTCCTGAACACCGAGGAAAAATATTTTGAGCAGCTGATCTATGGAACCAGATTTCTGGAGAAATATCAGAACATTAAGGTATATCATGTCTCCAAAAGAGAATTTGATCATGGCGGCACCAGACGCATGGGTGTGAAAAAATCTTCCGCAGATATTTTTGTCATGATGACCCAGGATGCCATGCCGGCAGATGACAATCTGATCGAACAACTGACGGAACCGCTGCGGGATCAGGTGGCGGTATCCTATGCAAGACAGCTGCCGAGAGAAGATTGTGCACCGGTGGAATGTTATACCAGGGAATTTAATTATCCAGCACAGTCACGGATCAAATCCGCAGAAGATCTTAAGACATTGGGGATCAAGACATTTTTCTGCTCCAATGTGTGTGCGGCATACCGACGGGAGATCTATGAGGAACTGGGTGGATTCGTAAAACATACCATATTTAATGAAGATATGATCTATGCGGCGAAAGCGGTGGAAGCGGGATATGCGATCGCTTATGCGGCGGATGCCCGGGTGATTCATTCCCATAATTATACCAATGTACAGCAGTTCCAAAGGAATTTTGACCTGGGGGTATCCCAGGCAGAACATCCGGAAGTCTTCGCAGCATATCCTTCGGAGTCCGAGGGAAAACGAATGGTGAAAGATGTGACAGCATATTTGCGGGATCATCATATGTCCGGCAGATTGCCCCATTTTTATATACAATGTGCCTGTAAATATGCAGGTTATCTATTAGGTAAGAACTATAGCAGGCTCCCCGGAAAATGGGTCCTTGCTTTTACTTCCAACAAAGAATACTGGAAACAGAACAGAAAGGATGTATGACTATGTGTGGTATCGTAGGATATATTGGAACAGAACAGGCAGCGCCGATCATTTTAGACGGTCTGTCCAAACTGGAATACCGTGGATATGATTCCGCGGGTATGGCTATTTTTGATGGGGAGAAGATCAACACCAAAAAGGCTGTCGGGAGACTTAAGGTTCTGGAAAACCTGACACACGGAGGCGAGGCTATGAAGGGAACCTCCGGTATCGGGCATACCCGTTGGGCAACCCACGGTGCTCCCAGTGATATCAATTCCCATCCCCATATGAATAACGCCGGTACCATTGCTGTAGTACATAATGGAATCATTGAGAACTATATTCCACTGAAGAAAAAGATGCAGGATAAGGGGTATCAGTTCATCTCTGAGACCGATACCGAGGTACTGGCGCATCTGTTAGACTACTATTATAAGGGAAATCCCCTGGAAGCGATCACTAAGGTATTGCATCGTGTAGAGGGCTCCTATGCGCTGGGTATCATGTTTGCCGATCAGCCGGATAAGATCTTCGCTGCCCGCAAAGACAGTCCTCTGATCGTAGGCAAGAGTGAGAGCGGCAGCTTTATCGCATCTGATGTTCCCGCAATTCTGAAATATACCAGAACCGTATATTATGTAGATAATCAGGAAGTGGTGGAACTGAAGGAAGACGGTCTTAGATTCTTCTCAGTGGACGAAGAAGAGATCACGAAAACCCCCGTGACCATCGACTGGGATGCCAATGCTGCGGAAAAGGGCGGCTATGAGCATTTCATGCTGAAAGAGATCTACGAACAGCCGAAGACGATCAACGATACTATTTCTCCCCGTATCAAGGATAATGATATCGTCATCGAAGAACTGAATATGAGCGATGAGGAGATTCAGGAGATCACAAAGATCCATATCGTGGCCTGCGGTTCCGCATATCACACCGGTGTTACCGCAAAATATGTCATTGAAGGTCTGGCAAGAATCCCGGTAGAGGTGGATGTGGCCAGCGAATTCCGTTATCGTGATCCCATCCTGCAGAAGGGCAACATGGTCATCGTCATCAGTCAGTCCGGTGAGACTGCAGATACGTTGGCAGCTCTTCGGGAATCCAAGGCAAAGGGCTTCAAGGTACTGGGTATTGTCAATGTCGTCGGCAGTTCCATCGCCAGAGAAGCGGACAGTGTTATGTACACCTGGGCAGGTCCCGAGATCGCCGTTGCAACGACCAAGGCTTACAGTGCACAGCTGACCGCACTTTACATGCTGGCTATGAAGTTCGCCAAGGTGCGTGGAACCATTGACCAGGAGAAGTTCCAGAGTATGCTGACAGATTTAAGATGTCTGCCGGATCAGATTGAGCTGCTTCTGGGCCAGAAGCAGAAGATCCAGCATTTCGCCAACCGTTATGTGGGAGCGAGAGATATCTTCTTCATCGGACGTGGTATCGACTATGCGATTTCCCTGGAGGGATCCCTGAAGTTAAAAGAGATCTCCTATATTCATTCCGAGGCTTATGCAGCCGGAGAACTGAAGCATGGCACCATTTCCCTGATCGAAGATGGCACCCTGGTAGTGGCTTTGGCAACCCAGCCGGCTCTGTTCCAGAAGACCATCAGTAATATGGTAGAGGTAAAGGCAAGAGGCGCTTTTGTCATGGCGGTTACCATCGAGGGCAACAAAGCCATCGAGAAGGCAGCGGATTATGTGGTATACATTCCCGAGACAAATCCGTACTTTACCAATTCCCTGGCAATCATTCCGTTGCAGCTGTTTGCTTACTATGTGGCAGTGGGACGTGGCTGTGATGTGGATAAGCCGAGAAACCTGGCAAAATCCGTTACGGTGGAATAACAAGAAAAATCCGGAGAGGTGAAAACTTCTTCGGTTTTTTTGATCTTTCATAATTGCTTCAGAAAGTTATCACAATTCGGTCACATTTGGTGGATATACTATGTTCATAAGGTGAGAGGAAGAAATGGAAATAGTAAAAAATTTCTCACTTACAGATAGGATAGGAGGAAGCATTATGTACGAGAATGATAATTTTTCCGGTTACGAAACCGGCAATGAAAATACAACCGGTACATTCAGCGGAGTAAGCGCTGCGGGAAGTGCAAACGGTTACACCACATACCAGATGGGCGGAAGCACCGGTAGCAATACAGAACCTAAGAACCCCAAAAAGCATGGAGGCTATTTCCGGAAAGCTGTGGTAAGTGTCAGTCTGGGACTTTTCTTCGGACTGTTTGCCGGCATCGGGTTCTATGCGGTACAGCAGGGCACCGGGATGCTTAAGACCGGTACGGATACCGCAGTGGTAGATGAGGTCACTTCCGAAGCTGCAACAGAGAGCAGCCAGAGTACACCGCAGCTTGCGACCAACGTTACTTATGTAGAGTCTGATGTATCTGATGTGGTGGAGAAGGTTATGCCTGCTATGGTATCGATCGTGAATAACTTCACTGAGACAGCAAATGTCTTCGGACAGCAGTATACACAGGAAGAAGCAGCCAGCGGTTCCGGTATCATTGTAGGCAAGACGGATGATGAACTGCTGATCGTATCGAACAACCACGTAGTAGAGAGCGCAGATACGCTGACCGTTACTTTTATCGACGGCAGTGAAGCACAGGCACAGGTCAAAGGACTGGATTCCGATATGGATCTGGCAGTGATCGCAGTATCTTTAAATGATCTGAGCGATGATACCAAGAATGCCATTACCGTTGCTACTTTGGGCAGTAGTGATGACCTGAAGCTTGGTGAGCCGGTGATTGCTATCGGTAATGCGCTTGGATACGGCCAGTCCGTTACCAACGGTATCGTAAGTGCCCTGAATCGTGAGATCACTCTGGAGAACGGTGCTACCGGTACTTTCATCCAGACCAACGCAGCCATCAACCCCGGTAATTCCGGCGGTGCACTGTTGAACATGAACGGTGATGTCATCGGTATCAACTCCAACAAGATCGGTGGTACTACCGTAGAAGGTATGGGTTATGCAATCCCTATCACTTCTGCAAGTCCCATCATTGCAGACCTGATGGAGCGTCAGACCAGAACCAAAGTAGCTGAGGATGAAGTCGGTTACATCGGTATCTCTCTGTCTCTGCAGGAAGTAACTTCCCAGATCTCTCAGATGTACAACATGCCGGAAGGCATCTATGTAGTATCCGTAGAGGAAGGCAGTGCAGCAGCGAATGCCGGTATCATGAAGGGTGATATCATTACCAAATTCGATGGCAGCAGTATCTCTTCCTATTCTGATCTTCAGAAGACATTACAGTACTATGCAGCCGGTGATTCCGCAACCATAACGGTACAGAGACCTCAGAACGGTGAATATGTATCTGTAGAACTGAATCTGACACTGGGCAGCAGACCTGCAGATAAAAAATAAATATAGCGGTTCCCAATACCGAATATTGGAAAGATAGAAAACCCCCGGAAGATCGTCTGAATCTCCCGGGGATTTTGTTTAGAAAAACTTCACTTGTAGCAGTCATTCGAATTAGATATAATAAGCGTAGGCATGAGCAGTGCAAGGATCGTGGATTACGAAAACCGACTGCTTGCAGGCGGGATTACGTAAGACACGATACGTGTAGGGCGAAGCCCGGATATCGAGGTAGCACGAAGTGATACCGAGATAAGCACTGCGAGAAGAAAGCAGCAAGGAATAGTGGATTACGAAAACCGACTGCTTGCAGGCGGGATTACGTAAGACACGATACGTG
>OGGS01000656.1_pt1 | contig 31898 bp, 30 predicted proteins | sample 1571281 | NCBI WGS metagenome assembly OGGS01 (sample SAMEA2582042, study PRJEB24529) | metagenome | biome: Human gut stool | place: China | collected 2011 | reverse complement strand
GTGAAATGAACTTTTCATTTTGAAACGCGCGAACATTTCGATTTGCGGATTATAGATAGATACATTGAATCTTCAATATGTTCTAATAAATACTCTTTCTCCAAATTTGTAATATAAGATTGAGCTAACACACTATCGAGTCCAAGTTTATCTATTAATTTTTTGCAATTAACTTTTGAATTGTAAAGATCGGCCAAACATACATATCTTAAGATTTTAAGTTCAGTTATCTTCTGGTCGGTTTCCAATCTCAAAACTTGATTTCCCAACTTATTTTTTAATTTATCTCCATGATTCAGAAAATACATATACTCAAGTAACAATCCCTTATTCCCAAAGCGCATCCATGACTCCTCAAAACTGGCATTTATTAAATCTTTTTCGTTTTTCGAGATACTATTATATAGTGATCGTGCTTCTTCTTTGTCAAATATTAATTCAATATCTTTAAAGCTGTAATCTTCTCCGAGTAACGTTTTATTCCATGTTTCTTGTCTTAAAGTGATTAAGAACATTAGATTGGATTTATTCGAGAATTCTTTGACTACCTCATTCCAATGATTGTTATCAGGTAGAACATCAATATAAATGATTACTGGAATATTTAACCCTTTACATAATCCATCTAATGAATTTATCGTATCTCGAACATCATTAAAATTCGAAGATAGCTTCAATTCAAACATAGTTCCATCAATATAATTGTTGGACAAGTATCTATATGCTAACGAACTTTTCCCTTGTCCTGATGCACCATGTACAAAAACAATATTATTTGTTGCAAATGCTTTGTTTATCTCATTCAGTTTATCATATCTTATTACATCTAATCCAGCTAGAATATGTTCATATTTAGCTGAAATACCTGAAATATAACCTTCTTTTAATAATTGAATATTATCGCTATCAATATTTTTTACCTGCAATGGAATGATTGTTGAGCCATATTGAGAATGAAATTTAATTCTTTCCTGTACGAATATTCCTATTCGTTGTATTTCTTGAAGAAGTGTTATTCGAGTGACAGGAATTTGTTTTTCAGCCGAAAAACATATCCATGATAGGAGTAATTCAACAGCAATAACAGGGTCAATAAATGGATGTTCCGTTTTAAGTTTACCAACTATATCATTATACAATGATTTTTCACTCACAAGCATTGGTTTTGTGTAATGTGCCAGTATAGTTTGAATTTTATTATCATGGAACCCTTTAGATTTTAATTTTTGACCTAACTTCTTTTTATCACTTAGTTCATCACTTACAGAGCCAAAAGAAATGACTTTCGCTATTACATTAGGATTAGTGCTTGACACCTGAATTATTCTTTTAAAAAACGAATCTTTAGCTGAAAATAAATCCGAAAAAGTTAGTGAATCTGATAGGTTTTTAACTTGAAGACATTCTACATACTTTCCATTGTTATCTATTATATCAAGGTCTTCAAATTCTCCCTCGATATGATAGACGTAATCATCAGTTACACCAAAAACAATCCGATGTAGTGAGTATAAAAATTGCGTTCTGTATCCTTTTAATGCTGCTATTGCACTCATATGGCATTCTATTTTTTTTATAAAGTTAACATAAAATTCAATACCCTCAAAGTAAAATCGTTACGAACTAAAAAATATCATTCATCTTCCCTTTCATTTTCTCCTTATCAGAGATAGTGTAGTAGTGCCGATAGATAGTTTGTGGAGAGTTTCCTGCAAGTTCTGCGACTTGGAGTGGATGAAAACCTTCGTCTATCATCTTGGAGATATAACTACTGCGAGCAGTTCCCCAAGTAACTCGTGATTTGATGCTGCAGCGGTCGCAAATCTTTTGTAATGTTTCATTAACCTTCTCGTTTATTCGTTTAACTCGTCCGTAAAGTTTCTGTTGAGTTGGATTGCATCGCTTGATGGTCGGAAAGACGTAATTCATATAAGCTTCGGTGCGATAGCGTTCGATAATATCTGCTGCTTTGTCGATGATGATGACTCGTGCCTGCTTGTCATACTTAGTACGCTCATAGATAATCTGATCGTCTTTGATTTGATCTCGGGTAAGTAAACAAACATCAATAGCAGACATTCCTCCGGCATAGTAGCTAAACAAAAACAGGTCGAGGTAGAATTGTTCCTTCTTGGTAAGCAACATTCGGTCGAAAGACTCTATCTGTTGCATCACTTCTGGTGATACTCCTTTTGGGGTAGTAATGCGATGTTTTAGCTTCTCCTTAAATGAACCAAAAGCGTTAAGATTCACGTTGTACACTCCTTGCTCTTTAGCGTATAGACAGACTGCCTTCAATTTTCGAAGTTTACCACTGACATCACCAGTGTTTCCCCTCTTTGCTGCCCTCACTTGTATCCACACTACAAAATCTTGAAGGAATTTCTCTGTTAGGTCGCGAAACCTATACTTCGTAAAATCCCGATGATACTTACTTCGAGTAAATTCTTGCAACGAGGTGTTTAGATAGCGATACTTTCGTGATGTAGATAGGCTTTTAAGTACACGACTATTTTTATATCGTTCCTGATTATCGAATTTCGTCGCCAATTCTTCAATAACATCCGAGATTGGAATATATTTGTTTCGGTAGTTTGGATCAGTATCATAATAGTGAGATAGCTCCACGGGAATCCAATCCTTACCTTGGGCATCCCAGCGCTCGCCAACTTTGAGGTATTTAAGTTTCTGTTGCTGGAGAAACTTATTCTTTTCGGAAGATTCTTTACCAACGAAAAGTTGTGACTTCTGATCCCAGTCAGAGTAGAGTCCTTTGATGTTGATCACCTTGGTTACGCGGGTATATCCTCGCTTATAAAACACCATTTCGAGTTTGACAAAATTGATATTTTTAGGGTCTCTTTTCCCTTTTATATTTACTGTAAACATAACAATGATTTTTGAAGTTTTTTCGCTTCAAAAAAGTCATTGAAATCGATCAAAAAAAGAGGTATAAAAGAAAAAACTACAAAAATGGGAAAAACCGTACGTTTTTAAGACTTAAGTATTTGTATTTTAACAACTTAGTGACTACTAGATGTATATGTAAAAAAAAGGTGGGTCCGTGATGGAGACACCCTTTTTATTTTTATTCACCTCATTTTTAGATATACAAAGAAGCGGGTTGTTTTTGCTCGAATTACTAACTTTTATTTCATAGGTAAAATCGGTGCAATTAGTATTTGTACAATGTATACTACTTGTCATAATCCTGACACACTTTTTCGTAGTGACGGAGTACGGTTTCGATTGAGCAACCTAGATACTGTGCTACCTTTTCATACGGCACTTCGTTTAAAAGTAAATGTTTAATGAATATAGACTTCGTCATTCCCATCGTAATCACATTCTCAAGTTTAAGCATCTTTGAAACCTTTCTCAACGTCTGGTTGGTCAGCTCCGAGATTCGCTTGATTCTTCCGAGTTGTTGTTCGGGAAAGTTGTGCTTATGGGTAAAGATGGGAAGCAAATAGTCGTCGAAACACATCGGCTGATATTTGTCGATGATATGTAATGTGTCAGAACACAAAGGAATAACAGCTATATTCTCAGACGAATTCCGCTTGCAATACAAATATCCTTTCTTGATGGAGGATATTTTAAGCGACGCCATCTCATTTATTGTCGAGCCGCCAGTATAATATCCAAATAGGAACAGGTCAATATAAAATTCTTCCTTCTCTGTGAGTTTAGCCCGGTTCATAAACTCTATCCGTTCAATTGCGATATAATCCACCGATAAAGGTTCTTCTTCTAACTTTACCGGAATTTTTACACTTTCAAAAACCGAGGTGTCGGCATTAGCCTCTCGGAATACTCGACGGAGTTTTTGCAATTTATTCTCGACATTGCATCCATTCAAGTGGTTGATGTACTTTTGAAGAAAGCGCGTGTCAATATCATCAAAGGTCAGTGTCTTGAAATCTCGTTTCATTACAGTTTGGGTGAAATTGCACAGACAATTCCGGACATACCGAAATTTTCGTTCGTTTTGAGAGCCAGTAATTATCTGACAGTTTCTTTCCCTTTCAATTTGCGACAGGTATAGTAATAGCTTCTCAAAAGCTTGTGATACATTTTTTCTCATAACAGATGTTTTTTAGTGATGAATATTCTACCGATTTTGCATCGGTATATAAAAGAATAGGGTGTCTGAACGGAAAAGGTTTGTCGAGACGGAAAATTATTCACCGAAAATCGAGTTCATCTCTTTGAGCATCTCATCCGTCTTGGTATTCTTGTAATAGTGTTTGTAGATCACCATCGGACTATTGCCTGCCATCTCGGCCACAACATATGGAGAATAACCTTGATCTACCATGCGGGTAATGAAACTGGCACGGGCTGAGTACCACGTCAGTTTGTCTTTGATCTTTAGCAACCGGCAAGCTTTGGCAAGCGTCAAGGTCATCTTAACCGTAAGGTTACTGATTCTCTTCGTTCGCTGCATATCTGTCTTGTGCTTGTGAGTGAAGACTGGAAAAATATAATTCTCAAATCCAGTACCACGATACTTCTCGATTATCTTTTTCGCCTTTTCAATTAAAAGTGGTTTGGCTTGTTTGGGAAACTTCATGCGCTCATAGATGATTTTATCCTCTTTGATGCAGTCCCAAGTCAGATGGCAGACATCCACATTGGCCATACCTCCGGTATAGTAGCTAAATAGAAATAGATCAAGGTGCAATTGTTCTTTCTGCGAGAAAAGGCTTCTATCGACAGCTTCCAGTTTCTCCAAAACCATGTGAGATGTTGCTTTAGAGGTGGTTGGTTCCCATTTGATATTATCACCCAAGCATTCGAATGCTTTCATATCCACTCCATAGATGCATTGTTTCTCAGCATAACGGCAGGTGGCGCGCAGACGGCGGAGTTTTTGAGTCAAACCTCCTTTGTTTCCGTTTTTAATACCTACTTTCTGAATATAGAGAGTGTAATCAAGCAGAAAACGTTCATTGATCTCTTTGAAATAGTAAGAGGAGAAAGAACGATTATAGACCTCCTGTGTGAATCGAGTCAGTGAATTTTTGATCTCTTTGTAACAACGGGTATTATTAATGCTTGTGATGATCCGCCCATTTTTATATCGCTCTTTATGAGTAAACTTTTCGATTAGAGAATCGATCATTTGAATAACAGAGAGCGATTTTATCTCTTCTTTGCGAGTTTGAACTTCATTGAAACAGTGAGACAGTTCGACTGGTGACCAAACTCGCCCCTCATAATCCCAGTCCTCAGCGACTGTTTGGTACTGGTTCTTGAGTTCGAACAAGATTTTGTTCTTAGCAGTAAGGGTACTGCCATTGCCTTTAAAGGCTTGGGATTGATTATCCCAGTCCTTGACTGGACCGGAAACATTGAGCACTTTGGTTACTCTTGCATAACCTGTTTTGAAGATAATCATTTCGAGTTTGACCATCTTCGGGTCTTTAGGGTTTGCTTTCCCTTTGATGTTGATCGTAAACATAAAAATAGAGTTTAGCATTCGTACGGATTATTGCTCCGGTAGTCAAAAGACCCACTAGAGCAGACTACATCAGAATAGTGCTTCCCTCCTCAAAAGGTTTAAATCACTCTAAATCCATAAATGCGAATCTCTATCAACATCCATAAAAACAGAGACTTACATCAGCTATTGATGTAAGTCTCGTAAAGTAAGGCTTCCACAATCGAACGCCTTACTAATTAAATATGATAGATGTTTATGGTTTGTAATACTACCTTATTTCCCGATGCAGCATATTTACATCACTGATTATCAGTGACCATTCATTTTAATCGGTACAACCTCTGTTTTGACAAATACACAGAATGTGGGGACAAATGCTAATCGTTGTATTTCATAGCTTTGCATATACGTGTTGTACCGCTTCTTTTCAACTCTTTTGTGGAATGTCCGCTATCAGATACAATGTATTGAGTGATAGGATATTTCCGCAGGTATGTTACAGAACGCTTGTTGAATACAAAGGTAGTGGTTTTCTTGGGATTTCGGTGGTTTGCGTTGTGTTTTTTTTATTAGTCAAGTACAATGAAATATTTGATTCATTGGAAAAAGTGTAGCAAAACTGAATTATTCGCTTGAAAAAGTGTAGAGCAGTGCTTGTATACTTTAATTTGTGGTTTTGAATCTTGCTATATTATACCTTATCTGATATAATGATGCTGATAATGAAATAAATTATACCTCTTGTGGTATAATATGAGATATTTATATTAACTTTGCACCCGAAAAGGTATAAAGTTGAATGTTTATGAACAATCTTTCTATTACGGTCAAGATGTTGCGAAAGCAGTATAACCTGACGCAAGAAGAACTTTCGTTGAAGTCGGGGGTCGGATTGCGCTTTGTGCGAGACCTCGAACAAGGGAAGGAAACGCTGCGTCTTGATAAGGTGAATCAGCTTCTTGACTTCTTCAATTATGAAATGGTTGCAACTTCTAAAATTGATAATCAATGAGGCAAGCTCATATATTTTACAAAGACCAATTGGCAGGGATTCTTACGGAAAACGATGCAGGATATGAGTTTCGTTATTTGCCGGAATATCTCTCTTTGGAAACGGCAAAGGCTGTCAGTCTGACATTGCCTTTACAGGAAGCGATTTATACAAGTTCTGTACTATTCCCGTTTTTCGATGGTTTGATTCCTGAAGGATGGCTGTTGGATGTTGCATTGCGGAATACAGACATCAGTATTCTTGACCGAATGTCGTTGCTCATGACCTGTTGTAAAGATTGTATCGGAGCGGTAAGTGTTGTTCCTGTGGATGAAAAGGAGGTGAGCCATGTGTAATTGTCTGTATTGTTATCGTCCTCTCCTAAAGGGGGAAAAGGATATGCACACGGCTTGTATAAAGAAGTTCTTTGGGACAACAACATTGCCTGTCCTTGATTATACGACAGAGCAATTAGATCAGCTTGCACTGCAGATTATTCAAGACCAAACCTCTTTGACTGGTGTCCAGCCTAAATTGTCCTTGCATCTGAATGAACATGAGGGCAGCAAACGATTGACCATTGTCGGACTGTGGGGAGGTTATATCTGTAAACCACAGACCTCGCAATATGAAATGATGCCGGAGGTAGAGGATTTGACCATGCACCTTGCGGAGGTTGCACGTATAGAGGTGGTTCCTCACACGCTGATGAGAATGGCAGATGATTCGCTGTGCTATCTTACTCGCCGAATTGACAGGACTCCTGCCGGAGAGAAGATTGCGATGGAAGATATGTGCCAATTGACGGAAAGGCAAACGGAGCATAAATACAAGAGCAGCTATGAGCGTATCGGCAAGGCTGTTTTGAAGTATTCGTCTTTGCCTAAAATGGATGTTACCAATTTCTTTGAGCTGGTACTTTTTTCTTGGCTGACAGGAAATAACGATATGCACTTGAAAAATTTCTCTTTGTATGAAGCAGCGGATAAGATACGTTTGACTCCTGCTTACGATTTGCTGAATGCAGCTATTATCAATCCAAAGGATGATGAAGAACTGGCATTGACCTTGAACGGGCGTAAGAAAAAGCTTCAAAGGGAAGATTTTATCAAATCAGCAGTCACTTTGGATATAGAGAATGTGATTGTAGAACGACTGATAAATAAGTATATCAAGCTATTGCCTAAGTTTGAGGCAGTCATTCAAAGTTCTTTTCTTAGTGCTGAATTAAAGGAAAAGTATGGCGAATTGTTGAAGGAACGAGTTGAGAGGCTTTCCACAAATGCTACAAAACGATAAATATACAATATTATGGATACATTAGGTTTTTCAAAAGTAACATCATTGTTCATCCTAACTTTAATAGAAAGAGACGATGGACAAAAGAAACAAATTTTGGAGACGCCAACAAATGGCACGTGTATTTAAGGCTCGCATGATTCTTTATGCTGCTTACGGGCATTGTATCATCCGTGAGGATGGAAGTCATTATGAACATCCTCATTGGTTTGAGTTGGCTAAAGAGAAATGGGCGCAAGTTTACAAGACTACTGGAACTCCGTGTAGTTGTTGGATGTGCAGAGGCATGGAATATGACCGTAAGGGGTACAAAAAAGAAACTTTACGGATTATTAGGGAATCAATGGAGTAGCCTAAATAATCATAAATTGGATCCATACGTATTTGTATAGTTCCAATTTATGATTTATTGTAATCATTTGTTTAGTTATTCGATTCTTTCGAATAACTGATAGGCAATAACATAATCGAAAATACTCATAAGACTTGATACGGATTACGACCTTTGTGAATTATTCCTTAATTGTGACTTCTTAGGTTACTATAATTCCGCAATTTGGGGATTCACATAACTGCCGTTACGAATAATCCATTGTTACCATGTATTATTTGAACAAAAGGTAAATCCTGTGATTGCTGCTCTTCCCTCAATTCTTCAAACTGCTTCTTGTCTGTGTCACTAGGAGTATTAAGTGCATTGGGGTGTGAATGCCACTCTCCTAAATAACGAACCTGATTATATGTTAGTTTCGTTATTCGCTTATACTCATCCGTTAAACCTTTGAAACCTCGGACAAACGACACGGATGTATGGATACTATCTTCTGGGGCTGGTTTCATATAATACACATAAATGCTATTGTGGTCACGGTCATAACTACCAAATAAGCAACCTCCAGTCTCCTTGTCAGGCGAAGCATTTACCATTATTTGTATCTCTTTTTCTACTGCATTTGAAATATAAACCTGAATATTACCCTGTGTTTCGAGATGCCAGTCTGTTATGGTCATTGGCAATCTTGACACTATCCCATTTTCAGCATCAAAGTGCCAAATACTCAAACAAGCTTGCCCCAACGCATAATATTTTCTAATTTGTTTAGAAATGATAGCCGACAACACACGTACATTCTCATAGTTAAGAATCATCGATTCTGATCTACAACTGAAAGTATTTGTACTGACAGTCTCAGTCTGTTCCAAATGATGGGCAAACCTTTCATCCACTATTAGATTACGATAATAATCCATCTCCAAAAAGTCGAGACGGGAAATTCTATCCTTGTCTTCTATTAGCAATACGACATCATCCCCCTTGGGGTTCAAGAATGAGGTACATTTACGGAAAGTACGTTCATCATTTGCAAGTTTCCTTTCAACAGCTATGGAAGTGCTAAAATCCATTAACAACTCAGTGTCTTTAAAAAGACGCTCTCTATCATTTCGACTTAACGTTAGAAAGTTTCCGTCTATGGCATTTATTTTCTGAAACAAGATGCCATGATAGCTATCTTTGATGGAACGAACCTTTGAGGTCATCACTTTGTCAGTGGTAAGCGTATGGCGACTAAGATTATGTGGCAACAATATATCACAATCTACTAAATTGATTTCTTCGGAGCATCCTTGTCTCACAAAATGGTCGATTACAGCAGATCCAAGTGTACCAGTCCCGACAACACTCACTTTCTTGAACCATTCTTTGATTCCATTATTGATGGCGTTTCCATTACGCGAGATCATGAACTCTAATAGTACAACTTCTACAGACAATTCATAAAACCATTTTTCAAACGCATCCTTGCTAAGAACTTTCTTTTTGTGTACTATATCTTTGGGAAAGCAATCTGTCTTTATGAGAAACAACTCTTGTGAAGTTTTTTTATTATCTTCGCTTGTTTGAGTGACATAGATCAATATAAGTAACGGAAGTGTAGCCTTCCCTGCGATGCTTTTTGTCAAAACAGCTAAGAGACTATCCGTTAGTGAGAAATGGCCTGTTGACTGAACGTCTTTCAAATCTCCCATCGTTTGGGGTATCCGTACAAAATTGCTTGCATGGATTTTTTCAGTGGGAATACCGACCAAATAATGGGTAGCTTTGTTCCTCTCTACAAACTCCAATGTAGAAGAAAACTTCGTCTTTTTTGAATACTTAATGTATGGATTGTTGTCAGAACGTTCATTCAAAATGCAGCAGACCTCTTGAAAACCAAAGAACACCTCTAACGGACGGTTTGGCTCATGTAATTTGTTTATGCTATTCAAGCTAAACCAACGTCTTATGGAATTTAAGAAATCGTGCGCATTAAACTGTGGTCGAATATCTGCAAATGCAACATCTGACACACATAATGATACTGGCCGTGTAAACGGCTTAGCATTTGAATGAGGAAGCTCCGTTGGAAAATCTTTTCTTAGTGCATAGACTTCTGGTATATTGATGTCTTCAGGATGGCAAATAATTGCAATTTCCTCCTCATCACATATTCTATAAATAGGCTCGTCTGGAATTTCAAGATGCGTCATACGCATTTTGATAATGGCATCCCCCTTGCCATTGACATAACACAGCACATCTTTTGTGTAAGGATGTGCTATGGCTGTCTTATAGATAGCTTTGGCTCTCGGAAGTTTTAGATGTTCACCTCTAATTGGAGAGCCATTTGTTATTTTATGGTTATAAGTTGTCATCTTCCAGCGCGTGGTGCAGGATTAGAAATAGATGATGCTCCCGCCACTGTAGAAATTTCTCTAAGAGTTTTTCCGTTTGCGGTAATCTTAAAAACAATGGGCTGTGGTATATTCCCCAATTTGCTATGTGTCGCAGTATTAAGGAAATGTGAAGAACCAGACTTCAGTTTCTTTATATATTGCTCTTTAGCTTCGTAGCAAGGGGGATTGTTATTATCGTCCTTGATTTCATTTGAAGAAGCGATAACATGAGCAGAATTACCAATCTGTTTGTCCAGTATAGCCTCAGCAGATGGTTTGATTTCCTCCTTGTTGTCTGAATCATTGAAGAATGACCAAGAGCAATGATGTGGTGCGAGGAAAATATTCCACTTTAATTTTTCTTCGTCTGTATTATTTTCAAGTATGTGTTGCCAGATTTCGTGTTCAGCATCACTGCCCATAAGCACACGGCTCTTGTAACCCGTGTATCCGTCTATTTTAAAACCAAACTGCACAACGATAGAAGTTGCATTCTTATCATCATACTTCTTACTAGTCTCAACATCTTCCTTAAATGGAGCATGAATGAACATTTCTAACCAAGATAAGTTTGCCCCATGAACAGTTGTTACGAGTTTGCCAGGAACGTAACAATATCTGCTGTCGAACTCTTTGTCTTTATCGTATCCGATAATTCTCAAATAGTTGCCTTTAGATCCATTGAAGTTCTCGTCATCATCGTATAGTTTTCTACGTCGTTTTGCTTCTTTGCGTATGTCTTCTGCTGGTGCAGATAAATCATTGTTTAAGCCACGAGGAGTAATCCACAATTCTTCTATGATAATTTCATCTTTGTTTTTGTTTTTATCATAATAAACCACATCACCATGATAAAAGTTTCCAGCAAATCCTTTGCAATGATCGTCATGAGGGTGAGTGCTGATGAATAGGTCAACATACGGACGTCCTGCGGCATCCTTATGCAACTCTTTCAGCAAATCAGCCTTTACATCAAACATCACTTGTTTTCCATTACTATCGGTTAAATCAGCCAATATTTGGCAATCAACAATTATGGTCTTACCGTTATCTAACTTAATCAACGTGCAATCAGCGTTACCCACTGGATAATACTTAATAATATGTTCCATAGCTTAACTTTTTTAGTAATTATTCTTATCGTCATCCAAATTCAGAAAGACGTTATATAGTCTCTTTGCATATCTTCTACCATTTGTATATGCAAACCATGTGGTAATAAATGAGACTATAACACAGATGATTCCTCCCCACAAGAAAAAACGTCCAAGTGGTAGTGGCATGCCCCAAATGTTGATAACTGCAAGAGTAAACAAAACAATACCATCTAGAAATATTGCCGCAGTTAGGTTGCGATAAAAACCATATCTGATTCTCCGCAAACACACCTAATATTTTTAGTATATTAGCGCTCAATCTGAATGTTCACTTCCACATGCTGTTTCTCGACGGTGTGTATGTCGAGCAATCCCACGGCTCAGCGCGTTTCCGCTGGGTCAAGGCGCCGACCAGCCCAGAGCTCACCCAGCTGACGCACACCATCGCCCACCGGGTGGGTCGCTATCTGGAACGGCAAGGCCTGCTGGAACGGGATGTCGAAAACAGCTATCTGGCCTCGGATGCGGTGGATGACGACCCGATGACACCCCTGCTGGGGCACTCGATCACTTACCGTATCGCTGTCGGTTCACAGGCGGGGCGAAAGGTGTTCACTTTGCAAACTCTGCCGACCAGTGGTGATCCGTTCGGTGACGGGATTGGCAAGGTAGCCGGGTCCAGCCTGCACGCCGGCGTGGCGGCCAGGGCCGATGAACGCAAGAAGCTCGAACGGCTGTGCCGGTACATCAGCCGCCCGGCGGTATCCGAGAAGCGGCTGTCGTTAACACGAGGCGGCAACGTGCGCTACCAGCTCAAGACGCCGTACCGGGACGGCACCACGCACGTCATTTTCGAACCATTGGATTTCATTGCAAGGCTGGCCGCCCTGGTACCGAAGCCCAGAGTCAACCTAACCCGCTTCCACGGGGTGTTCGCACCCAACAGTCGGCACCGGGCGTTGGTCACGCCGGCAAAACGGGGCAGGGGCAACAAGGTCAGGGTGGCTGATGAACCGGCAACACCAGCACAACGGCGAGCGTCGATGACATGGGCGCAACGGCTCAAGCGTGTTTTCAATATCGACATCGAGACCTGCAGCGGCTGCGGCGGCGCCATGAAAGTCATCGCCTGCATTGAAGACCCTATAGTGATCAAGCAGATCCTTGATCACCTGAAGCACAAAGCCGAAACCAGCGGGACCAGGGCGTTACCCGAAAGCCGGGCGCCACCGGCTGAGCTGCTCCTGGGTCTGTTTGACTGACGAGCCTGAAGGCCAACGATACCAATCAAAATGCTGCGTTCACAGCGCCGCGGCAGGGATCCGCCGTGCTGGTTGTCGGAAAAGGAGCCGCTAGTGGGAAAGAGGAGGGTAAATTTTCAGCGTTGCTGGCTCCCCGTCAGCCGGATTGGGTTGCATCGCAGGGGTGTCGAAAGAGTCAACTGCGGTCCAAAGCTGTTGGACTTGGGTGAAAAGGGCGTTTATTCTTCCTATACGTTGTCGGCAGCGGGCCAAAAAGGAATACGTCCATGCCCATCGAGGTGAAACCGGCTGTGAGCGCGGGTTCAAGCATATAGCCCGACAGGCGCGTATCCTTGCCGATCACGACACGATGGCGGTGGTCACCGCGACGAAAGACACGGCCAGCCGCCATGCCGACGCGCAAGGCGGTTTCCGCCGTCATCGCGCCTTCGTTGGCTTTGCCACGAATACCGTCTGTGCCGAAATATTTGCGCACCATAAGGTCGATTATCCTGTCGTCGGGTCGCCCTCAAAGGGGACATGCCTGCTGAACCGCGAATATAGAGAAATATCCCGAATGTGCAGTTAACGAATTCTTGCGGTTTCTTTCAGCGCCGCCAATACCGCCAGCCCGTCGCGCAAGGGGCGCGGCTCGTGTGTGCGGATGAAGTCAGCTCCACCTGCGGCGGCGGCAAGCTCTGCAGCGAGTGTCGCGGCCCCGACATCCCCCGGACCACGGCCTGTGAGCGCGCGCAGAAAGGATTTGCGCGAAACAGACAGAAGCACCGGCAAATCGAAGCGCAGCCGCAATTCATCGAACCGCGCCAGCACCGAGAGCGAGGTTTCGGGAGCAGCCCCCAGAAAAAACCCCATGCCGGGATCAAGGACAAGGCGGTTGCGTTTGATACCGGCACCCGTCAGCGCCGCGATGCGCGCGTCAAAGAACGCCGCAATGTGATCCATGATGTCGCCAGCGGGTGCCTCGCGCCGATCTGCCTGCCCGTCTTGCACCGAATGCATAACGACGAGTTTGGCAGATGATTTCGCCAATTGCGGATAGAACGCAGCGTCTGGAAAACCGCGAATATCATTGAGATAGGCCACACCACGCGACAAGGCATAGGCTTGCGTCGCGGGTTGATAACTGTCGAGCGAGACGGGAATGCCATCTGCCTTGAGCGCGTCCAGCACCGGCGCGGTACGCGCGATTTCTGTGTCGGACGAAACAGGCGCGGCGTCGGGATTGCTGGATGCCGGACCGAGGTCGATCACATCTGCCCCCTCGGCCATCAGCTTACGCGCCTGCGCAATGGCTGCGTCTGGCGCCAGATACCGGCCTCCATCGGAGAAACTGTCCGAGGTTATGTTGACGATGCCGAAAATGATGAGCGATTTATTCATGGGGGCTTCTATAAACCATAAATGCAGTTATAATCGAACAGTATATCATCGAATCTGGTTACATCCAACAACCAGTTAACAGTTTCATCTACACGCTTTGCATATTTATTGTTCTTGTAGGTCTTGTTTTTTATAGACTGAAGGTCTATTCCCTTTTTGCATTTAATTTTCTTTCGTATAGCGGTTTTGTTTTCCTCTGTAAACTCATTGTCGTCAGCATAAAGCATCGCAATAGTTGGCTTCAGCCTGTTGCAAAACAGAATTTTGCCAGGATATACCAATGAAATGTCTCTTAGCACAAGGCGCAACAAGAAAAATAGTGCAGAACTGATAGTTCCCAATGACAAGACATAGACCAATGCCTTGCCCCACATCTTAGTTTCAAGGAATTCATCTATTCCCATCGCTAATCCAACAAAAATCGGGACTACGAGGAATATATAGGCAGGTTTTATACGTGCCTTACTATAATAAACCTTGTTACGCTTTTCTTTTGTCTCTTTGTCAACCTGTCGCATATATTTTAATTTGCTTTATAATAACACAAACACCAATAACCTGGATTATTTGAATCCTTGGGTGCTTCTTCCTTGTTGAAGTATTCTTGGTTATATGCATCCGCAAATGATTTGTTAGAGCAACTCACATGCATTTCGCCATTATTGCGGATGTCTATCAAGATGTTTCCTCCTTGATTGTTCTGAATGTGCTCCAACCCTCGACTATTCCATTTGTCGTAAGCCAAATGTTGGCACTTCGCATTGCCAATTAGTGTGAGTTTGGGATTCATAATATCCAAAAAAGTAAAATCTTTGTCACTGTCTCTGCCATGATGAGGAGCTATAAGCACGTCTAGGTTGGCAATATCATCTTTATGGTGTTCAAGTAAATGATTTATAGTCCCCATTCCTGCGTCTCCACAGAAAAGAAGTTTTCGTCCTTGAATACAATAGAGAATAACATAGGAAGAGTCGTTCCAATCTCCTGCCGCCTCTGCTGCCTTTATTAGTTCCTTCGTTGGGGAGAGTATCTTGAGGTAGTCATCAGATAATGCACCATTATCATCCTCTGCAAAGTATTTAGCGGTAGTCCCATCATAGAATGTTAAAGATTTTGGATTATATTCACTTTTGCGCAACCGTTGATAGCAGTCCCAATCCTCTTTCTTATAACGTCCACAATTACCATACTCATCAAAACTTTGCTCTTTGGTATTTGTTGTATCCCAGAAATTTATGATTAGCTTGCTGTTTGCAAGATTCTTCAAGCCGTCCATGTGATCCATATCTGGGTGAGTCTGAATGTATCTGAAGATGTCTGACATATGCCATCTTTTTATATATTCCACAGGATTTGTTGGATATGCTTTCATGTTGAAGTTTCCCTTGATAGTATTGACTGACTCTGTACTAAAGGTAACACCAGAGGACTGTTGCTCAACAATGTTTCCGCAACAAATATCAATCATAGTAACCTTTCCATTATCATGCTGAATAATAGAGCAGTCACCTTCATCAACGTTTAAAAAGTGTATCTTTGCCATAGGCGATATATCTTTAATTGGGAGCAATATCACTCCGTCATAAATAGTAGCAAATCTTATACCTATGGCTCATTGAATAAATAAGCTGGTAAAATTGACGGATATTTCGTTGGTCTTATGTCAAATTGACATGGTTGGCATCGGCTTAAATGTCACATATGGATTTTTTTTAGATTTTTATAATGTTCATCTACCAATAGACTTACTTCATCCATTGATATTTCTCCCTCAATATGTTTACGAGCTGTTTCAATGAGGAAATCGGATACACGCAGATTGTCAACAGCCTGCAAACCTATGGACGTTCTCTACAATTTGGCTCGCTCACGCTTGTCCAAATCTTTATCATTCAAGTATTCATCAAATACATACATGTCCTTATCATGTTTTGCTCAGAATTCTGTTTTTCAGAACACAAAAGTACAAAAATTATCCCGGTTATCGAATATAATTCCCTATATTTGCATCATAAAATAGTATCAAAGAATGAAACTGAATAGAATAAAGGCTGTGCTTTCGGAAAAAGGCATTTCTCAAACATGGTTAGCCAAACAATTGGATAAAAGTTTTAGCATGGTCAATGCTTATGCTTGCAATAGGATTCAACCTAATTTGGAAACGCTTCAGCGGATTGCCGAGATTCTACAGGTTGATTTAAAGGATTTAATAACCGATAAAAAAGAAAGACTGCAATAGAGCTTAAAGCGATTCGGTAGTCTTAGTGGATGTAATTGTACTCTATGCAAGATTGAAAATGCGCTGAATATCAGGATGCTAAATGGTAAGATAAATAAGTAGTAACTACTCATAATAAGGCAAGGATATGTCAACACAAAGTGAAGCGGCATTGGAAGCCGGATTGATAGCCACTCTTCAACAGATGGACTATGAATATGTCCAAATTGTAGAAGAGGATAATATGTATGCTAATTTTAAACGACAGTTGGAGGTTCACAATCGCAAACGTTTAGAGGAACATGGGCGTAGTGAATTTACGACAGAAGAGTTTGAGAAGATTCTCATATACCTTGAAGGTGGTACTCGCTTTGAAAAGGCAAAGAAACTCCGTGACTTATATCCGCTTGATACGGCTGATGGACAGCGTATATGGGTGGAATTTCTAAATAGGCAGCAGTGGTGTCAGAATGAATTTCAGGTTTCCAACCAAATCACGGTGGAAGGACGTAAAAAATGCCGTTATGATGTGACGATTCTAATTAATGGTTTGCCACTTGTGCAGATTGAATTGAAACGTCGTGGCGTGGAACTTAAACAGGCATACAATCAAATACAGCGTTATCACAAGACTTCGTTTCACGGATTGTTTGATTATATCCAGTTGTTTGTTATATCCAATGGTGTTAACACTCGCTATTTTGCCAATAATCCAAATAGTGGGTATAAGTTCACATTCAACTGGACAGATGCCGCCAATCATCCATTCAATGAATTGGATAAGTTTGCTGTATTCTTTTTGGAAAAATGTACACTTGGCAAAATCATAGGAAAGTATATCGTGCTGCATGAGGGTGACAAGTGTTTGATGGTACTTCGTCCTTACCAATTCTATGCGGTAGAGAAGATTTTGGATCGTGTACAAAACTCCAATGATAATGGTTATATCTGGCATACAACAGGTGCTGGAAAAACATTGACCTCATTCAAGGCCGCACAACTTGTATCAGAATTGGATGATGTGGATAAGGTGATGTTTGTTGTTGACCGTCATGACCTCGATACTCAGACGCAATCGGAATACGAGGCGTTTGAACCGGGTGCAGTGGATAGTACCGACAATACGGATGAACTCGTGAAGCGACTTCAAAGCAATTCCAAAATCATCATAACCACCATTCAAAAACTTAATGCGGCAGTTAGTAAGACTTGGTATAGCAGTAAGATTGATGCTATCCGTCATTCACGCATCGTGATGATTTTTGATGAGTGTCACCGTAGTCATTTCGGGGATAGCCATAAAAAGATTATGAAGTTCTTTGATAATGCCCAGATTTTTGGCTTTACGGGAACACCTATCTTTACTGAAAATGCAGTGGATGGACATACGACAAAAGAAATTTTCGGCAATTGTCTTCATAAATATCTCATCAAAGATGCTATTGCTGATGAAAATGTGCTCGGCTTCCTCGTGGAGTATTATCACGGTAACGAGATTGTAGATAACGATAACCAAGCTCGTATGGAGGAGATAGCAAGATTTATCCTTAACAACTTTAATAAATCTACATTTGATGGAGAGTTTGACGCATTGTTTGCTGTGCAGTCTGTTCCTATGCTTATCCGCTATTACAAGATTTTCAAATCATTGAATCCTAAAATCCGTATAGGTGCAGTATTTACATACGCAGCCAATAATAGTCAAGATGATGAACAGACCGGTATGGGCACGGGAAAATATGTCAGCGAAAATGTGGGCGAAGCAGATGAACTGCAATCCATTATGGATGATTATAATGAAAACTTTGGTACATCTTTTACCACAGAGAATTTCCGTGCTTATTATGATGATATCAACCTGCGCATGAAAAAGAAGAAAGCGGAAATGAAACCGCTTGACCTTTGTCTTGTCGTGGGAATGTTCCTTACAGGCTTTGACAGTAAAAAGCTGAACACGCTTTATGTGGATAAGAACATGGAATATCACGGGTTGTTGCAAGCGTTCAGTCGTACCAACCGAGTGTTGAACGAGAAGAAACGATTCGGTAAAATCGTATGCTTCCGTGACCTGAAAAACAATGTTGATACGTCTATAAAACTGTTTAGCAATTCCGACAATCCTGAAGATATAGTACGTCCTCCGTTTGAAAAAGTAAAGCAGGAGTACAAGAGTTTGGCAACAGATTTTCTGCAAAAATATCCAACGCCAAGTAGTATAGACCTTCTACAAAGTGAAAATGACAAGAAGAATTTTGTACTTGCGTTCCGTGACATTATTCGTAAACATGCAGAAGTTCAGATATACGAAGATTACAGCGAGGATGCTGAAGACCTCGGTATGACCGAACAGCAGTTTAACGATTATAAGAGTAAATACCTTGATATTACAGTTGGGTTTATTGATCCACCTGCTACACCGTCAACTGTTGCGGAAGATCCTGCCCCATACGGGAATAATCAAGGGCTGGAAGACATTGATTTCTGTCTTGAACTTCTGCATAGTGACATTATCAATGTGGCGTATATTCTTGAACTCATTGCGGAACTTGACCCATATAGCGATGATTATTCAGAAAAGCGCAAGCATATCCTTGATACAATGATTAAGGATGCTGGAATGCGAGGCAAAGCAAAACTCATCGACGGCTTTATTCAAAAGAATGTAGATGAAGACAAGGAAAACTTCATGAATGGGCGCAATAGAGCAGATGGAACAAATGAATTAGAGGAACGTTTGAACCAATATATTGTGTCAGAACGCAATAAGGCTGTAAGTGATTTGGCTAATGATGAACAAATTTCTGCCGAAGTGCTTAATCTTTACATAAAAGAGTATGACTATTTGCAAAAAGAACAGCCTGAGATTATACAAAAGGCATTGAAAGAAAAGCATCTCGGTCTTATCAAAACTCGCAAGGCTTTGACGAGAATTATGGAAAGATTGCGTAGTATTATAAAAACGTTTAATTGGGAATAATTAAAAGTTATTCAATCATGAAATTAGGTAAACTGGAGCAGATAACAGACCTTCGTTCTGTCTGGAAACATGAAGCCAAAGATTTTACTCCTTGGCTTGCAAAAGAAGAGAATTTGGAAATTCTCAGCGAGGCTGTAGGTATTGATATAGTCGTTGAAGAACAGGAATCCAATGTAGGCGATTTCAGTGTTGATTTATTTGCGACAGAGGAGGGGACGGGACGACGGATAATCATTGAGAATCAGCTAGAGGAAACAAATCATGACCATCTTGGCAAAATCATAACGTATGCTTCAGGTAAAGAAGCTGAAGTAATAATTTGGATTGTCAGAAAAGCACGTGACGAGCATAAACAAGCAATAGAATGGTTAAATCAGCATACGGATGACAAGTTCGAGTTTTTCTTAATAGAAATAGAATTGTGGAAAATCAATGATTCAGAACCTGCACCTAAGTTCAATATTGTAGAACGACCTAATACTTGGGCAAAGGCAATGAAAAAGACAGCAGCACTTTCAGAAACAGAAAACTTGAAATTAGCATTTTGGGAAAAGTTCAACAACGAAGCTCCAAAACACTCTGCCTTTATAAGGGAATTTAAGCTGCGTAAACCACAAGCTCAGCATTGGTATGACCTAGGTTTAGGATCATCAGCATATCATCTTTGTATGACATTAAATACTAAAAATAATTGTTTGTCAGCAGGATTGTATGTTAATGAGGACAAGGATATCATTACCCGATTTAAGTCAAATGAAGAATTGGTATCTAAAATATTAGGGATTATAAATCCTAATGAAATAGAATGGCGACTAGATGAAAATAAAAAGGCAAGTCGTTTCCTTATTCTTCATCCTATGGGGGATATGAATGATAAAGATAATTGGGATAATGGATGTGCATGGCTTTGTGATATGTGTGTAAAAATCAAACAAGTAGTAAAAGAAATACTAAAATAATATGAGCGAAGAATTACAGCAGAAACTCCGTGACCAACTTTGGGAGGTTGCAAATCGTTTGCGTGGTAATATGTCGGCAAGCGACTTTATGTATTTTACATTAGGTTTCATCTTCTATAAGTACTTGTCGGAGAAAATAGAGAAGTATGCCAACAATGCCTTGGTGGATGATGAAATAACCTTTAAGGAATTGTGGGAAATGGATGATACAGATGCGGTTGAACTACAAGAAGAAGCGAAAAATCAATGCTTGGAGAATATTGGTTATTTCATAGAACCAAAATTTTTGTTTTCGTCAGTAATTGAGGCTATCAAGCGTAAAGAAAATATCTTGCCTATGCTCGAACGTTCATTGAAGCGTATTGAAGACAGTACGTTGGGACAGGATAGTGAAGAGGATTTTGGCGGATTGTTTTCGGATATAGACTTGGCATCGCCTAAATTGGGCAAGACAGCTGACGATAAAAACACGCTCGTTAGTAACGTTCTTCTTGCATTAGATGATATAGACTTCGGAGTAGAGGCATCGCAGGAGATTGATATTTTGGGTGATGCTTACGAATATATGATTTCGCAATTTGCCGCAGGAGCCGGGAAAAAGGCTGGAGAGTTCTATACTCCGCAGGAGGTCAGCCGTATCTTAGCAGAAATTGTTTCCATCGGACACCAGCGTTTGCGCAATGTATATGACCCTACTTGCGGTAGTGGCTCGTTGCTTCTTCGTGCTGCCAATATCGGAAATGCAGTTGATATTTATGGACAGGAAAAGAATCCTACAACTTATAACCTTGCCCGAATGAATATGTTGCTTCATGGCATCAGATTCAGCAACTTCAAGATTGAGAATGGTGATACACTTGAATGGGATGCGTTTGGTGATACTCAGTTTGATGCTGTAGTTGCAAATCCTCCGTTCTCTGCAGAATGGAGTGCTGCCGACAAATTCAATACTGATGATCGTTTCAGCAAAGCAGGAAGGCTTGCACCACGTAAGACTGCCGATTATGCTTTTATCCTGCACATGATTTATCACTTGAACGAGGGCGGTACAATGGCTTGTGTTGCTCCGCATGGTGTACTATTCCGAGGAAATGCGGAGGGCGTTATCCGGCGTTTCCTTATAGAAAAGAAAAACTATGTGGATGCTATTATAGGATTACCTGCAAATATTTTCTATGGCACAAGTATTCCGACTTGTATTCTTGTTTTTAAGAAGTGCCGTAAAGAAGATGACAATATTCTGTTTATTGATGCAAGCAAGGAGTTTGAAAAGGTAAAGACTCAGAACAAGCTCCGCGAGCAGCATATCCAAAAGATTGTCGAGACTTATCGTGACCGCAAGGAAATAGAAAAGTATAGTCACCTTGCCTCTCTTCAAGAAATAGCCGAGAATGATTACAATCTGAATATTCCCCGTTACGTTGATACCTTTGAAGAGGAAGAACCTATCGACATAAAGGCTGTAATGGCAGAGATAAAGGAGTTGGAAGCCAAACGTGCTGAACTCGACAAAGAGATTGAAGTGTATCTGAAAGAATTGGGACTGGTAGAATAGTTCAGAAAAGTAATAGCAATGGGTGAAAATGACAACATACCTCAGATGCCACCTTCATTTGAGAATATATGCCGCAAGGATGAAAACGGGAATGAATACTGGAGTTCTCGTGACCTTTGTGGTGCGATGGGTTATTCTGCTTATTGGAAATTTCAACGAGTCATAGATAAAGCCATTAAAGTAGCCGGAGAAAAAGGAATGAATGTGGACGAGCATTTCAACCAAGCGGTTGATATGGTCAAGATAGGAAACGGCTCATTTCGCAAGGTAAATATATTCCGACTCTCTCGTATGGCATGTATGATTATTGCGGAAAATGCAGATGGCAAAAAGTTGCTCGTCCAACAGGCACGAGGCTTTTTCTCACAATCTGTCTCAATGGCTGAACTTATGCATAATTCGCTAAGTTCTAATATATTGTTGTATAAAACAGCACAAGGAGAGGCACGTGTAGAAGTCATTTTCAATAGCGAAACATTCTGGATGTCACAAAAAAGGATGGCGGACTTGTTTGGGGTTGATGTCAGAACCATAAATTATCATCTCGGACAAATTTACGAAACAGGAGAACTCTCCAAAGAGGCAACTATCCGAAAAATTGGGATAGTTCAAACAGAAGGAGACCGGGAAGTGGAACGTATGCCGCTATTTTACAATCTCGATGCTATTGTTGCAGTGGGGTATAGAGTAAATAGCTATCAAGCTACTCAATTCCGTATTTGGGCTACTTCAGTGCTGAAAGAGTTTATCATTAAAGGATATGCCCTTGATGATGAGAGACTGAAACAGGGCAAACATTTTGGGAAAGACTATTTTGATGATTTGCTTGAGCGTATTCGTGAGATACGCACCTCAGAGCGCAGATATTACCAAAAGATAACAGACATTTATGCAGAATGTAGTGCGGATTATGACCCGAAATCAGAAGATACAAAGTTGTTCTTCAAGATGGTACAGAATATGATGCACCTTGCCGTTACCCATCATACGGCTGCGGAAATTATCTATCAACGGGCTGATTCCGAGCAACCTTACATGGGACTTACCACGTGGAAGAAAGCTCCTGACGGAAGAGTGCAAAAGTCTGATACCATCGTCGCAAAAAATTACCTGTCAGATTCTGAATTGTCCCAGTTGAATCTTATCACAACTGCATTTCTTGATATGGCAGAATCACGTGCTGCACGTCATATCGTTTCAACTATGGATGATTGGAAAAAGTTCCTTCAACAATATCTTGCAACGATGGATTACGAGCCGTGCGATACAGCCGGAAAAGTGACACAAGAGGAAGCAAGAGATAAGGCTTATAGCGAATACGAAAAATATAAACTGATTCAAGATAAATCATACATATCGGATTTTGACCGTTTTAATGAGGGTAATGATGAAACTCCATTGCTTCCATTTGACTTGAATCCTATAAAATAATGACAACTATGGCAATAGATAATAAAGAAAAAGAAGTCCTTAATGTTCCCCATTTGAGATTCCCAGAGTTTAGTGGAGAGTGGTATAGTTATCCCCTTACAGATTTTATGAGTTTCAAGAACGGAATGAATCCTGATGCAAAAAGATTTGGTCATGGGACAAAATTTATTTCTGTTATGGATATCCTCAATAACCAATTTATTCGCTATGATAATATTCGTGCCTCTGTTGAAGTTATAGCTGGTGATATTGAAACTTACGGTGTAAACTATGGGGATATTTTATTTCAGCGTAGCTCTGAAACATTAGAAGATGTAGGTCAAGCCAATGTTTATCTGGATAGTAAACCTGCTGTGTTTGGTGGTTTCGTTATTCGTGGAAAAAGTAAAGGGAACTATCATCCTATGTTTTTCCGTTATCTTTTGGCTTCGCCAACCGCACGAAAGAGGATAATCGTAAAAGGAGCCGGAGCACAGCACTTTAATATTGGTCAAGATGGATTAAGTAAAGTTTATCTAGATATTCCTTCAATTCAAGAACAAGAGAAAATAGCAAAATTGCTTGAATGTATAGACGATCGTATCGCCACCCAAAACAAAATCATTGACAAGTTGCAGTCCTTAATCAAGGGAATTAATTGCAAAATTTTTGCCTTAATACAAGGAAATGAATATAGATTGGGAGATATAGCCACAATTACAAATGGGAACAGTAACGTACAAGATGCCTCAGTAGAATACAGGGTTGGTTTGTATCCTTTCTTTGATAGGTCAGAGGATGTAAAATATTTGCCAACATTTTTGTTTGATAAAGAATCAATCATATATCCAGGTGAGGGGACTGAATTTATGCCTCGATATTATAATGGCAAATTCGCTTTACACCAAAGATGTTACGCAATATGTGATTTTAATGAAGCTGTAAATCCTCAATTCTTATATTTCTTCCTAAAGACGCAGAATTCATACTTCATTAGAAATGCTGTAGGTTCAACAGTACCCTCATTAAGACTTGATACATTTCAAAAGTTGAAAGTGGTAATACCTTCAAAAGAAACACAGTATAGTGTATATTCATTTCTTTCTACTTTAGAACAAAAATTAGATGTAGAGAATAGTATTATGAAAATGCTCTTATGTCAAAAGCGGTATCTACTTCGTCAGATGTTCATATAAACATCTGACAAAGTAAGTATTGCTTCTCTAAATTTAGACTTTTCAGAATATCTTGTTCAGTAGAAAGTTTGTCATCTATTGTTGACAACAATGTTGCATATTTGAGTTGTTCGGAATATAGCGGACAAAATATCTTGGCTTTACCATAATCTTTGAAGTATATATGAGGTATTGCCATTCCTGTTTTATATGGTTCAAAGTTGAAAACCTTCAGTAAATAATAGAGGTATCGAAGCGAGTAACCATTTGGGGCTTGCAATATATTCAAAGTTCCAGTTGCTGAACATTTGCCAGTAACATAAGAAACTGTCCCAACTCCTGAACCATCTTTGATAATATAGACAGCTTCATTCTCTGTGTTATAATTATCAAGGTAGCCAACAATGCCATTTGCACCGTAAACAGGATATGCGCCATGCTCAAAAACATCACTTTCTTGTAGAGTGGAAGAACTACATTCCAAACATTCAGATATGTGCACATTTGGTTTGTTACTGCAAGTTATATTCTGTGCAATTCCCTTGATTAAGGATTGTTTATTTTGTAGGTCTGCGATTATTGAAATGGAATATACTCACAAAACTAAAGGAAATACGCACATAGGCGATTTCATTGAACAGACTTCAAAACGGAATAAAGATAGTGCAATCCAAAATGTTTTATCCGTCAGCAATAGTCAAGGCTTCATCCAGCAGTGTGAACAATTTGAGAACAGGAGCGTTGCAAGTGATGATATATCAAACTATAAAATAGTAGAAAGAAATTGTTTTGCCTTTAACCCAGCAAGAATAAATGTTGGTTCAATTGCTCGTCTTACCACATTTAATAGAGGTATAGTAAGTCCTATGTACATTTGTTTCCGTACAAAGGATAACCTATTCCCCGAATACCTTGATTACTATTTTGAGTCTAAGCAATTCTTCACTGAAATACAAAAGAGATTAGAGGGCAGTGTTAGACAATGCTTATCTTATGAAGGATTGTGCAATATTCCGCTTTGCATTCCAACGGTTGAAGTACAGCAACAAACTGGGAAGCGGCTATCTACATTAGTCCAAGAAATCAAACTGGAGATAGATTTCTTGGAACTATTACAAAAACAGAAAAAGTTTCTATTACACCAAATGTTTATATGAACATCTGCTGCAATAGATATAACTTTTGTTTCTGCATGACATTTAGTATTCTTTCTTCAATCTCGGCTTTTCTTTCAAGCGATGACAGAAAAGTTGAGATTGTTATTTGCTGTTCAAATAGCGGTACTATAGTTTTGAACATTGCCAAGTCCTTTTTTTGAATATTGGGCAAACCAGAACCTATTCGGAGTTTCATTATGGCTTCTTCTTTTGATTTCAGATAATGGTACAAGTACAGATTATCAACAATGTCTGCTATGTTCTGAAGGGAATAACAATGCCCGCCGCTCCAAAAAGGAAAGTTATTGAATTGTACATATCCACAAGAATTGCCTCCCTCACTTATTGAAATTGTGTTAGCTTTGACATTGTATTCGCTATAATAGCCAGATGGTTCAGTTCCGCCATTCATTACATAATATTCACCACTTTCAGAGAGATATTCTCCATTGATTTGTTTGCCCTTAACAATATCGCATATCTCAGATAACATAACAACATCACCTTTGATGCTATTGAAAATACATTCTGAAATCGCAGACTTTAGCTTATTCAAATCCTCAATGATTTTGTTTTGGGTGACAATTCGTTCATCTAATATAGATAGGAATTTTGCAATCTTTTCTTGCTCTACAATAGCTGTTGGAACAGAAGTTTTATAACGATGAACATCGTTGCGATTCAAAGTAGGTACACCAGAACCTGTCGAGAATTGTTCAATATGAACGGTTTGGTAAAGATAATAAATGAATTTTGGACAATTACCACAGAAATCTGTAACCCATAAAGATGTATTATGTGGCCAATAGAATCCAGAATCGATATAAGTAAATTTACCTATTGTTCCCGAACGCCCTGTTATTAAGCCGGGAGCTTCACATTTGTATTTATCGTGGTGTTGTAAAATGCCATTACTATAAATAACAGGATATATACCTTCTACAAGATTTTGTGTAGGTAAATCAAAACCTCTTTGTAAAGGTGCTACCTTTTCAATAGCCTTGCACTGCCATTCCCCAGTAAACTCTGGAAATCGTAAAGGGGGAACATCAGGGATTTATTATTCTCTAATTATATGTACAACATATTAATATACGATTATGGGACAAAAAACAATTAGAGAAATCTCGGTTGCATGGAAAGAGTACAAGCAACCTTATGTGAAGCAGTCCACAATGGCTGCTTATGTGCTTATCTTGGAGAATCATATTCTTCCAAACTTTGGAGAAAGTGATACGCTCCATGAACAGGCTGTGCAAGACTTTGTTTTGCAGAAAATTGAGAATGGGCTGAGTGTGAAATCCGTGAAGGATATATTGATTGTACTGAAAATGGTTATGAAATTCGGCGTAAAAAATGAATGGATGAATTATCAGGAGTGGGACATCAAATACCCGTCTACTTCGACAACCAAAGAATTGGAAGTACTGACAGTTGCCAATCACAAGAAAATACTCAATCATATTCAAAGTCATTTCTCCTTTACTGGACTGGGTATCTACATCAGTCTTTGTACGGGACTTCGTATAGGGGAAGTCTGTGCTTTGAAGTGGAGTGACATCAATGTCTCTGAGGGAACAATCACCGTTAATCGTACAATTGAACGGATTTACATTATAGATGGAGCGGAAAAACATACCGAGCTGGTTATCAATACTCCCAAGACTCAAAACTCATGTCGGGAAATTCCCATGACAAAGGAACTTCTTGCAATGGTAAAACCTCTAAAGAAAGTCGTCAATGAAGATTTCTATGTCTTGACTAATGATGAATATCCAACCGAGCCTCGTACCTACCGTAATTATTACGGCAAATTAATGGCGAAGTTAGGTATTCCCAAATTGAAATATCATGGACTCCGCCATAGTTTTGCCACTCGTTGTATAGAAGCTGGTTGTGACTACAAGACTGTTAGTGTATTATTAGGGCATTCCAACATATCAACTACATTGGACTTATATGTTCATCCAAATATGGAACAGAAAAAGCGTTGTATTGCGAAAGTTTTTAAGTCGTTGGGAAAGTGATGTAATATGTAGAGCGAAGGAATTTGATACAGTAATTTCTTCGCTCTCAATCATTGCGCACATTATGAGAATGGGGTAATAAAACCTTTATTGCCAACTCCATAATAGAGGAATCGCTTATTATGGCATATCGGAAAGAGAAAAGGAGAGGAAAAATCCCCTCCTTAACTTTAAGACTATGTGTCAGACATTCAAATCTTCCAGTGCTAGTGCATAATTGGGACAAAAACCGTCCATTATACACTTCAAGCCAAGTGTCTGATAATACTTGTAGTCATCGTCCTCGGTACAGAGGTATTTGTAACCGTAGCGTGGCATGTATTCCTTGAAGAAGCGAGCCAAGTCTTTCAGGCTTTCTTTTTGGTTCTTCTTGAAGTTGCTGCGCACAATGATGATAGACCAGTCGGGGAAGTTGCCTCTTCCACAGCTATACTCCCAGAAGCGGATATAGCAGTCTAAGTCACGTTCACGGATGTCCACACAAAAGCCGTTGGCATGTGACATCACACTACAGCTTTCTCTGTAGCCAAACTTCTCACACAAGTAGAGATTGAAATCAAGAATTAAATCTTTTTGAACCATAAATAATTGAATTTAAAATGTTAATAAAAGTTGATTATAAATGAAAGCCTCGCTTACGCTTAGCCTTTTTCTTTTTCATCAGGCGATTGAACTCTGCTTCTTCTGCGGCAGTGGCATCGTAGGATGAATTGGTGTTTAGCAAACCGAGATTGAAGTCAAAGCTATCATCGGAATGAGAAACGTTTTGCTGCACCTCTTCTTTCTGCTGTTTGGGTTCCTGCATGGCTGACTCCAACAAGGATGCACAAGCATTCTCTTCCAGTCGGTTGTCGATATTCAAGTAGCTGAACTCTCGATCCACTTTTGAGCCAGAGAAAGAAAAGCCGTTATGTTCAAATTTGACACCTTGTATTTCTCGTGTAGTCCGGCTGACCTTGAATTTCATATCAATGTCACGGTCGGCAAGCGCATCTTTCAAGTCTTCCCAACTATGAGCTTTGGGCAGTTCTTCTTTCAATGCCTTGTATATCTCGTGCTTTGCCTTGTCGTAGGGGCGCAAGCGTTCCTCTTTGATATGGTCTTTACCATTGGCAAAGTGCAAGCGATATTTGGCGGTCAGCATTTTGCAGACTTTCTCATTCCTACGGAAATCGTTCTTGTCGCTAATCGTCTTGCCGTTATTATCCACTCGGTTGAAAACGATATGACAATGCGGATGCTCACGGTCGATATGCCGGGCAATGATGTATTGCGTGTTTTCAATACCCATCAGTTTCATATAGTCGTGTGCTATGCTCAGCATCAAAGCATCATCGGACTTTAATCTTGCACTGTCTTCCGGTGAGAAGTTGAGCGAAGTGTGTCCGACAATATTCTTTACCTTGTCGTTGAGTAAGGCTTGTAGCTCAAATTGCTCTGCCATCTGTTCGGGTGTCCCTTCTATTCCGACCGCTTCCAATAGTTTGGATTTTTCCTCTTTGAGGACATAGCGGACGCATCCACCGAACGATGTCCCTTTAGTCTGTTTACCTATCATCTTTCAGCTGTTTTATAAGTTGATTAATGTGCTGAGCCATTTCTTCGCATCTGTCCGCAACAGCAAAGAAACCGTAGGTGTTCGCTTGTCTTGCCAACTGATTGAGATTGGTACTTTCACCAATCAGTTGCCGGATGATGTGAATATGCTCTTGCGTGATTCGTTCACGAACTGAACCGTTCTCGATGAGCGAACGGATGACTTCGCTTTGGGTTTGCTTACTCCGTCTGCAAAGCGCACCAAGCCATGCGTGTTGCTGATATGACAGCCGGAGTGTTATTGTATATTTCTTTTCCATGTGAATTGTTTTTAGTGAATAATTTGTGACCATCGGGAGCTGCCTCCTCTGACTTTTTGAGGAGCAAGTGGTCGGGAAATGTAATACACCGACATTAACTTGCTACAGTAAAAAAGTCTCGATTCTTCTCCCTGAGTTCAAAGTCTGAATCCTCGCTTCTTGGGTGGTAAAACCTTCGGTCGTGGAGTGCCTTGTTGTACGCTGATGAACTTTAAATCGAATGTATCTATCAGTGTTTTCAAGACAGGATTCTTCCTTATCATTTGTTGAAGAATGGCTTCGTCAGGCTTCACTTTGAGTAGATAATCAGCTATGTCGTACCCCTCTTTGCGTTCGTCTTCGGTAGCGTTGGCTTCCAAATAATCGAACATTTGTACTTCAATTCCGCAGCTTTTCATTAGGCTGATTTTGCTCTGCCAATAGTCGGTTGCACCTAAATCAGGGAATAATACAACGCTTCTTCCTGCCAGAACGGATAGGCTGTTGACATTGAAGCAACCGTTCTTTCCACCTGATGCTATCCATAGGAATTGCGGTAGATAGTAAGATGCAATAATTGCCGTTTTCTCGCTTTCGACCAGCGCAACTGGACAGCTTTTGTCTTCGGAAAGCAGGTGCTCACCGAAGAAGCACTGCTTCAAATTGTAATCACCTTTGTGTAATACGGAGTGCACCCACGTAACATGATTGTATGGTTCTTTTATTCGCTTACCCGTTTCGGAATTGTAAAGCATTATCTTACCAGTTCTGACTTTACTCTGATTGTCCGTTTGCCAGAATACGGTTGCACCATCCCAATACTTGGATGTACCAACCTTGTATCTCTTCATAAGATTCAATGTTTCCGTCTCTCCGAATTGAGCCGATAGAAACTGAAATAACTTGTTCGCAGAATAGCCTCGTAATGATTGGTTGACTATATCCAAATCCATGTAGGAGATGGCAATCGGTTTTACTTCTTTAATAGGTGTATAACTTCCGAAGCTATTCTCAGCAAACTTTTCTTTCTCAGATGGATTCTGCTCAAAGTAATCACGAGGCGTGAAGTGATAACCGCATTTCTGCTCATGGTCACAACGTCCCACGTACTCTGGGAACTGGATTTGCTTCTCCGTATCAATATACTTGGAAAAGCATCTTTGGCGGTGGCAATTCGGGCAAGTGTGCCGAGTGATGACACCTTTGTAGGGTTCTAATATGAATCTATGTGTACTCATTGTATGTCTCTTTTTGGGTGTGTCATTTTTGTCGTTATTGTCGTTTTCGCTTGGATAGTGTCAATACCGACAAAAATGTCACGGGTTAATCTTTGAATATTCTCCATGCTTCTCTTTGCGAAACAATGTCCCGATGTTGTCATTGAGAAAGCGTTGAAACGTCCGTTCCTTCATTCCGTTCTGCTCGGCTATCTGTATAGCTTGGGCAGTCGTAAAGGATGGAGGAAGCAGATTGACTATCGCCTGTTGTTGACTATTGAGCGCATTTTCATTGAGGATATTTTGAACGCTCAATGCGGATTCCTTGAAATACTCTGTCAGTTTGATGGCTCGTTCCACCGTCAACAGGTCTATACAAGTTTTATCACACTCTCCGCAAGTCCATCGTGCTAATTGGATAATCAAACAGAAACGGATGATGTATATCTCCAACTTGCAATAGATACTCACGATAGTGTCGTTTGTCTCTCGGTCGCACAATTCTGAGAAGTGGTGCTGCCATTCGTAAAGCCGTCTCTTGGCATCCTCCGTGAAAAGAAGAATCTGCGGTTCTATCTCTCCAAATTCATTGAGGGCATACTCCTGTTGTATCAGCTTGTCAATAATGGCATTCCACTCTTGTTCGATGTTCTTCGGCAATTCCTTGTCATTCCAACGTGCTTTCTGTTGCAGAGTGGGCATCACAAACAGAATGCGGTCAATGAATCCGTTACTGGAACGTTCACCCTTAGCCAGTTCACTGAGAATCTTCTTTTGGATAGTACCAATAACTGAGATATACGGTCGCTTGATGAAGATTGAACTCTTGGCATTCTTACGGTCGGATATAGTGGCCTTGGCACTGAACACCGACAGCCAGAACTGTTCTTCTGAACCGTTGTTGTAGCGGTTGAAGTTCTTGAACCAAGCGGATAACTCGTCAGCCCACAAGCACAAACCACGTTTGTTTTGCGCATGAATAAGGCTCAAGCCTTCTGGTGTTACATCCGAAATCAAGAAGCGTTTACGGATTGGCTCCTGTGGAAATTGCTCTTCACCGTTATCCGCACGTTCTTTACGATTCATACTCATCAGCTCATCATACTTGGCAAGAGCCTTCTCAAATTCCTGATTCTGTCGGTAGTCATAATCAAGAAACGGTTTCATCGCAAAGC